>OCTX012101098.1_pt1 | contig 23864 bp, 25 predicted proteins | sample 1539691 | NCBI WGS metagenome assembly OCTX01 (sample SAMN02144231, study PRJEB22623) | gut metagenome | biome: sheep rumen | host: Ovis aries | place: New Zealand
TTGTAAGTTTATTCCTGCGGTTTCGCATGCCATAATAATTAAATGGAGAACTGTAAGCTTTTATTAGGGTTCGGGGATTTGGCCTAGTGAATTAAATAGAAACTTGACAACTATAGTTGTCATCTGTTAGAATTTAAATGACAAGAAAAGTTGTCAAAATATGATTGATAAAGGAGATGAGCATTTGCCTTTACTAAACCGATTGAAGGAATACAGATCAAGACTTGGCGTCAATCAGACCGAGATGGGAAAGCTCGCAGGCGTATCCAGACAGACGATCAGCCAGATAGAGAGAGGAGACTATTCGCCGTCAGTAACACTCGCATTAAAGATTGCGAAGATTTGTGAAGTCAGTGTAGAAGATATTTTTATATATGAAGAGGAGATAAATGATGAAGGAAAAGAAAAGTAGTTATTTTACCGCAACGTGGAAGATGCTCGCGGCAGTGATAATCGGGGGAATCGCCGGAGGCGTGTCGGTAGTCATCTATGAACTGATGAAAAAAGGAATAGATGCAGGAATCAGAACGATTAACGGAACGATTCAGCAATATATATTTCCAGCTCTGATTATAATCGCGGTTGTTACGGTAGTTGTTGGTGAATACAGTTTATACCGGTTAAAGAATGTATACAAAGAAATGAAGGATGCAGATGAGGACAGATTCTATGAACTGGATTACGAAGAAGAAAAATGGGGAGCGTGGACCAGTGGGGTTAATTTGGTGTCACAGGTGGCCTGCATCATAATTTTATCCTTTGGATATTCTTTGAAGTATATAGAATCAGGAAAATCCAGATATTTTTTATTCGCCTGCATTATATTTATACTGTGCTATTTCTACGATATTTATCTTTCTGTACGTTATGTAAAAGCGATACAGGCGGCACATCCGGAGAAAAAAGGTGATCCAACTTCAAGCAAATTTACGGAACAGTGGGTGGAAAGCTGTGATGAAGCAGAAAAAGAAATTATATACAAAAGTGCATATAAGACGTATATTGTATTGAACAAAGTAATACCGATATTATTGTTGCTTACATTAATAGCAAATATGTTCTTGAATACTGGTATATTGGCGGTTCTTGTTGTAGCTGTCATTTATCTGGTCACAGGAATGACGTATATCAGATCCAGCATGGTTTCTAAAGCAAAAAGGATTGGATAAAATAAAAAGTCATATTAGGTGAATGCATCAGATAAAACTGGTGCATTCATGATTATAACATATAATTCTATATTATAATTCGTTGAGTTAAGGAACATTTCGTTCCAATCATGAAATACATCGATAAATATATCAAAATTTTTCAAAATATATAACAAAAGAATAAGCAAATAAATGTTGAATTATCAGATATTCGAAATGTGGGATTCCATTATGAAGGATGGAAACGGAAGATTAAAATCATTTGCAAATATACTTGATAATATAATTATTATCGCATTGAAATACTGTAAAGATAAGTTTATACTGAGAGGAGAAGCCTATGAATAATACGAATTTGTTAAAGACAGGTTTTGTTAATGAACGGTTCCGATATTATGAGAAGTTAGTCGCAGAGCTGACAATGATGAGTGATATGTTCATGCGGAACGTGTTAAATATTCTGGAATGTGCGGAATATGTATTAAGAGTTATTACTGAAAATGATGATCTGGAATTAACAGAAGTCGTTGTTCAGAAAGATTACAAGAATTTACAGGGAAGATCGGCTGTACTTGACTGTGTGGCTGTGAATGGCAGAAAAGAAATATATGATATAGAAGTACAGCAGGAAAAAGCCGGAGCAGGCCCAAAAAGATTGCGCTACCACAGCAGTATAATAGACACACATAGTCTGTTTGCGGGAGAAGATTTTGAAAAACTGCCGGAATCAAAGGTTATTTTTATCGTAGATGAGGAAGTAGAAAATGAAGTTGCACTCATCTTACATATCAAACGGACTGTAAGAGAAACCGGCAGAGATTATAATGATAAAAGAGAAATTATATATATTAACGCCCGGATGAAAGAAAATACAGATCTGGGCAGATTGATGCATGATTTTCATTGTACAAAGGCAGAAGACATGTATAGCAAAGTATTGGCAGAGCGGGTAAGAGTATTGAAAGAGACACAGGAAGGAGTGGAGATTATGTGTAAAGAGATGGATAAGATTTACAAAGCGGGAGAGTTAATAGGAGAAGAGCGTGGAAAAGAAAAAGGAAAATATGAAACAGCAATGAAGTTGCTTGAATTAGGAGCAAGGGAAGACATGATTGCAGAAGCAGTAGGGCACAGTGTAGAAGAAATAAAACGTTGGAAGAATGATATGAAACACTAATAATATATTATGAAAAATAAGCAAAAATGGAAAAGGAGAATCTATTATGAAAGTATTCGTATACAGAAAATGCAGTACCTGCATGAAAGCATTAAAATGGTTGGAAGCACACAACGTAGAATTTGAAGAACGAGCAATCAAAGAAGAAAATCCAACATACGAAGAATTAAAAGAATGGTACACAATGAGCGGACTCTCACTCAAAAAATTCTTCAATACCAGTGGAATGTTGTACAAGCAGATGAACCTGAAGGACAAACTAAAAGAAATGACCGAAGATGACCAGTTAAAACTTCTGGCAACCGACGGAATGCTCGTAAAACGCCCACTCGTAATCGGAGACAACTTCGTCCTGACCGGATTTAAAGAAAAAGAGTGGGAAGAAAAGCTGCTATAAGTTAAGATACATTATCATAATTATATGAATTTCCAGTAAACATCAGATGCCCGGAAAAATAAAAATATATATTTTGATATTCAAAATACTTGACAAACAAAATTTCTTGATATATACTTTGATAGTCAAAATAATTTAGAATCAAAATAAATCAGAGGTATTTAGAATGACTGGAAGAATATGTGGGACAGGATCTTGCGTACCATCATTTGTAATGGATAACAATGACATTGCAAAACTGGTTGATACCAGTGATGAGTGGATCCGGGAGAGAACCGGAGTCGTGAGACGTCATATTATCAGAGAAGAGACGACGGTATCCATGGCCGTCCAAGCTGGACGACAGGCACTTGAAAATGCAGGTATTACTGCAGACGACGTGGATCTGATCATCGTTTCTACGATTTCTTCAAATGTAATACTTCCATGTACAGCCTGTGAAGTGCAAAGAGAACTCGGAGCAAAGCGTGCAACCTGTTTTGATCTGAGTGCGGCATGTACCGGATTCGTAGTTGCTTATAATACAGCGGCGGCGTATCTGAATGCGGGTGTGTATCAGACGGCTCTGATCATTGGCAGTGAAAGTTTGTCAAACCTGACGAACTGGAAGGACCGCGGAACATGTATCCTGTTCGGGGATGGTGCCGGAGCAGCGGTACTGAAAAGTGAAGATATGAGATATTATCTTCCGGTGACACACTCCGATGGTTCCAAAGGAGAAGCACTGTGCTGCCGGAGTAGATATGACAGAAGCGAGTTATCGCCGGAAGATCTGCCGAAGCCGGATGAAAAAGAATATCTGATGCAGATGGATGGAAGAGAAGTATTTATGTTTGCAGTAAAGAGCGTGCCGCAGGCAGTAAAAGAAGTGCTGGAAAAAAATAATGTGGCTCAGGAAGAAATCAGCTTTTATATCTTACATCAGGCGAACAAAAGGATCGTAGAAGCAATTGCAAAGCGGCTGGGCGAGCCATTGGAAAAATTTCCGATGAATCTGGAAGAATACGGAAATACATCTTCCGCAAGCATTCCGATTCTTCTTGATGAACTGAACAGAGCCGGAAAGCTGCAAAAAGGTCAGAAGATTATCCTCGCGGGATTTGGCGCAGGACTTACCTGGGGCGCAAGTATTCTGAAATGGTAAAAAACAGTAAAAACAAATATGAGAAGGAGAACAAAAACATGTTAGAACAGATTAAAAAAATGGTAGCAGATAACTTAGGAGTAGAGGAAAGCAAGATCACAGAAAATGCATCATTCAAAGATGACCTCGGAGCAGATTCCCTGGATCTTTTTGAACTGACAATGGCACTGGAAGATGAATACGGAATCGAGATTCCATCCGAAGATCTGGAAAAGATCGTAACAGTAGGTGATGTTGTAGAGTACGTAAATGCTCACAAAGAGTAAGAAATACAGGACAGTAACATAAAAATGAGATTATAAAAAGACAGGGAGTATAGAGATTATGCAGACAGAAGTAACCAGATTATTAGGAATTGAATACCCGATCATTCAGGGCGGTATGGCCTGGGTGGCAGAATACCATCTGGCAGCAGGTGTATCCGAAGCCGGCGGACTGGGACTCATCGGTGCAGCAAGTGCTCCGGCAGACTGGGTAAGAGATCAGGTACGCAAGGCAAAAGAACTGACAGACAAACCATTCGGTGTCAACATCATGCTGATGAGTCCTTATGCAGATGAAGTTGCAAAGGTGATTGTCGAAGAAGGCGTAAAGGTTGTTACCACCGGTGCGGGTAATCCGGAGAAATACATGAAGATGTGGAAGGAAGCCGGCGTAAAGGTTATTCCGGTCGTTGCTTCTGTGGCCCTGGCAAAAAGAATGGAACGCTGTGGTGCGGATGCACTGGTAGCAGAAGGTTGTGAAGCCGGCGGACATATCGGCGAGAGTACAACGATGGTACTTGTTCCACAGATTGTAGATGCAGTCAGTATTCCGGTTATTGCAGCCGGAGGAATTGCCGATGGAAGAGGAATTGCTGCGGCATTCATGCTGGGAGCAAAAGGCGTCCAGATGGGAACACATTTTGTTGTAACAGATGAATCCCAGGTACATGAGAATTACAAAGAAAGAATCATCAAAGCGAAGGATATTGATTCCAGAGTAACAGGAAGAACCACAGGACATCCGGTCAGAGCCCTTCGCAATGATATGACGAGAAAATATCTGGAACTGGAAAATGCCGGAGCAGGATTCGAAGAACTGGAAAAGCTCACACTTGGCGGCCTCAGAAAAGCAGTCGTAGAGGGTGATGTAAAGAACGGAAGTGTAATGGCAGGACAGATTGCCGGCATGGTAAAAGAAAGAATGTCATGTAAAGATCTGATCCAGAAACTGGTAACAGAGACAGATGCATTAATCGGAGGACAGGGATTCTATGAGTAAGATTGCATTTATTTATCCGGGACAGGGCGCTCAGAAAGCCGGCATGGGAGCTGACTTTTATGAAAACAGTGAGATTGTAAGATACATATTTGACCAGGCAGGTGAGGAACTTGATCTGGATATGAAGGAACTTTGCTTTGAAGAAAATGACAGGCTGGATTTGACGGAATATACACAGGCAGCAATGGTCACGACCTGTCTGGCAATGACAAGAGTTGCGGAAAGTAAAGGACTGAAAGCAGATATCACAGCAGGATTAAGCCTGGGAGAATACCCGGCGATCGCAGCTGCCGGAGGAATGAACGATATGGATGCGATCCGCCTGGTAAGAAAAAGAGGAATCCTGATGCAGAACACGGTTCCGGCAGGAGAAGGAGCCATGTGTGCGGTTATTTCCATGGCGGCAGAGGAAATCGAAAAAGTGATCGAACCGATTGCTGATGTGTCGGTCGCAAACTATAACTGTCCGGGACAAATCGTCATCACCGGTAAGACAGACGCTGTAGAAGAAGCGGCTGCAAAGTTAAAAGAAGCAGGGGCGAGACGCACCATTATGTTAAATGTCAGCGGACCGTTCCATTCTCAGATGCTGGTTCCAGCAGGAGAGAAACTGGCGGAAGAACTGGAACATACCAGATTTCACGAATTAAGAATTCCGTATGTAACGAATGTAACAGCAGAGAAGGTAACAGACATCAGAGAAACTCCGGGACTTCTTACGACACAGATCAGTTCACCGGTGCGCTGGATGCAGAGCATGGAACGCATGATCGCAGACGGTGTTGATACATTTGTTGAGATCGGACCAGGCAAGACACTGGAAGGATTTTTAAGAAAAATCGACCGAAGTGTGAAAGTATTCCACATTTCCCAGTGGGAGGATGTGGATAAAGTCTGCACCGAACTTGCAGATAGTGGAAAGATGATGGAGGAAGCTTAAAGATGAGTCAGACAATGGAAGGAAAAGTTGCAGTTGTAACCGGAGCGTCCAGAGGAATCGGAAAAGCAATCGCTGTAAAGCTTGCATCAAAAGGAGCAACAGTTGTGATCAACTATAACGGTTCCAGAGAAAGAGCCGAAGAAGTAAAGAATGAAGTTGAGTCTGCAGGCGGTAAAGCGGTGATCATACAATGTAATGTGGCCGATTTTGATGCCTGTAAAGAATTCATCGAGACGGTGATCAAGGAGCAGGGAAGAATTGATATTCTGGTTAATAATGCAGGAATCACAAAGGATGGACTCCTTATGAAGATGTCAGAAGAAGATTTTGATAAGGTATTGGACACAAACTTGAAGGGAACATTTCATACAATAAGAGCTGCGCTCCGCCAGATGATCCGCCAGAGAAGCGGACGCATCATAAATATGGCATCTGTTGTAGGTGTCAGCGGTAATGCAGGACAGGCAAATTATGCGGCGTCCAAAGCAGGTGTGATCGGACTGACCAAAACAGCAGCCAGAGAAGTGGCATCCAGAGGAATCACGGTCAATGCAGTTGCACCGGGATTTATCGAGACCGACATGACAGAAGTACTTCCGGAAAAGATAAAAGAAGCGTCTGCCGCACAGATTCCGCTTGGAAAATTCGGAAAAGCAGAAGATGTGGCGAATGCGGTTGCATTTCTTGCGTCAGAGGATGCGGGATATATTACTGGACAGGTATTGCATGTAGACGGCGGTATGGTGATGTAAAGGAGATTAAGATATATGAAGAGAAGGGTTGTAGTGACAGGACTTGGAGCAGTGACTCCGATCGGAAATACCGTAGAGGAGTTCTGGGACGGTATCAAAGAAGGTAAAGTAGGAATCGGAGAGATAACAAAATTCGACACTACGGAATATAAGGTGAAAATTGCGGCCGAGGTAAAAGATTTTCAGGCAAAAGACAGAATGGATTTTAAGGCAGCAAGAAGAATGGAGCCATTTTCCCAATATGCGGTAGCGGCGGCGAAAGAAGCATTCGAGGATTCCGGAGTTGATATGTCAAAGGAAGATCCGTTCCGTGTCGGTGTAATTGTGGGTTCCGGTATCGGAAGCCTGCAGGCTGTAGAAAAAGAATACGAAAAGATCCGGACTAAAGGACCGGGAAGAGTCAATCCGCTTCTGGTTCCGATGATGATCTCGAACATGGCAGCAGGAAATATTTCCATTCAGCTCGGTCTGAAGGGAAAATGTACAAATGTCGTTACAGCCTGTGCCAGCGGAACCAATTGTATCGGTGATGCACTCCGCGCGATCCAGTATGGTGACGCAGAAGTAATGCTCGCCGGAGGTGCGGAAGGATGTATCTGCCCGACCGGAGTGGCAGGATTTACAAGTCTGACAGCTCTTTCTACTTCGACAGATCCGATGAAGGCATCCAGACCATTTGACAAGGACAGAGACGGATTCGTTCTCGGAGAAGGTGCCGGTGTGGTTGTGCTGGAAGAACTGGAACATGCGAAGAAGCGTGGAGCTGAAATTTATGCAGAACTTGTCGGATATGGTTCTACAGGAGATGCTTATCACATCACTTCTCCTGCAGAAGACGGAAGTGGTGCAGCCAAAGCAATGGAACTTGCGATGGAGGAAGGCAGAATTGAACCTTCTCAGGTGGATTACATCAATGCACACGGAACCAGTACACATCACAACGATCTGTTCGAGACGCGTGCGATCAAGCTGGCTCTTGGCGATGCGGCAAAAGATGTTGTGATCAACTCAACAAAATCCATGATCGGCCATCTGCTCGGTGCGGCCGGAGGTGTGGAATTTATCACTTGTGTGAAGACAATCCAGGACAACTTCATCCATCAGACAGTCGGAACCGAAACCGCGGATGAAGAGTGTGACCTGAACTATGCGATCGGTGCACCGGTAGAAAAAGAAGTCAATTATGTGCTGACGAATTCACTTGGATTTGGCGGACATAATGCGGTGTTACTGTTAAAGAGATATGAAGACTAGCGGAGAATTGCAGGAGGGACAAAGACATATGGAAATGGAGAAAATGATCGAACTCATAGATGCTGTGTCAAAGTCAGATCTGACAGGCTTTAAATATGAGGAAGACGGTATCAAACTGCATTTGAGCAAGAAAGAAAATACATGCTATGTGACGGAAAATGTGTCTGCACCGGTGAATATGACCGGAACAGCTTCTGCTGCAACGGTTTCGGCCGGAGTGGTTTCTGCTGAGATGGGAAAACCGAATGCAGAAGGAGATCAGGCACTGGGTACTGATGAAGAAGTTGTCGCAGGAAATATTGTAGAATCCCCGCTGGTAGGAACATTTTATTCAGCACCGGCAGAAGATGCAGAAAGCTTCGTAAAAGTCGGAGACAGAGTAGAAAAAGGACAGACACTCGGAATCGTGGAAGCCATGAAGCTGATGAATGAGATCGAAAGCGATTACAGCGGAACGGTTGCAGAGATTCTGGTAAATAATCAGGAAGGCGTGGAATACGGACAGCCGTTATTCCGCATCGTGTAGGAGGACAATATGAATCATTTGAATATTAATCAGATCAAAGAAATCATCCCACACCGTCATCCATTTCTTCTGTTGGATTACATCGAAGATTATGTGCCGGGAGAATATGCAGTGGGATATAAATGCGTATCTTACAGAGAAGAATTCTTTGCGGGACACTTCCCGGAAGAACCTGTAATGCCGGGCGTGCTGACGGTCGAAGCACTGGCACAGGCCGGTGCGGTTGCAATCTTAAGCCTGGAAGAAAATAAAGGAAAGATCGCATATTTCGGCGGTATCAATAAATGCAAATTCAAAGGAAAGATCGTCCCGGGAGACAAGGTGCGTCTGGAGACGAAGATCATCCGCAGAAAAGGACCTGTCGGTGTCGGCGAGGCGGTTGCGAGCGTGGATGGGAAAGTAGTCGTAAGTGCAGAGCTGACATTCATGGTCGGATAGACAAGATCAACATAGGAGTGTAAAGAAAGATGATTAAAAAAGTATTGATCGCAAATAGAGGAGAGATTGCGGTGCGTATCATCCGCGCCTGCCGTGAGATGGGGATTGAGACCGTAGCGGTCTATTCCGAGGCAGACAAAGAGGCACTGCATACCAAGCTTGCAGATGAAGCCATCTGCATCGGACCGGCTCCGTCAAAGGACAGCTATCTCAGCATGGAAAATATCATCAGCGCAACGATCATAAGCGGTGCCGATGCGATCCATCCGGGATTTGGATTCTTGTCAGAGAACAGTAAATTTGCAGAGCTGTGTGAGCAGTGCAATATTACATTTATCGGACCGGATTCCAAAGTCATTGCAAGTCTTGGAAATAAACAGGTTGCGAGAAATACGATGATGGCAGCGGGAGTAGCGGTCATTCCGGGAAGCAAAGAACCCGTATACGATGCAAAGACCGGTGCAGAACTTGCCAGTGAGATCGGTTATCCGGTTATCATCAAGGCAGCTCTTGGAGGTGGTGGCAAAGGTATGCGTACCGCCTGGACACCGGAAGAGTTCGAGCCTGCGTTTCAGACAGCACAGAAAGAGACCGAGATGGCATTTGCAGATTCGACGATGTACATCGAACATTTTGTAGAGAATCCAAGACATATCGAGTTCCAGATCCTGGCGGATAAATATGGAAATGTGATCCATCTGGGAGAAAGAGACTGTTCTATTCAGCGGAATCATCAGAAGCTGATCGAGGAATCTCCGTCTGTTGCATTATCGGATGAACTGAGAAAGAAGATGGGTGACGCTGCAGTAAAAGCTGCCAAAGCGGCAGGATATGAGAATGCCGGAACGATCGAGTTCTTATTAGAAAAATCAGGAAACTTTTATTTCATGGAAATGAATACCAGAATCCAGGTGGAACATCCGGTTACGGAATGGGTGACAGGTGTGGATCTTGTGAAAGAACAGATCCGCATTGCATCCGGACAGAAATTGTCTTATACACAGGAAGATATCAAACTGACCGGTCATGCGATCGAGTGCAGGATCAATGCAGAGAATCCGGAAAAAGGATTCCGCCCGTCTCCGGGAACGATCACAGATATGTATCTTCCGGGAGGCAAAGGCATTCGTATCGATTCTGCGATATACAGTGGCTATACGATTCCGCCGTATTATGATTCCATGGTGGCCAAGCTGATCGTATGGGCAAAGAACCGTCAGGAAGCGATCCGTAAGATGCAGAGTGCACTGGGTGAGGTCATCATAGAAGGCATTGATACGAATGTCGATTACCAGTACGGGATTGTAAATCATCCGGATTATATTGAGGGAAATATAGATATTGAATTTATTGAAAGGCTGTAGAGGTGACTGCTGATGAAGCTGGACAACGTATTTAAAAAGACCAGAATTGCTGTCGGAAGAAAGAATTATATTACATTTACCAGACGACCGGAGGTCCCGGAAGGATTACTTCGCAAATGTAATAAATGTGGGGGAGCGATCATTGCGGAGGATGTAAAGAAAGATCATTATATCTGTCCAAAATGCGGGGGATATTTCCGCGTACATGCAAGACGCAGGATCGAGATGATCACAGATGAAGGTTCTTTTGAAGAATGGGATTCGGATCTTCAGGGAGGAAATCCTCTGGAATACAAAGGATACGAAGAAAAACTGAAAAAATTACAGGAAAAGACAGGGCTTTCAGAAGCAGTCGTAACAGGAAAAGCAAAGATTGACGGCCGCGAGGCGGCTATCGGAGTCTGTGATGGGAGATTCCTGATGGCCAGCATGGGAGAGGCAGTTGGAGAGAAGATAGCAAGGGCAGTAGAACGGGCAACGACAGAAAGACTTCCAGTCATCTTATTTGCCTGCTCCGGAGGGGCCCGTATGCAGGAGGGAATCGTCTCTCTGATGCAGATGGCAAAGACATCCGCAGCACTGAAGCGCCACAGTGATGCCGGACTTCTTTACATCAGCGTACTGACTGATCCCACGACTGGCGGAGTAACCGCAAGCTTTGCGATGCTCGGGGATGTGATCCTGGCAGAGCCGAAAGCTCTGATCGGGTTCGCAGGCCCAAGAGTGATCGAGCAGACCATCGGACAGAAGCTTCCGGATGGTTTTCAGAGAGCAGAGTTCTTACTGGAACATGGATTTCTGGATGCCATTGTGGAGCGTCCTCAGATGAAAGAGACGATTTCTAAGATTCTTGCACTTCATGAGGCAGGAGAAGGAACAGGATTCAGTAGAAAAATATGTGATCTGGGATTGACGGCGGACAGTCAGATGAATCAGGAGATGGATTTAAAAGAGACTTCCGAAACATCTTTTGGAGATTGTATGTCTGAAAAGAAATTAACTGCATGGCAGAGAGTAGAGCTTTCCAGACGCAAAGACCGTCCGGTAGGAAGTGACTATATCGATGCACTCTTTACAGATTTTATCGAATTCCACGGAGACCGGTATTTCGCAGATGACAAATCTATCATCGGTGGCGTTGCAAGATTCCGTGGCACGCCGGTAACAGTGATCGCACAGGCAAAGGGAAGAAATACGAAGGAAAATATCGAAAGAAACTTTGGTATGCCACAGCCGGAAGGATACAGAAAAGCCTTAAGACTTATGAAACAGGCAGAGAAATTCTCTCGTCCGGTCATCTGTCTGGTTGACACACCGGGAGCATTCTGTGGACTCGAAGCAGAAGAACGCGGACAGGGAGAAGCCATTGCCAGAAATATCTATGAAATGTCCGGATTAAAGGTTCCGGTTGTTTCAATCATCATTGGAGAAGGTGGAAGTGGCGGAGCACTTGCGATGGCCACTTCAGATGAAGTATGGATGCTGGAGAATTCCATTTATTCTATTCTTTCGCCGGAAGGATTTGCAAGCATTCTCTGGAAAGACAGTTCCAAAGCCAAAGAAGCGGCAGAAGTGATGAAACTGACGGCAGAGAATCTGAAAGCACAGGGAATTGTAGAACGTGTCTTTGCAGAACCGGAGGAATATACCGTTCAGAATATGGAGTCTGTGATCATGCAGATGGATGAGGCAATCGATACATTCCTTTTGAAATATATGGCTTTGCCGGAGAAAGAATTAGTAGAGCGCAGATATAATCGTTTCAGAAGTATGTAATAGGATGAGGAAAATATATGAAGATACAACCACTGAAAATAGGAACAAAGACAGCAAAAGTTCCAATCATCCAGGGCGGCATGGGAGTTGGCATCAGCCTTGGAAATCTTGCTGGAGCAGTTGCAAAGGAGGGCGGCATAGGGATCATCTCTGCCGCTCAGCCTGGTTTTAGAGAAGAAGATTTTATAAAAGATCCATTAAAAGCGAATTTAAGAGCGATAAAATCAGAGTATGAGAAAGCAAGAAAGATTGCATCGGACGGAATCATTGGATTCAATCTGATGGTTGCCATGGAGCACTATGAAGAATATGTGCATGCGGTGGTAGAAGCAGGAGCAGATCTGATCGTATCGGGAGCGGGACTTCCGACGGATCTTCCGAAATATGTGGGTGATTCCGACATCTTACTCGCACCGATCGTATCGACTGCAAAATCGGCAAATGTGATATTAAAATATTGGGACAAAAAATACCACAGAATCCCGGATCTGGTTGTGATCGAAGGACCGCTCGCAGGGGGACATCTTGGATTTCATGAAGAGCAGCTGGAAGCGTATGGTATAGATGCTGGGGCAGAAGACTATGTAAAATGCCGAACTTCCTACGAAAAAGAAATCATAGCCATCATGCAGGTCATTCATACATTTTCGGAAAAATATGGAAAAAAGATTCCTGTTGCGATTGGAGGAGGAATTCATGACAGTGAAAGCGCAGCGCGTGCATTTTCCCTCGGAGCAGATGCCATACAGGCGGCGACAAGATTCATTACAACAGAAGAATGCGATGCAGATATCCGCTATAAAGAAGCCTACCTGAATGCAAGAAAAGAAGACATCGTGATCGTAAAAAGTCCGGTGGGAATGCCGGGACGTGCAATCTTGAATCCATTTATGAAAAAAGTAAAAGAACTGGGGCGTATTGCACCGGCGCATTGTTTTCAGTGTCTGAAGCATTGTAATCCGGGAACCACGCCGTATTGTATCACTCAGGCACTGATCAATGCGGCAAAAGGAAAGATAGATGATGCGTTACTTTTCTGTGGAGCGTATGCATATCAGGCAACTCATCTGGAAACTGTAAAAGAAGTTATTGATTCTCTGATACCAGAAAGGGTATAATAAAGAATAAGAGTAAAGAATGAAGAGTTAAAGTGAAGGAAATTACAGAAGATGGGAATGGATGACGCATATAAGATGATCAATCAGACACTGGTCAGTCTGATCAATGAAATATGGGAACTGGAAGAAAAGGCAATCATTACGGATGAGTTCAAAGATCTTACGAATAATGATATGCATGTGATCGAGGCAGTCGGACTTGGCGACGGGAATAATATGTCTTCGATTGCCAGAAAGCTTAATATTACCGTAGGATCCCTTACGACTGCCATGAACAGTCTGGTGAACAAAAGATATGTAGAGCGTCATCGCAGCGAAGAAGACAGAAGAGTCGTTCTTGTCAAGCTGACAGAAAAAGGTGTGAAGGCTTACCACCATCATGAAGATTATCACAGACAGATGACACAGGCCATTCTGGATAAACTGGATGATACCGAGCTTCCGGTGCTTGTGAAGACATTGGATGCGTTATCCGAATTCTTTACCGGTTACAGTGAGAATAAGGAGTCATAAAGTATATGGTAAAAGGTGTAATCTTTGATATGGATGGAACGATGTTCGATACAGAACGTCTTTCTACCAAAGGATGGATTTACGCAGGTAAAAAGCTGGGCGTGGATATTCCGGTAGCATTGACAGATTCTTTTCGGGGAAGAAATCCACAGGCGATCCGAAAAAAATTTGCAGCATATTTTGGAGACAGACTGGATTACGATACAGCGCGTGCAATGAAGCATGAGTATTTCGACGAAGTGACAAAAGAATCTGTTCCGCATAAAGAAGGACTGCAGGATTTATTAGAATATTTAAAAGAACATGAGATTCCGGCTGTGGTTGCGACATCCACAGAAAGAAAGCGCGCGAGCAGGCTGATACATGTGTCCGGTATAGAACATCTGATTTCGAATGCGATTTACGGAGATATGGTGGAGCGTGGAAAGCCGGAGCCGGACATTTTCCTGAAAGCAGCAGAGCTGATTGGGCAGGATCCAAAGGAATGCCTGGTACTGGAGGACAGTGCACCGGGACTTCTGGCAGGAAAGGCAGCGGGCGGATATACGATCTATGTGCCGGACATAGCAGTTGTGTCAAAAGAGGCAAAAGAAGGAATCACGGCAGAACTGGCGGACTTGCATGAAGTGGCTGCATGGATCAGGAAAGAGAATAAAAAGTAAGAAGGAAAATGACTGTCATGCAGCCTTTGGAGGCTGTGGGCAGTTTTTTTGCATTGCTATGCGTTCTATGTATATCAAAGTATGCACAGAATAAATATAAAGATTCAGGAGGAACAGATATGTACGAGAAAGAAGTAGAACAATTACAGAACATTATTGATGACAGCAAAAGAATCGTATTCTTCGGAGGCGCGGGGGTTTCTACAGAGAGCAATATTCCGGATTTCCGAAGTGCGGACGGGTTATATCAACAAAAGTATAAATATTCGCCGGAGCAGATCGTAAGTCATAGCTTCTTTGTACGGAACCCGGAAGGGTTTTATGAATTTTACAAGGAGAAGATGATGTTCCTGGATGCCAAACCGAATGCTGCACACCTGAAACTTGCAGAATTAGAAGAGGAGGGTAAATTAACGGCCGTGATTACACAGAATATTGACGGACTTCATCAGGCGGCCGGAAGTAAGAATGTACTGGAACTGCACGGAAGTATTCACCGGAACTATTGTATGAAATGCCACAAATTCTATGATGCGGCATATGTAAAAAATGCATCCGGAATTCCAAGATGCACTTGTGGCGGAATGATCAAACCGGATGTAGTACTCTATGAGGAAGGACTGGATTCGGATGTGATCAGCAGGAGTATCAAAGCGATCAGTGAAGCAGATACGCTGATCATAGGAGGTACGTCTCTGGTTGTGTATCCCGCGGCAGGATTTATTGATTATTTCCGCGGGAAACATCTTGTGGTGATCAATAAGAGTGCAACAGCCAGAGAAGTAGGTGCAAAGCTTACGATAGCGGCACCGATTGGGGAGATACTTGGAAGGATACATTAAATTCCAAGTGTTGCCGCCTTCTTGTAGTTATAACAAGAAGATTTTTCCAATCTTTTCCCCGTCATAGTATATGGATCCAGAAGTTTGTCAGCTTCAGCTTCTGTCACATAACCTTTTGTAACTGCGAGTGTACGGACCGGTACATTGGTCTTGAGGGATTCTTTGGCGAGTGCGGCAGAGGCAGCGTATCCGATAGACGGGCAAAGTGCAGTTGCAATACCGGCACTTGCATTTACCAGATCTTTGCAGTGTTTTTCATTGGCGGTAATTCCGAGGATACAGTTGTCGGTCAGAGTCTGTGCGGCGTGTCCGAGTGTCTCGATGGATTCAAATAATGTATAGAAGATCACCGGCTCAAATGCATTGAGTTCTAACTGTCCGGCTTCTGCGGCCATTGTGATCGTGTAATCATGTCCGATGATATTGAAAGCAACCTGAGATACTACTTCCGGAATAACCGGATTGATCTTTCCAGGCATAATGGAGGAACCGTTCTGCCTTGCCGGAAGATTGATTTCGCCGATACCGGTCTTTGGACCGCTGCTTAAGAGACGCAGATCATTGCACATCTTGGAAAGATTAACGGCACAGGTCTTTAAGACACCGGATACGGATACGAAACCATCCAGGTTCTGCGTGGCATCAAACAGATCATCAGCAAGATAAAAGTTTCCTTTTGTGATTTTATTTAGATTTTTACAGATGTTCTTGAGATATAAAGGACTTACGTTGATAGAAGAGCCGATGGCGGTACCACCCATATTCAGCATTTCCAGTGTGTGTTTTGCATCTTCCAGTCTTAAAAGATCTCTGTGAAGGACAGAGGCATATGCATGAAACGATTGTCCGAGGCGCATCGGAACAGCATCCTGTAACTGTGTACGTCCCATCTTTAAGACTGAATCAAATTCTTCAGCTTTATCCATAAGTGCTTCGTAGAGACGATTCAGTTCCTTGACAGTATCAGTGAGTAAAGTAATGGCAGTAAGTTTTCCTGCACTTGGAATAACATCGTTGGTGGACTGAGCCATGTTGACGTGGTCGTTTGGATGAACCAGGGAATAATCGCCTTTCGTTCCACCAAGGATTTCAATTGCACGGTTGGCAATGACTTCATTTGCGTTCATGTTTGCAGAGGTTCCGGCGCCGCCCTGTATAGCGTCTACAATAAATGCGTCGGTGAATTTTCCTGCGATCAGATCGTCGCATGCTTTCATGATCGCTGAGGCGATATTCAGTGGGAGAAGTCCGGCATCACGGTTGGTGATGGCTGCGGCTTTTTTTATCTTTGCCATGCTCTTTATGAATTCAGGATGTAACTGCTGGTGTGTAATCGGAAAATTCTCTTTTGCTCTTAAAGCCTGTACTCCGTAGTAGGCTTCTTCTGGAACTTCCATTACACCAATTGAATCTGCTTCTGTTCTTGTTTTCATCATAATTACATCCTCCTGCCTGTTGTTAAAATGTTGTTATCAGCGACTACCTGTTCATGTTGTTTTTACTTGCTTTGTGATCGCTGTCTGAATTATGGTGCTTAGGTTACACCCGTTAAAAAATTTTGTAAATAGAAGAAGCGAGAGTGTGAAAATAAATTCAAATTTTGCAGGTTTGACTTTTCATTTTTAAAAGATGAGGAGTCTGACTTTATTTTTTTAAGTGCTAATAGAAAGAAAATTGTATTTTTATAAGTACAAACGTATACTTATTAAGTGCTAAGTGAGAGAATGCAATTATAGAAAAATCAGAAGAAAAACAAAAAAGTAATACGGAAAATGAAGAGAAATACAGGAAAGGGCGTATGAATATGGACCGTATCGATGAACATTTGATTTATTTATTGCAGAAAAACGCAAGAATGTCTTTGAAGGATCTGGCAAAAGAAGTATATTTATCCACTCCGGCAGTATCAGCCAGAATCGAAAAAATGGAAAAAGAAGGAATCATAAAAGGATATGGAGTTAAGATCGATCCGTTGAAACTGGGGTTCCATATCACAGCATTTATCAATATGGAATTAGAACCGGTGCAGAAGCCGGAGTTTTATCCGTTTATAGAAAGCATTCCGAATGTGATTGAGTGCAATTGTGTGACGGGCAATTATTCTATGCTTATGAAGGTGGCATTCCCGAGTACGATTGAGTTGGATGGATTCATCGGACAGCTCCAGCATTTCGGAAAGACACAGACACAGATTGTATTCTCTACACCGGTTGAGCCGAGGGGATTGAATGTGGAAGCATTAGAAGAAAAAGAAGAATAGATAAAAACCTGGCAGCCGGGGATGTTACATAGAATGTATAATATCTCCGGCTGCCGGGTTCTATTTAGTCAGCTTTTTGATAGATCAGGCGGATATCACCGTTTTGCAGTGTAGTATGCCCGCAGCAGGTGAAGCCTAATTTGGCGAGCAGATGCTGCATGGGAATATTATCATCGTGTGTATCAATTTTAATATTTGGGAACTGTTCATAAGCCCAGTTCAGACAGAAGGTAGCTACGCCCTTTGTACCAGGTGCCGTGGCAACTCTGTGAACAACGGCATAGGGTCTGTCATTTAACCAGGAACCGTCAATTGTCTGGTAATCAGGGTCTTCTTCCCTGTGAAAATAGAATACGCCTCCGATTTGCTCATCTTCTTCTATCTGAATGATGCAGACATATAAGCAGTCGGACTGGATATCCTGTGTGGTAAGTGAAACCGGAGGATAACTGTCCCGCCACTGGTCCGGATTGCCGTGTCCTTTCATATATTTCCGGGCATAAGCATAGATTGCAAGGATGTCCGAAAGGTCATTCATTGTCGCTTTTCTGATCTGCATAAAAATCTCCTTTTGTTATTCATTACTTTGTTTATTTTCGTAACTGTGGGAATATCTCAATACTGCGTTCAAGTATCCCTTTCATATAAGCAATCGCAGTTCCGTAATTGGTGATTGGTACAGAGGCGTCACCGGCGCATTTCAGGCGGTATTTCATTTCGCGCTCATTCAGCATACAGCCACCGCAGTGAATGATCATTTTATAATGGTTCAGCTTCAGTGGAAATTCAGTTCCACTGGTAAATTCAAAATCTATATCTTTTCCCGTATATTCACGAACCCAGCGTGGCAGCTTGACAGTACCGATATCGTCACACTGGCGGTGGTGTGTACAGCCTTCGCTGATCAGGATCGTATCTCCGTCTTCCAGCGTGTCCAGTGCTCTTGCGCCGTGGACGACGGTTCCCAGATTCCCCTTATATCTTGCAAAAAGAATGGAGAAAGAAGTAAGCGGGATATCGGAAGGAGTATCCTTGTCAACTTCTTTAAATGCCTGACTGTCGGTAATCACCAGTGCAGGCTTTTTCCCGAGTGAATCCAGCGTACTTTTGAGTTCTGTTTCCTTTACAACGATTGCAGTAGTTCCGGCATCCAGAAGATCGCGGATCGTCTGCTGCTGTGGGAGAATCAGCCTTCCCTTTGGCGCGGCAGAATCGATTGGAACAACAAGTACAATGAAATCTCCGGGGGTTACAAGATCCCGGACGATGAATCTGGAAGATTCTTCCGCAGGGACTAAAGTTCCGAGACGTTCTTTCAACTCATGAATATGAAGATTTTCAGTTGTATTGGTCCACAGGATATGCTCTAAAGGAATCTTATATTTCAGATGAGTGGACACGATCATTTCCTGATGTGTATGTTCCGATACCAGATCGGCTTTATTAAGGACGAGTAAGAGGGGAATATTCTTATCCTGTATGCGTGTAAGGATCGCATTGTCCTGCGGCGTAATTCCTGAGGTGCCATCGATCACGAGCACAGCGATGTCAGTCTTGTTCAGGACCTGATAAGCTTTCTGAATGCGGAGTTTTCCAAGTTCGCCTTCATCGTCGAGCCCCGGAGTGTCGATCATGACGATAGGGCCCAGTGGAAGCAGCTCCATGGATTTGAATACAGGATCGGTCGTTGTTCCGCGCACATCGGATACGATCGCAAGATTCTGCCCGGTGAGAGCATTAATAAGACTTGATTTTCCGGCGTTGCGTCTGCCGAAGATCCCGATATGTATACGTTCTGAAGAAGGTGTGTTGTTTAAACTCATGATGTGTTCCTCACTTTCTGACAGCTGTATATAAAAGCTGACTGTATAAAAAGTTGATGTTACCTAAATATTCAAAGAATCGCCACGGTCTGTTACAACCTGATAGCCTATGGATTTCATCCGCATTTCCAGACAGTGTCTGCACTGGGCGGATTCATCACCGGTACAGATCTTATTATCATATAGAAGATAATCTTTCCGTACTTCCGTTGGTGAAAGGTTCGGCATTACGACATTGGCGCCTGCCAGGATTCCAAGTTCACGCCCCTTTGGGTGGATGGTTCCAAGTGCGGTTGTGGCAGGAAGTAAAACCTTCGGGATCATCAGCCGGATCAGGCCAAGCATATATAAAGTAAGTTCCAGTGTTCCCGCAGATTCTCCGGCAAACGGAGTGTCATGATGTGGGATAAACGGACCGATTCCGATCATGTGTGGATTCAGTTCTTTCATGAAGAGCATGTCTTCTGCAAGGTGTTCCGAAGTCTGGTAAGGAGAGCCAACCATGAATCCGCAGCCAATCTGATAACCGATGTCCTTTAAATCCCGCAGACATTGCTGCCTGTGTTCAGGACTAAGGTTCGGTGGATGAAGCTTTCTGTAATGTTCGTGGTTATAAGTTTCATGCCGCAGAAGATAGCGGTCGGCGCCGGCATCATAGTAAGCCTGATAGCTATCTTTGGATTTTTCCCCGATGGAAAGTGTAATGGCACAGTCGGGATAGCGTTCTTTAATTATCCGGATCAAATGTATGATGCGTTCATCTGTATAATATCCGTCTTCGCCGCCCTGCAGGACAAAGGTGCGGAATCCAAGTTCATAACCTTCCTTACAGCACTTTAGGATATCGGCTTCTGACAGGCGGTACCGGTGTGCGTTGCCGTTGCTTTTCCGTATACCGCAGTACAGACAGTCGTTTTTACAATAATTGGTAAATTCGATCAGACCGCGGACATAGACATCGTGTCCATAATAACGGTGGCGTTCTTCGCGGGCCAGGGAAAAGAGATATTCGGAAAGATCCGGAGTGTGTCCCTTGATCAGTGTGATCCATTCTTCTTTGGTCAGGGTCTGTTCTTTATGCAATTGATCGATCAGATATTTTAAAGATAAGTTCGTTTCATTCATGAAAATCATTCCTTTGCCCGTATGTTATTGATCATAATATCTCACATTATTATAACAAACAATTACTTGCCGAACAATGTAAAGAAAGAAGTGATATGCAGAAATAGAAAAATAAGATAAATATATTAAAAAATATAAATTGACAATTCATGCAGATGCGTTTTTAATAGAAGTATACAGATTAGTTACGGCGAATTAATGAATCATAAAGAAAGGAAGAAATCATGGGAATTGGTAAAAGAATATTAAGTGTACTGATCGGTATCCTCTTCATTATAAGTGTGTCGGTACTTGGAGGAAGTCTGCTTGCAAAGCAGGTACTTGTCAAAGCAATCAGTCAGGCAGGGATTGATACGGCAATCTCTCACAGAATGATGGATGCAGTATTTGGTTATGCAGGAGCAGATGATACACAGTGGATTGCGAAGATACAGAACAAGATTGAGAAGAACGAGCAAGTACAGAAAATTACAGAAAAGGTCATGGATGAAATGGTGAATGATCTTTCAAAAGGAACGGGCTATAAAGACGTAGATATTTCCAAAGAACTGAATCAGTTACTGGAAGACAGCATGAAAGAAATTAAGGATTCTAATCCGGAGTTAACGGAAGATATGCTGAAACTTATGAAGCAGCAGTTAAAAGATGAGATGGATGACGTTCAGGATGTACTGAACAGCTATGCGTCTAATCTGTATGGTAATATGAAAGATACCAGTACGATACAGGGGAAAGTTGCCAGATTATACACGACGCTGGTATCAACGACCTGCCGGGCCGTATCGGGAGCAGCAGTTCTGCTCTGTGCAATCCTGACGGTATTGCTTGGGTATCCAAGACACAGAGGCTTGTTTTCACTCGGAGTGGAAAGTCTGATTTGTGGAGGAATTTTTGCCGGACTTATAGGAGTTATGGGAAGCAGGACTATGGGCTTCTTATCGGACAAGATGCTGGGGCGTACGGTAGATATAGGGTTAAAGTCATATTTCTGGATGGGCTGTATATTTGCCGGGGCGGGTGTGATATTCCTGCTTGCGGGATTTATAATAAAGTGGAAAGATCAAAAAAGGATAGATGTAAATGAGTAACAGATTTTTATAATGAAGTATTCGGAACATTTGATACAGAAGATATAGAAGTGTAACAGAGTGAATGAACAGGATGTAAATGTAACAGGTATGAGAGAGGTTATATTTTACATCCTGTATCTTTTAGAGCAGTAATCGGATTGATTATAGGTGTTTTACATTACATACGGATAGCATACTGGAAATATTATATGGGGCATGCTATCATAAAAGTAATGTCTTTTTCCGTAGATGTATGGAATACAATAGAAAACAGAGGAGTTAATTCAGACATGGAAACACAACACATTATCCACAATTTTGAGCCAATCTATAATGAACATTCTAAGATTCTGATGCTCGGAACTATGCCATCGCCGAAATCCAGAGAAGTCGGATTCTACTATGGACACCCAAGAAACAGATTCTGGAAAGTTGTATCCGATGTCTGTGGCGAAGCGTATCCGGAGACGAGAGAAGGCAAGATCGCATTTGCATTAAGAAATGGTATTGCAGTCTGGGATGTGCTGGCGGGATGTGATATTAAAGGAGCAGATGACAGCAGTATCCGTAATCCACAGCCGAATGATCTGAGCCGGATCCTTGAATGTGCAGATATTAAGGCCGTTTTTACGACAGGAACGAAAGCATTTCAACTATATAAGAAATTTTGCTATCCTAAGACTGGGATTATGGCAATTGGATTGCCGTCTACGAGTCCGGCGAACTGCAGAACATCGTATGAGCAGTTGTTCGAGGCATATTCTGAAATTAAGAAATATATATAACAACGATGAAAATAAATAAGATTTCTAAATAAGTAAGAATCAAGAAAGAAGGCGTATTAGGCCATATGAACCGGGAAGAACGAGTAAGAATACTGATCGACTATCTGAAAAAAGAAAATACAGGTTATGCATCACTTGCAGATCCGGTAGATTATACCGGGAGAAGAAGACTTCTAAGAAGTCTTATGAATGTCCGCTGGCCGGGCGAGGCAGATCCGGAGTATACCAGGATCCAGGATGAACTGCTAAAGGAAGAAGCAGAACAGAAAGGAATCGTAGAATGGGGACAACTTCCGACTATCGGTGGACAATTCCCATGTGAGACGATCAAGAATGTGGATAAGATATCTCTCTGGCGGGGAGATATTACAAGACTTTCCGTAGATGCGATCGTAAATGCGGCGAACAGCCAGATGCTTGGATGTTTTGTGCCGTGTCATGGATGCATCGACAATGCGATCCATTCGGCAGCAGGTATCCAGCTTCGTAATGAATGTGCACAGATTATGGAAGCACAAGGACATGAAGAACCGACCGGAAAAGCGAAGATTACAAAAGGATATAATCTCCCGGCGAAACATGTCATCCATACCGTAGGTCCGATTGTTGGCATGCAGGTGACAGAAAAGCAGGAAGAAGAATTAAAGTCGTGTTATCTGAATTGTATGAAACTGGCGGAAAAAGAAGGACTTAAGTCGATTGCTTTTTGCTGTATTTCAACGGGAGAATTCCATTTCCCGAATAAACTGGCGGCAGAGATTGCGGTGAAGACGGTGGACAAGTATCTGTCTTCTTCAAAACTGGAACGTGTAATATTCAATGTGTTCAAGGAAGAGGATTATAATATATATAAGAAGTTATTTGCATAAGCATAGAATGCATGAAAGGTGAGAATCAGAAAAAATCACAGATAAATAAGAGCAAAGGAACGAGAGAGGGTATAGTACAATGGACAATCTGGTATTCAGTTTAAATGCAACAGTCCCCATTTTCTTAATGATGATACTGGGACTGTTCTTTAATAAGATTGGGTGGATGGATGAAGAATTTGCCAATAAGATGAACAAATTCGTGTTCCGTGTTCCGCTTCCGGTATTATTATTTGGCGATCTGGCAGTTGTAGACATCAAAGAGGCGTGGGATACGAAATTTGTAATCTTCTGTTTTATTATTACATTGATCAGTATCACGATCGCAATCGGAATCTCCTGCCTGCTGAAAGACAGAAGTATTCAGGGAGAATTTATCCAGGGAGCGTACAGAAGCAGTGCGGCACTTCTGGGGATCGCATTTATCCAGAATATCTATGGTAATTCCGGTCAGGCACCGCTTATGATCATTGGAAGTGTGCCGCTTTATAATATTATGGCGGTGGTTGTACTGTCATTTTTCAAGCCGGGACAAAAAGGCATGGATAAAGCACTGATCAAGAAGACACTGATCGGTATCATTACGAATCCAATCATCATCGGTATTGTGGCAGG
>OCTX012282939.1_pt1 | contig 23851 bp, 19 predicted proteins | sample 1539691 | NCBI WGS metagenome assembly OCTX01 (sample SAMN02144231, study PRJEB22623) | gut metagenome | biome: sheep rumen | host: Ovis aries | place: New Zealand
TGACGGACGACACGGCGGCGCTCACTGCGGCGATCATGGCGTGCCCGAAGGACGGGACGCTGTATTTCCCGAAAGGAAACTACCTTACCGGGCCGCTCTTCTTTAAGAGCCATATGACAGTCTGGCTTCCGAAGGGGGCTTCTCTCATCGGCCAGCCGGACCGCAGCCGCTATCCGATCCTGCCCGGCATGGTCAGGAACCTCTACGACAACAGGGAGGAGATCAGCTTCGGCTCCTGGGAGGGCAACCCGCTCGACAGCTTCGCCTCCTTCATCACCGCGATCGACGCGGAGGACCTCTCCTTCATCGGCGAGGGAACGATCGACGGCGGTGCGGACAAGGGCGACTGGTGGGTGAACCCCAAGGTGAAGCGGATCGCGTGGCGGCCGAACCTGGTCTTCCTCTGCCGGTGCCGGCGCGTGCGCTTCCAGGGTCTTCACACGGGCAATTCCGCCTGCTGGTGCTTCCACCCCTACTACTCGGAGGACCTTTCCTTCGTCGACATCACGATCACGAATCCGGCGAATTCCCCGAACACGGACGGATTTGACCCGGAGAGCTGCCGGAACGTGAAGCTTCTCGGCACCACGATCTCCGTCGGCGACGACTGCATCGCCTTAAAGAGCGGCAAGCTCTACATGGCGCGCGAGCACAACCAGCCGACCGAGGACGTCGAGATCCGCAACTGCCGGCTCGAGTTCGGGCACGGGAGCGTCACGATCGGGAGCGAGATCGCGGGCGGCGTGAAGAATGTCCACGTGAACAAGTGCCTCTTTATCAGGACTGACCGCGGGATCCGCGTGAAGACGCGCCGCGGGAGAGGCGACTGTTCGGTCCTGACGGGCCTCACCTTCGAGAACATTAAGATGGACGGCGTCAAGATGCCGATGACCGTGAATATGTTCTACTGCTGCGATCCGGACGGGCACAGCTTCTTTGTCCAGGACCAGGCCCCGAAGCCGGTCTCGGAGATGACGCCGGCGGTCGGGACGATCACGCTCCGGAACATCGAGGTCACCGGGGCGGAGGCTTCCTTCGTCTGCGCCTACGGCCTGCCGGAGAGCCCGATCGGGTGCATCGATGCGGAGAATGTGAGGGTTTCATTTAACAAAAATGCAGCCCCCGTCAAGCCGCTCATGATGGATGATTTCCCGGAATTCGCCGGCAAGGGTTTCTTCTTAAAGAACGTGAAGGAAGTCATCTTGAAGAACGTCACCGTGACGGGCAGCGCGGACAGCGAGCCGGACATGGAAAATGTCGAAAAGCTGACCGCCGAAAATGTAGTGTTTACCGCAGAGGCCTGAAGGGGATCTGCGAAGAATCAGTTGACATAAAAAGGAGAAAAAAATATGGACATCAGATATTCCGCAAACCAGAGAGACGTTAAGCGCTACACGACCGACGAGCTTCGGGACGAGTTCCTGATCACCGGCCTCTACCGTCCGGACGAGGTCGTCTGCGTCTATTCCCACGTCGACCGCATGGTCACGTTCGGCTGCATGCCGGTGAACGAGGAGGTTTCCCTCGACAAGGGGATCGACGTCTGGCACAACTTCGGCACTTCCTATATTCTGGAGCGCCGCGAGATCGGCATTTTCAACATCGGCGGCGAGGGCGAGATCAAGGCTGACGACGAGACCTTCAGGATGGCTTACAAGGACTGCCTCTACATCACGAAGGGCACGAAGAGGGTCACTTTCCGGAGCTTTGACCCGGAGAAGCCGGCGAAGTTCTACATGGTGAGCGCGCCGGCGCATACCTCCTACAAGACGACCTTCATCCCGATCGAGAAGGCGAACAAGCGTCCGATCGGCTCGATGGAGACCGCCAACAAGCGCGTGATCAACCAGTTCATCCATCCGGACGTCCTGCCGACCTGCCAGCTCTCGATGGGCATGACCGCACTCGATACGGGCAGCGTCTGGAACACGATGCCGGCGCACACCCACGAGAGACGCATGGAGATCTACATGTACTTCGAGATCCCGGAAAATAACGTGGTCTTCCACTTCATGGGCGAGGGCAATGAGACCCGCCACATCGTGATGCACAACGAGGAGGCGGTCATCAGCCCGTCCTGGTCCATCCACTCCGGCGCGGGCACGTCCAACTACACCTTCATCTGGGCGATGGGCGGCGAGAACCAGGCGTTCGACGATATGGACGATATTCCGACGACGGAGCTGAGGTAAAAGCCATTTGGGGACGGTTCCCGGGAACTGTCCCTTCCTGAATGCCGCTGGGGACGGTTTTTCTTAAGAACCGTCCCTGCGGCTTTTTTCTTGCCAACACCCCGAAAATGGGGTATTATCTCTTGTATGGATATCAAAGTAAGCTTTATCATACCGACCTATAATGCCGCTGGGACCGTCCGGGAGACCGTCGAGTCGATCCTCGCGTTCCCGCTCCCGTTTGAGGTCATCGTCGCGGACGACGGCTCGGAGGACGGGACGCGGGAGGCCGTCGCCGGGATCGGGGACGAGCGGGTCCGCCTCATCGCCTGCCCTCACCGCGGCGTCTCCGCCGCGAGAAATGCAGGGCTCGCCGAAGCCCGCGGAGAGTGGGTTCATTTTGCGGATGCGGACGACCTCGTGATCCCGGGGGGGATCGCGGAGGCGCTTTCGCGCGCGGATGACAGCGCGGAGCTTGTGATGTTCGCCTATAAAAGGACCGACAGCAGCAGGGAGTCCGAGGAGCTGCCGCTTAAGCCTGGCTTCTTCTCCGACCCGGCAGTCTTCCGGGATCTTAAGGACAGGCTGCTTGACGTCAAATTTTCGGCGAACTATAAAGGCCGTTATTTCGGGGGTAAGATCTACCAGTACCTCTATCGGCGGGAGTTTCTCGCGGAGGAGGGGGTTCATTTTCCCGAAGGACTGCCGTTTGCGGAGGACTGCGTCTTCCTCTACGACTGCTTCGGGCGCTGCCGGGCCCTGAACGTCACGGATGTGTGCGGCTACTTATACCGGGCTGAACCGGGCAGCGCGAGCCGCCGCTACCGCGAGCATCACTGGGAGGAGTACAAGGACATGCTGGCGCGCCTTACGGAGATTGAAGGTGCCCGGCCCGCCAACACGGCGAGATTCATGTACCAGAACGGGAATTATGTGATGCAGCAGGCGGTCATCCATTTCGGACGCGGGAACATCCGCGCCGCCGAGGCTGTGATCCGGCAGGTGCTCCGCGATCCGGTCTATCACGAGGCGGTCTGCGCCTTACACTACCCGGACTTTACGCGCGGCGAGAAAGTCCGGAACCTGCTGGCGAGGCACGGCCTTGCCGGTCTTTACGGGAGGTGGCTGCGACGAACCTGCGGGATATAAAAGACAGACTGAGACGGAACCGGAAGACAATCTCGGATCCGTGGTCCGATGAACCGGGCGTGATCCTCGAGTGGTGGCACAAGAGGGAAAATGCCGGCGACGCGCTCTCGCCGGTCATCGTCGACTGGATGAAGGATGAGCTCGGGCTCGGCGGCCCGGCGGAGCCGGAGAAGAGGGTCCACCTCATGGCGCTCGGCTCGCTCATCGGGATGCAGGATTTTGACGCGGTGATCTGGGGCAGCGGCATCCACTGTCTCAACACGGCAAGGGCCGTGAACGATCACAGGGATTATGTGCGCTACGATATCCGGGCCGTCAGGGGTCCGGTGACGGCATTTCTCCTGAAGAGTGCGGGCTACGACTGCCCGGAGGTCTACGGGGATCCGGCGGTCCTCATGCCCCGGATCTACAGGCCGGAAGGAAAAGAGAAGCGCTGTAAGGTCACGCTCATTCCCCATATCGACGACTGCGGGGAAGCCCCGGAAGGCCTTCACGTGATCAGTCCGGCGGAGGGCGGCTGGCAGCATTTTATCGATGAAATTACGGCGTCGGAGATGGTGATTTCTTCGTCCCTCCATGGTATAATAGTGGCTGAATCGTACGGCGTGCCGGCAGTCTATCTGGCGTCCGGTACGGAGGACCAGCGCATGAAATACTACGACTGGTATTTTTCGACAGGAAGATATTCTGTCAGGGCCGCCGACAGCGTCCGGGAGGCGCTGGAAGCCGGCCCCATGCCGCTCCCGGATCTCTCCGGGATGCAGGAGAGGCTGATGGCGGCATTTCCCGCAGATCTGTTCAGGAGAAAATAAAACCATATGGCAGGAACGCTGTTTTCAAGAATCAGAAGAAAAATCAAAAAGACGGGGGACAAATACTTCGGCCCGCGCATCCCGGAGCTCTGCCGGAAAAGGTGGGAGAGGGCGATGCGGGATCCCGGCTATCAGGGGATTTCCGGAAATGCAGACCCCGTGAAGCTTGTCGTCTCGCTCACGTCCTATCCGGCCCGGATCGGCTCGGTCGCGGAGGTCGTAAAAGCCCTGCTTGTCCAGACGATGAAGCCGGACAGGCTCATCCTCTGGCTCGCGGAGGAGGAATTCCCGGGACACGAGGCGGACCTTCCGAAGGAGCTGGTCGGCCTTTGCCGCTACGGGCTTACGATCAGCTGGTGCAAAAACACAAGGTCCTACAAGAAGCTGATCCCCGTGCTGAAGCTTTACCCGGATGCGGTCATCGTGACCGCGGACGACGACCTCTATTATCACCCGCAGATGGTCGAGAGGCTCTACAAATCCTACAAAAAGGATCCGCACTGCATCCACTGCCACCGGGCGACGAAGATCTTCATGGAGGACGGCGCCTTCAGGGATAAGCTGGGCGGTTATGACGTCTATGAGCATCCCTCGTACCTCAACAAACTGACCGGTGTGGGCGGCGTTCTCTACCCGCCGCACATTCTGCACCCGGATGTCCTTGACGAGGAACTCTTCATGAGCCTTGCGCCGACAAATGACGACGTCTGGTTCTGGCTCATGGGTGTCCGCGTGGGGGCCCGCACGCGCGTGGCGGACGGGGCATTTGTCACGCTGAACTTCGTGGGCGACACGCAGAAGGAAGCCCTGGGCTACTGCAACAATATCGGCGAACGGCTTTTTGACCGGCAGTTCGCGGACATGCTGGCGTATTATCCGGAGGTCGACAAGGCGCTCCGGGAGGAGTGGGAGAGAGAGTCCCGTTATGGGAAGTAATAAATACAGGAGAGAGTCCGCAGAAAATGAAAGTTGAACGCACGAAAAATGCCGCCCGCAACATGCGGGCCGGCTTTCTCCTTAAAATCTATCAGGTCCTGGTACCGTTCGTCATGCGAACGGTACTTTTGTATACGCTCGGCGTCGAGTATCTCGGCCTCGGGAGCCTTTTTGCGTCCATTATCCGGGTCCTGAACCTGGCGGAGCTCGGGGTCGGCAGCGCGATGGTCTACAGCATGTACAGGCCGATCGCGGAGGACAACGAGGAGGAGATCTGCGCGCTGATGCGGCTCTACCGCACCTATTACCGGGTAATCGGGCTGGCGGTGCTCGCGATCGGCCTGCTCTGCCTGCCCTTCCTGCCGCGCCTCATCAAGGATGACGTCCCCGCGGACGTCAGCATCTATGTGCTCTATCTCCTGAATCTCGGCGCGACGGTGCTCTCCTACTGGCTCTTCGCCTACCGGAACTGCCTGCTGGACGCCCACCAGAGGGTGGATGTCTCCAGCCGGATCCGCTTTGCCGTGAGTGTCGGGCAGACGGTGATGCAGGTTGTATCGCTTGTCATTTTCCGGAATTACTATGTCTATCTCATCCTGAACATCATCGCCCAGGTGCTGATCAACATCCTGACCGCTTACCGGACGATGAAAATGTACCCCGTTTACGCGCCGCGCGGGCAGCTCTCGCCGGACGCGGTCTCCGCGATCAACCGGAGAGTCCGCGACCTCTTCACCTCGAAGCTCGGCGGCGTGATCCTCAACTCGGCGGACACGATCGTGGTGTCGGCTTTCCTGGGGCTCACGACTCTGGCAGTCTACCAGAACTATTACAGTATCGTGACGGCGGTGATCGGGTTTGTCGCGATCATTTTCGGCGCGTGCACCGCGGGCATCGGCAACAGCCTGATCGTGGAGACGCGGGAGAAAAATTTCGGGGACCTGAAGAAATTCGCGCTGATCATCGCCTGGATCGCCGGCTTCTGCACCTGTGCGCTCGTCTGCCTCTTCCAGCCCTTCATGGAGATCTGGACCCGGGGGACGAAGCTGATGCTGGAGTTCCCGGCGGTGCTCTCGTTCGGGCTCTATTTTTTCATCTACGAGATCAATATGCTCCTGAATCTCTTCAAGGACGCGGCGGGGATCTGGCACGAGGACCGCTTCCGCCCGCTGGTGACGGCGCTCACGAATCTCGCCCTGAATCTCATCCTTGTGAATGTTATCGGAATCTACGGCGTGCTCTACTCGACGGTCGCAGCGACGCTCTTCGTCGGGATGCCCTGGCTGCTGCACAACCTGTTCACCAATCTTTTTGACAGAAAGGAGCTGCCCGGCTTCATCCGGACGCTGCTCTTCTATGCCGGCGTGACAGCCCTTGCCTGTGCCGCGAGCGTGGGTCTCTCAGCGCTCGTCCCGGGGAGCGCGATCGTGCGCTTTTTTGCCGGGGCGGCGATCGTGGTCGTCGTGCCGAACGCGATTTTCCTCCTCGTTTATCGGGGGAGGGCGGAGTTCGGCGAGGTTCTCGCCCTGGCGGACCGCCTGGCCGGCGGCCGGCTGGGCCCCGTCAGAAAAATGCTGGGAGGACGAAAATGAAGAAAATGTTTTTATCCGGGCTGTTCTCAGTTCTGTTTTCTGCCGCCGCTGCGCTCCTTCTGCCGCAGACCGTCCTGGCGGACGGCGACTCGCTTGCGCTGGCCCTTGACACGGAGCCGGCTGCCGGAGTTGAAGGTGCGGATCTTGCGGTCTGTGTGCATTTTCAGGGATCTTCCGTCGGGGCAGTCTCCGGCGAGCTTCATTATGAGAGCGGAAATGTGACCTTTCTGTCCGCGGAGGGCTCAGGGGAAGCGGGCAATGCATTTTCGGCCGTGGACGACGGGGAGAGAGTCCGGTTCGTCTGGGGCGACGCGGCCGAGGTCACGGACGGCGGCGAGATCGCGCGGTTCTGGTTTTCTGTAGATGACCGGGCGGACTCGGTAACGTTCTCACTCGATGACGAGTCTCTTACGGCCTGCCGGGCGGAGGACGGGGAGGTCACGTATTTTGAGCTTGGGGGGACGGAGGCGGTTACGGAGGCGGTGAACGTCGGAGCTTCCTATGAAGTGAACAACACGCACAACGAGTATTATGCGACGTGGAGCTCCCCGGTCACGGCAGCGCTTATAAAGACGGACAGCGGCTTCAGGACCGTGGACAAGACGAAGGACAGCTCCGGAAACGCGAGACTGCTCGTGAAGGAGTATAACGAGGACTTTGAGGAGACCGGACGCCGCTATATCGAGGGTGAGCTGCCGCTCTACGGGGGTTTTTACGCCTCGGCGAACGCTTACTATTACCTGAGCGGCAAGGAAAACCCGAATGAGGATAATTCCGCGGAAGTCTTCCGGATCACGAAATATGATACGTCCTGGAACCGGCTCGGAAGCGCCTCGCTTTTCGGAGCCAACACCACGGTCCCGTTTGACGCGGGGAGCGCCAGGTTCGCGGAGTACGGTAATTACCTCTTCATCCGCACGGCGCATGAGATGTACAAATCAAGTGACGGCGTCAATCATCAGGCAAATGTCAGCATCAAGCTGAATACCTCCTCGATGACGATTGCCTCCTCACTGACCGATGTCTGGAATATAAGCGCCGGCTATGTGAGCCATTCCTTCAACCAGTTCATCATGGTTGATGACGCGGGTTATGTCGTCACACTGGACCACGGGGATGCCGGGCCGCGGAGTGCCGCGCTGGGGCGCTACGGCAGCAAGGCGGGGTCCCTTGTCTTCGGGAAGAGCGCTTCCTTTACAAAGACCGATACGATGAATTATGCAGGAAACCTCGGAGCAAACAGAACGAATGCTTCTCTTGGGGGCCTTGCATTTTCCGACAGCAATTATCTGACAGCAGGTAACTCGAACGCGCAGGACGGAAGCAGCGACCTGGTTCGAAATGTGTATGTCTCCCTGACTCCGAAATCCGGTTTCCCGGGAACCACAACGATCAAATGGCTCTCCGATTATCCGGCAGGCGGGTCGATAACAGCATCAACGCCGCACCTCGTGAAGCTTGACAGCAATGCATTTGCGGTGCTCTGGGAGGAGTTCGTTCCGGGCGTCTGGAGTCCGACGGAGACCCTCAACTGCCGCTATGCCTTCATCGACGGAAGCGGAAACGTGACAGGCAGCGGCAGTTTCCGCGGATACCTTTCGGACTGCGTTCCGATCGTGAACGGAGGCAAGATCTGCTGGTATGTGACGGCCAATGACCGGACGAACTTCTATGTGCTCGGGCAGGACGGAACGCTTTCCATCCTGGGCAGCGGGGTAAAGATCGATTCGGCGGAAAATGAAAACACAGGCATCCGCGTAAGCTGGGCCCTGGACCGGGTCGTGAGATACTTTAACGTCTACCGGCGCGACAACACTTACTATGAGGGGGACAGAAAGACAGAGTGGGAGTTCCTCGGCACGACAGACGCAAATTCCTATCTCGATACGACAGCGGAGGCAGGCCACGGGTACTTCTATACGATTAAGGCAGCAGTCTATGACGGCGAAGAGCTGCCGAAAGCCTGGGATACGGTCGGGACCTATATCGTCCGCGTTCCTGCGCCGGAGCTCATTTCGCTTGTCCCGACAGCGGCAGGGCCGGTGCTGAACTGGAATGCTGCGGGTTACGAGAGCTATAACACGTCGTATATGTCCAACCGTTATGTTGTCTGGCGCAAGGCGGAAGGCGGAGACTGGGAACAGATCGGAACAGCGGGAAACGGAGACAATACCTACTCGTTCAGGTGGTCCTTCACCGATACGGCGGCGGAATCCGGAAAGACGTACCGTTATACGGTGTCCGCAAGTATGACACGGAGAGGACAGACATTTGAAGGCTCCAGGGACGAGACAGGACTCTCCATCCTTTATCTCACGCAGCCGGCTGTGACGGAGCTCACCGCGGATATCGGCGGCATCAATGTGAGCTGGACGGCGGTCTCCGGAGCGGAATCCTACCGGGTTTACCGGATGCAGCGGTCGATCCTTGAATTTGTCAAGGAGAAGGAGAGCGAAGGCATCACAGCTTCCGTGGAGTGGACTGTCGCCGGGACGACATCGGAGACGTCACTCCGGGATACCGGAGCCGGAACCGGCGAATGGTATTATATCATCCAGGCACTGAGCGGTTCCTCGGAGAGTGTGCGGGATTTCGAACTGAGCGATCCGCACATTGTCTTCGTGCCGGCGGTTGCATTCACTGAATACGGCTACAGCCAGGATCCGGCCAGGGCATATTTCGGCTGGATGCATAGCTCCAGCCACTCAGGCTACGCGGTCTACAGGAGACCGGAGGGCGGAGAATGGAGCCTTGTCAGAAAGGTTCCGGTGCTGCCGGCGGAAATATTTTACGACGAGTCGCCGCTTCATGGAACTGTGACAGAGTATACGGTGACTGCATTTTACACGGACGGCGACGGAAATGAGCACGAGGGCTTCCGGGCAGAGCCGGGCGTGACGATCGACCTCAACAAGCTGCGGTTCTACACAGTGACCGCGGAGGAGAGCACCTACACGGGCTCGCCGGTCACACCCTCCTTCAGGGTGGTGAACGCAGAAGACGGCTCGGTGCTCCCGGATATCTATTACACTGCGTCCTTTACGGACAATGTGAACAAAGGTACCGGCACGATCACGGTGACCGGGAAGGGCGAGTATGGGGGGACGATCACAGGGACATTTGAGATCCTGCCGAAGGCGCTCGACGCCTCGATGATTGGGCCGATCGCTGAGCAGACCTGCAGCGAGGCGCAGCTCACGCCGGAAGTCACCGTGACGGACGGTGTGAGAGAACTTGTGGCCGGGACCGACTACACGGTTTCCTACGGGGAAAATATCTACCCGCCCGCCGGCACTGTGACGATTACAGGCCTGGGGAACTATACGGGAAGTGTTGAGAAGACATTTGCGATCAGCGGAGAACCAATCAGGTCCATCTCGCTCGCCGAGCCGGAGATTACGATGGTGTACGGCGAGGAGCGGGCGGTGCCGGCGGTGACCTACGAGCCGGAGTTTGCGGCGGATGAGAAGAGGGTGGACTGGAGCTCGTCAAATGAAGCCCTCGCCGCGGTGTCCGGCGGCCGGATCAGGGCCATGGATCCCGGGAAGGCGGTCATCACGGCCACGGTACCGGGAAGAAATGTCTCGGCATCGGCGGATGTCAGGGTTTTATTTTCCGATGTGGCGGACCCGGGAGCCTGGTATTTCGATGCCGTCTACTGGGCGCTCGACAGCAATGTGACCTCCGGCTACGGAAAGGGGACCTTCCAGCCCTCGGCGGGCCTGACCCGGGCGCAGACGGTGACCTTCATCTACAACCTGGCCGGCAGGCCGGATGTGAGCGGGCTGCAGGCGAAGGAGTTCACCGATGTCTCGAATACTGCATGGTATTACAATGCGGTTAAGTGGGCGGTGGCTAATAAGATTACTTCCGGTTATGGAACGGGCACCTTCCAGCCGAACGCGATCTGCAACCGTGCGATGATCGTAACCTTCCTTGCGAACTACGCGAAGGCGGCAGGGACATACAAGGAACCGACGACATTCGCAAGCTTCAAGGATGTGAAGGCAACCGACTGGTTCAGGAAGTCTGTCGACTGGGCGGTCGAGAACGGGATTACCAAGGGCTACGGCACGGGGACCTTCAGCCCGGAGGTGACCTGCAATCGGGCGATGATGGTGACGTTCTTGAAGAAGGCGGCGGGGCTGCCGAAGGTGTGAAACAGACAATCGGACTGAGTCGGTCCTGAAAAAAGGGCTGCCGCACTGATCATCGGTGCGGCAGCCCTTTTCTTTGTTCTGTATGGTTTTCAGATGAGACCGAAGTCCTTCATCGCAGCCTTCAGCTGCTCCTTGTGAGCCGGCTCAAGCTCGGTGAGCGGAGCGCGGAGCGGGCCCGCCTTGATCCCGATATAGGTAAGGGCGGTCTTGACCGGGATCGGGTTGACCTCGGAGAAGAGCGCGTCGATGAGCGGCAGTGCGCGGAGCTGAAGCTCACGGCTGCCTACGATGTCCCCGTCGAGGAACTTCTGCACGATCTCGTGAGTCTCGCGCGGAGCCACGTTGGAGAGGACGGAGATCACCCCGAGTCCGCCGAGGGAGAGAAGAGGGACGACCTGGTCGTCATTTCCGGAGTAGAGGTCGATGGAATCGCCCGCGAGAGCCATCATCTTGGCGGTCTGGGAGATATTGCCGACGGCGTCCTTCACGCCGACGATGTTCGGGACATTCTTGCAGAGATACGCGACGGTCTCCGGCAGGATGTTGCAGCCGGTGCGGCTCGGAACATTGTAGAGAATGATCGGAACCTTGACGGCATTTGCAATCGCGGTGTAGTGGGCGATGAGGCCCTTCTGGGTAGCCTTGTTGTAGTAGGGGGTGACGATGAGAAGGCCGTCGACGCCGGCTTCCTCGGCTTCCTTCGAGAGCATGATCGCGGTCTCGGTGCTGTTGGAACCGGTTCCGGCGATGACAGGGATGCGGTGGGCGACCTTTTTGACGCACCAGCGGATTACTTCGATGTGTTCCTCCTCGGAGAGGGTTGCGGATTCGCCGGTCGTGCCGCAGACAATGATCGCGTCGGTGCCGTTTTCGATCTGGAAATCGATCAGCTTCCCGAACTCTTCGTAATTGACAGTTAAGTCGTCGTTGAACGGCGTGGCAATCGCGACGCCTGCACCTTTGAAAATAGCCATAATAATATACACTCCTTTTAATACAAGAAGATAGCAGTTTTGGCCTCGCAAGTCAATAAAGAGTTTATACGGATTTTCAGAATTTGCCTGCCGGAAAATGCGCTTCCATGGTGACACTGCCCGAATTTTCATGTATACTGTGATTGTGGGGAAGCATTTTTCGGCATACGCTTTTGCGATTTGAAAGGAGGATCAATATGGCACTTTTTGGAAATCTCTTTGAAAAGAAGCACTGCTCGATCTGCGACGGCGAGATCGGTCTTCTGGGAAACCGCAAGCTCGCGGACGGCAACCTCTGCAAGAACTGCGCGGCGAAACTGTCGCCGTGGTTCACGGAACGCCGCGAGAGTACCGTGGAGGAGATCCGGCAGCAGTTGGCTTACCGCGAGGCAAACCAGGCGAAGGTGGAGGCTTTCAAGCCGACGAAGACGCTCGGCAGGAACACGAAGGTGATCCTCGACGAGGATGCGCGCAAATTCATCGTGACCGGAAGCCGGAATTATAAAAATGAAAACCCGGATGTCCTCGACTTCGCGGACGTGACCGGCTGCGAGGTCAATACGGATGAGTCGAGAACGGAAATCTTCCGGAAGGACAACGACGGGAAGAGCGTGAGCTACGTCCCGAAGCGCTACAAATACCGCTATGAGGTGGAGATGCTGCTGCACGTGAACAACCCGTATTTCTCGGAGATGAAGTTTGATCTGACGGACAGCGCGATTGAGATGATGATCCAGAATCCGCGGAGCAGCACGGAGTACAAGGAGGCGCTCGCGCTCGGCGAGGAGATCAAGAAGGCGCTCACGGAGGTCCGGGAGCAGGTCCGCGAGGAGGTCAAAGAGGCGAACGCGGTGAAGACGAAGGTGATCTGCCCTGTCTGCCACGCGTCGACGATCCCGGATGCGAACGGGTGCTGCGAGTATTGCGGGAGTGCGATCGGCGGGTGAGAAGAGGAATAAAAAAACGATCTTCCCGGGAGGGAAGGTCGTTTTTTCGCGGGTGGGGACGGTTCTTCCAGGGACGGTTCCCAGGGACGGTTCTCTGAAAAAAAACGGGCTTCAGCCCGTTTTTTTCTAAGAACCGTCCCCCAGGAACCGTCCCCGCAGTTTTCGGCGTCCCCGGTCAGGCCCTGTCGAGCGCGTTCGCGACGTCGCGGATGAGGTCCTCGGAGGACTCGAGGCCGCAGGACATGCGGACGAGGCCGGCGGAGACGCCGGCGGCGAGAAGCTCCTCCTCGCTCATCTGGCGGTGGGTCGAGCTCGCCGGGTGCAGGCAGCAGCTGCGGGCGTCGGCGACGTGGGTCTCGATCGCGAAGATCCGGAGCTCCTTCATAAAGGCCTCCGCGGCAGCGCGGCCGCCCTTGAGCTCGAAGGAGACGACGCCGCAGGTGCCGTTCGGCATGTATTTTTCAGCGACCTTGTGGTAGGGATCGCCCGGAAGTCCCGGATAGTTTACGTGGGCGACCTTCGGATGGTTCGAAAGGAAGGTGGCCAGGGCCAGGCCGTTGTCGCAGTGGCGCTTCATCCGGACGTGCAGGCTCTCGAGGCCGAGGTTCAGGAGGAAGGCGTTCTGCGGGGCCTGGATGGAGCCGAAGTCGCGCATGAGCTGGGAGGTGCATTTTGTGATGAAGGCGCCACCGAGACCGAATTTTTCAGCGTAGGTGATCCCGTGATAGCTCTCATCCGGCGTGGTGAGGCCAGGGAATTTGTCGGCGTGGGCCATCCAGTCGAATTTGCCGGCATCGACGATCGCGCCGCCGACTGCCGCGCCGTGGCCGTCCATGTACTTGGTGGTCGAGTGGGTGACGATGTCAGCGCCGAACTCGATTGGGCGGCAGTTGACCGGAGTCGGGAACGTGTTGTCCACGATGAAGGGCACGCCGTGTGCGTGGGCTGCCTTCGCGAATTTCTCGAAATCGATGACAGTCAGGGCCGGGTTGGCGATCGATTCGCCGAAGACCGCCTTCGTGTTGGGCCTGAAGGCCGCCTCAAGCTCCTCCTCGGTGCAGTCCGGGGAGACGAAGGTGAAGTCGATGCCCATTTTCCGCATCGTGACGTTGAAGAGGTTGAAGGTGCCGCCGTAGATGGAGGCGCTCGAGATCACATGATCGCCCTGGTTCGCGATGTTGAAGACCGCGAAGAAGTTGGCGGCCTGGCCCGAGGAGGTCAGCATGCCGGCGGTGCCGCCTTCGAGCGCTGCGATCTTGGCCGCGACGTAATCGTTGGTCGGGTTCTGCAGGCGGGTGTAGAAATAGCCGGAAGCTTCGAGGTCGAAGAGCTTGCCCATGTCGGCGCTTGTGTCGTATTTGAAGGTCGTGCTCTGCACGATCGGCACCTCGCGGGGCTCGCCGTTGCCGGGACGGTAGCCGGCCTGCACGCATTTTGTATCGATATTCCAACTGTTCATAATAATATCCTCCTATTGAGATAAAATTTTACAAGGTAAGCCCGAGTGCTCTGGTCGCAATCAGGAAATAGACGGTCAGTGAGATCGCGTCCACGATCGTGGTGATGAGGGGACTGGCCATGACGGCCGGGTCGAACCCGATGCGCTTGGCGATGAGCGGGAGCGAGCAGCCGATGGTCTTGGCGATCATGACGACAAGTACCAGGGTGACGCAGACGATCGCGGCGATCGTAAGCGGGATGCGGTCGATGATGAGGAGCTTCAGGAAATTGGCCGCCGAGAGCGTCAGGCCGCAGAGGACAGCCACCCGGATCTCCTTCCACATCGCGTCGAAGATATCCCCGAACTCGATCTCGTTCAGCGAGAGGCCGCGGATGATCGAGACGGAGGCCTGGGAGCCGGCATTTCCTCCGGTGTCCATCAGCATCGGGATGTAGGCGGTCAGGATCACGTGGCTCGCGAGAGCCGTCTCGTAGCGGGTGATGATCGCACCGGTGAAAGTCGCGGAGATCATGAGGAGCAGCAGCCAGGGCATGCGGGTCCGGTAGGTCTCGAGGATGCCGACCTTGAAATAGGGCTTCTCGGTCGGGATGATGGCGGCCATCTTCTCGATATCCTCGGTCGCCTCCTCCTGCATGATGTCGATGACGTCGTCGATCGTGATGATGCCGACCATACGGTTTTCATTGTCCACGACGGGCATCGCGGTGAAATCGTATTTCTGGAACATCTGGGCGGCTTCTTCCTGGTCGGTCAGCGTGTTGATGCTGATGACGTTGTCGTTCATGATCTCGCCGATGACGTCGTCGTCATTTTTGAGAAGCAGGTAGCGCAGGGCCACCGTGCCGCGGAGGACCCTCCGGTCGTCGACGACGTAGCAGATGTTGACCGTCTCGGAGTCGAGGCCGATGCGGCGGATGCGCTTGATCGCGTCCTCGACTGTCATGGTCTCCCGGAGATCCACATACTCGACCGTCATGACCGAGCCGGCGGAGTCCTCCGGGTAGCGGAGCAGATGGTTGATGTCGGCGCGGGTCTCGGGGCTTGCATTTCGCAGGATCTTCTTGACGATGTTGGCCGGCATCTCCTCGAGGAGGTCGGTCGCGTCGTCGGCCATCATGTTGTCGATGATGTTGGACGCTTCCTTCTCGGAGAGGGACTGGATGATATACTGCTGGTCGTCGATCTCGAGGTCGGCGAAGACGTCGGCGGCCATGTCCTTCGGCAGGATGCGGAAGATGCGGAGCGAGTCCTCATCCTCCATGTCGTCCATGAGCCAGGCGATGTCGGCGGCGTTCATTTCCGAGAGGACATCGCGGAGTTCCCTGTATTTCTTTTCATTGAGGAGTTCACGGAGGAGCTTCTCATCTACGGTCTTTTCTTCTAAATCCATAAAATACCTCCATCAAAAAAAGAGATCGGTTTTCCGGTGTGCGTTCGTGATAAGGACTGTCACTGTTCACAAGATCACCCCCTTACATGGCTGTATTTATGGCCTGCAGCCCCATGAAAATGCACGGTTCCTGTTTGAAATGCAAGCATTTCGCCCATGAACCATGCATTTCCATGGGGTGCTGAACAGTTACATAGTAACAAAATCGGGCGGAAGGGGCAAGCATTTGTATGAAAAAATATACGAAAGTTTTGATTCCCTAAACTGTAAAGTTCATGTATAATCTGAGAAAAGGAGGTGCTTTCATGGTTAAAAAATTACTGAAGATACTGGTCCTTCCGGCGGCGGTCCTCGGCGCGGCGACGGGTACTTTCATCATGGCTGAGAAGGCCCTTTTGAAGGACCGCGACATAAAGGTTGTGGACGCGGCAATCAAGGAAACCATTACTGAAAATGAAAACACGGAGGAAGAATCATGATCAACTATAAGACCATTGCGGAAGATACGATCTGGATCGGCGGCAGCGACCGCCGGCTTGAGCTTTTCGAGAACCTGTTCCCGCTCCCGAACGGCGTGTCCTACAACAGCTATCTCATCCTGGACGAGAAGACGGCTGCGTTTGACACGGCGGACGTGACCGTGGCGGACCAGTACATCGAGAACCTGAAGGCGGCGCTCGGCGGCAGGAAGCTGGACTACCTGGTCATTCTGCACATGGAGCCGGATCACTGCGCTGAGATCGCGAACGTCGCGGCGCTCTATCCGGACGTCACGCTCGTCGGAAATGCAAAGACCTTCACAATGCTCGGCCAGTTCTTCCCGGAGCTTGCCTCCATGAAGAAGCTTACGGTCAAGGAGGGCGAGACGCTCTCGACCGGGAAGCATACACTGACGTTCGTGATGGCTCCGATGGTTCACTGGCCGGAGGTCATGATGGCGTACGACGCCGCGACGGGAGCATTTTTCTCGGCGGACGCGTTCGGCACGTTCGGTGCGGTGGATGCGGGCATTTTTGCGGATCTCTATGATTTCGAGAGGGATTTCCTCGACGACGCGCGCCGCTACTATGCGAATATCGTCGGCAAGTACGGAGTCCAGGTCCAGATGGCTCTGAAGAAGGCCGCAAAGCTTGACATCAAGATGATCTGCCCGCTGCACGGGCCGGTCTGGCGCGAGAATATCGCGTGGCTCCTCAATAAGTACCAGAAATGGTCCACCTACACGCCGGACGAAGAGGGCATCGCCGTCTTCTACGGCTCGCTCTACGGGCACACGGCTTCGGCGGCGGAGGCATTTGCGGCAAAACTCCGCGAGAAGGCCGGATGCGAGGTGAAGGTGTTCGATGTCTCGAAGACGCACGCTTCGAAGCTCATCTCGGAGATCTGGCGGGTCGGCAAGATCGTCATTTTCTGCCCGACCTACAACAACGGGGTCTACCTGCCGGTGGATGCGCTGCTGCATGACATGGCGGCGCTGGATGTGAAGAACCGCACGTTCGCGGTCGCGCAGAACGGCACGTGGGCGCCGGCGTCCGGCAAGCTGATTGTCGAGAAACTCTCCGCGCTGAAGGGCGTCACAATCGTCGAGCCGATGCTGACGATCAAGAGCGCGCTCCACGAGGCGGATATGGCGGCGCTGGATGCGTTCGTCGACGCGGTGGCGGAGGCGTAAGAGCGCCGGAACCTCCTGGGAGGGTTCCGGGAAAGCCACTTGGGACGGTTCTCAGGGAATCGGCTCTGATGAGCTGATTCTCAGGAACCGTCCCTGCGGCTTTAAGCGGCTTTCAGGGCGCGCTGCGTCCATTTGCCGGGAAGCTTTGCATTTTCATAAGAGCCTGGAATCAGGAGAAAGAAAGGTGTCAGATGGGAAAATATACAATGCAGGATATCATAAGGCTGGTCCGGGAGGAGGACGTCGCGTTCATCCGTCTTCAGTTCACGGACATTTTCGGGACGCTCAAGAACATCGCGGTGACCCCGAACCAGCTCCTGAAAGCGCTCTCCGGCAAGGTGATGTTCGACGGGTCGGCGATCGAGGGCTTCGCCCGGATCGAGGAATCCGACATGTTTCTGGTTCCTGACCTCGACACGTTCACGATCTTCCCGTGGCGGCCGAGCCAGGGGAAAGTCGCCAGGCTCATCTGCAATGTCCGCCGCACGGACGGGCAGCCGTTCGAGGGGGATTCCCGCTATGTCCTGATGCAGACGATCGCGGACGCCGCGAAGGACGGGTACACGTTCAAGGTCGGGTCCGAGTGCGAATTTTTCCTGTTCGAGACCGACGAGAACGGCAATCCGACCACCAACACCGGCGAGCAGGGCGGCTATTTCGACCTCGGACCGGTGGATTTCGGGGAAAATGCAAGGCGTGACATCGTCCTGAACCTGGAAGCGATGGATTTCGAGGTGGAATCCTCCCACCATGAAGGCGCACCGGCCCAGCACGAGGTCGATTTCCACTACGACGAGGCCCTCCGGGCCGCGGACAACCTGCAGACCTTCAAGCTGGCGGTCCGCACGATCGCACGCCAGCACGGCCTTCACGCGACCTTCATGCCCAAGCCGAAGACGGGCGTGGACGGGTCCGGTATGCATCTCAATTTCTCGCTCTGGAAGGACGGGAGAAATATCTTTGCCGACGCGGAGGACCCGGAGCGGATCTCGGAGGACGGGCTTTATTTTATCGGCGGGATCATGAAGCATATCCGCGGCATGAGCGCCGTTTTAAATCCGATCGTCAACTCCTACAAGCGGCTGGTGCCGGGGTACGAGGCGCCGGTTTACATTTCCTGGGGCGAGGAGAACCGCAGCCCGCTCATCCGGATCCCCTACGCGGATGAGGAGGAGGACCGCCGCATCGAGCTCCGCAGCCCCGATCCGGCAGCCAATCCCTATCTCGCGCTGGCGGTCTGCCTGGCGGCAGGCCTCGACGGGATCCGCACGAGGACGGCGCCGCCGTCTCCGGTCACGGGCAACATCTACAGGCTGAGCCGCGCGGAGCGGGAAGCCGCCGGCATAAGGATGCTGCCGGGGTCTCTCGCGGAGGCGCTGGACGAGCTCGCGAAAGATCCGTTCATCTGCGGCATCCTGGGGCCGCACATCTATGAAAAATACACGGCCGACAAGCGCCACGAGTGGGAAGAATACTCCGCCGTGGTCACGGAATGGGAGATCGATCGCTGCCTGAACAGGATCTGACGGCGGAGCGGAGGTTTTCCCGTGGCAGATATCATCATTGTATTTCGAAAAATAGAGGAGGCGAGGAGCGTCCGCGCCGACTTTATCCGCTGGGGATTTTCGCCGCCGGCGGTGACGAGCTCCGGCATGCGGGCTCTCAGCCTGGCGGCGGGGATCAAGAAGGGGCTCATCGTCTGCGGCTACAGGGCGGCGGATATCTCCTGGGCGGAGATTGCGGACAGCCTGCCTGCCGGCTTCGCCATGCTGCTGCTGGCGAGAGAACCTCTGCTCGCCGAGCCGCGCGACCAGGGGATCGCCTGCCTGCCGCTGTCGGTCAGGGGTGAAGAACTGAGGCAGGAGGCCGCCAGGCTCCTTGAGGAGCAGAAGCGGAGCGCCAGGAAGGGGCTCGCCCGGCCGGCAAGGTCCCGGGAGGACAGCGAGGCCATCGCGCGCGCCAAGGAGATCCTCATGGAGAAGAAACGGATGCGGGAGCCGGAGGCGCACCGTTACCTGCAGAAGACCGCCATGGAGACAGGCAGCACGCTCGTCGAGACTGCCTGTATGGTGCTGGAGCTCTTCGGACCTTAAGGTATTGCATTATTTTTATAACTGATGCTAGAATAGATGAAGAGAGGCCGCAAGGCCATTTTCAGGAGGTCACATGAAATTCACATATCCCGCGAAATTCAGAAAACTGGAAGACGGAAGCTTCGAGGGCGTGTCCGTCGATCTTGCCGGATGCAGGGCGGTCGGATTTGATCTCGACAATGCAGTCCGGAACCTGGTCGAGGAGACGGCGGAGTGGATCCGCTTTGAGCTCTCCGAGGATGAGCCGCACCTGCCGCCGGTCACGGATATCGAGGACGTCGAGGCGGAGGAAGGAGAGATCGTGCTGAACGTCGCCGCCAATGTGCGGTTTTTCGACGGCTGGGACGAATAAGGAAGGCGGAGCGTTTTGATCAGGATAGCTGTTGTTGAGGATGAGGACGGGAGCGCTGAGCAGCTTCAGGCGTTTCTGGCAAGGTACGAGAGGGAGCTCGGCGTACAGATAAAGGCCGAGAGGTTTCGGGACGGCGACGAGATCGCGGACAGCTACAAGGGCAGCTTTGATATCATTCTGATGGACATCCAGATGCATTTTATGGACGGGATGACCGCCGCGGAGAAGATCCGCCGTCTGGACCGGAAAGTCGTCATCATGTTCATCACCAACCGGATCGATTACGCGATCCGGGGCTACGAGGTGGACGCGGTCGATTATGTGCTGAAGCCGGTCTCCTATTTTGCGTTTAAGGAGAAGCTCGCGCGCGCGATCGAGCGGGCTGAGAAGGGCGGGGGCCGCATGCTGCTCATTCCTCTTGCATCCGGGTATGTGCGCGTGCGCACGGACGAAGTCTTTTATATCGAGAGTGAAGGCCATACGCTCGTCTACCACACAAAAGGCGGCGAATACCGTACCCGCGGAAAGATGGCGGAGATTGAGGCGGAGCTGGCGCATTCCGGCTTTTTCCGCTGCAACAAAGGCTACCTGGTGAACCTGATGCACATCGACGGCATCGACGGCAATATCTGCCTGGTGGGAAATGAAAAGCTCCTCGTGAGCCGCGCCAGAAAGAGCGAATTCATGGCAGCGCTGGCCGAATATATCGGGACCACATAAAAAGGAGCGTACATGAACGGAACAGTCGTTGCACAGGACATACCGCGTTTTCTGACCGCGTTCTCCGAATGGATCGCGGTTATGGTCATGTGCTCCTTTTTCCCGCTGCGGAACAAAAAGCCGGTCTTCTTCCTGAAGGCGGTCCTGTTTCTCGTCCTGCAGACGGTTTTTCTCGAAGCGACGGCGGATGTGCCGAAGGCGCTGTGGCTCCTCTGCATGGCGCTGGCGGTATCCTTCATGGGGTTTTTCCTGGACAGTGCCTGCGACATCAAGCCCGCGGTCATCTTCTATTACACGATGGCAGCCTTCATCTCGGCGGAATTCGCCGCCTCCTTTGAGTGGCAGATCGAGTATTTCTTCCTGGGCTTTCCGCCGGGGCTGGAGACCTACCGGATCGTGACGGCGCTTCTCATCAATATCGCGGTGGCATCCGTCTGCCGCTGGCTTCTCAGCAAGGCAAATCCGCGGTTCATCGCGTCGATCACCTGGCGGGAGGCCGTGGGCGCATTTCTGATCGCGATGCTGACCTTTATCATTTCCAATATCAGCTTTGTCACAACGGACACGCCGTTCTCGGTGCAGTTCCCCATGGACGTCTTCGGGCTCCGGTCCATGGTGGACCTGGCCGGCATCGCCATCCTGTTCGCCCACCAGAGTCGGATCTCCGAGCTTCTGGCGGAGCGGGAAGCGGCGGCCGTGAACGCGGCGCTGAACGCCCAGTATGAGCAGTACCGGAGCTATCAGCAGGGCATCGAGCTGGTCAACATCAAGTATCACGACCTGAAGCACCAGATCGCGGGCATGCGGGCCGAGATGGATCCCGGGAAGCGGGAAAAGTGGCTTGAGCAGCTCGAGGAGGAGCTGGAGGATTTCCGGCCGGAGCAGCAGACAGGGAACGCCGTCCTCGACACGCTGATCGCCGGAAAGACGGCCGTCATGCGGAAAAATAAAATCAAGTTCACCTGCGTCGCGGACGGCAGCCTGCTGGGCGATATCCATGTGACGGACATCTGCTCGATCTTCGGAAACGCGCTGGACAACGCGATCGAGAGCGTTGTCCAGGAGCCGGACCCGGAGCGGCGGCTCATCCATCTTACGGTGACGGAGCGGAACGGGTTTTTATTTATCATGATGGCCAATTACTGCCGGACGGAGGTGGCCTTTGAAAACGGCCTGCCGGTCTCCTCAAAAGCGGACAGGAAGAATCACGGCTACGGCCTGCGCAGCATCCGCCACGCGGTCCGGAAATATGACGGGACGCTCACGACCATGGTCCGGAACAACGCATTTGAGCTCAAGATCCTGATCCCGCTCAGGAAGGCAGGCACCGTATGAGCGGCGGATTCCGCGCCAGGCTCGGGGGCCTGATCCCGCATCATGTGGGAAATGAAACCCTGCTCCGCCTCTGGGACGCCGCCTCGAAGCGGGCGGGCAGGCCGGCAGCCGGGGAAATGCGCGCCATGAGGGCCGCCTTCCGGACCCATCTGGACCGGATCGGGCGGGACGGCGGCTTCATAGAGGACCAGAAAAACTACACGGACATGCACTACGGCCGGGTGAGCATGGCCTATGCGGGCTGCGAGATCATCGCGGTGTTCAACGCGCTCTCGCATCTGACCGGCCGGCTGCCGCGGCTCGACCGCCTGATCGCCGCTTTCTTAAAGAGCGGGGTGAGCTTTAACGGGCGCTTCGGCACGTCGCCGCTCGCGATCGTGCGGTTTTTAAGAAGAGCGGGATTTAACGCGGAGCCGGCGTTCAGCCGGGCTTCTATGGAGGAGCTGTCGCGCCGCGCGGGAGCGCTCATCCTTACTTACTACAATGACGGGGATGATATCGGCGCGATGGTGCATACGGTTTTCATTTCCAGGGAAAATGACCTGTTCACCGCCCACAACGCGAGGCCGGAGGGGGTTCCGGGGCCGCGGGCGGGGACATTTTCGGAGCTGCTTGCGGGACTCGCCGGCGGAAAAGCGCGGGAGATCCTGCTGATCGGGATCGAAAAAAGACATGAAGGAGAATGACATGTGGATCGCAGACGGATGGAAGGATTATGAAGTGCTGGACGCCTCGCGCGGCGAGAAGCTGGAGCGCTGGGGAAAATACACGCTGGTGCGGCCGGACCCGCAGGTGATCTGGGATACGCCGAGGAGGCGGCCTGAGTGGCGGAAGCCGGACGGGCATTACACGAGAAGCGCGAAGGGCGGCGGAGAATGGGACGTCAAGGACCTCCCGGAGTCCTGGCAGATCTCCTACGGGGAGCTCAATTTCCAGCTGAAACCGCTGGGCTTCAAGCATACGGGGCTCTTCCCGGAGCAGGCGGTGAACTGGGACTGGTTCTCGGGGCTCATCCGGGACGCCGGGCGGCCGGTAAAAGTCCTGAACCTCTTTGCGTACACGGGCGGCGCGACGCTGGCGGCGCTCGCGGCCGGCGCTTCGGTCACGCATGTGGACGCCTCGAAGGGCATGGTCGGCTGGGCAAAGGAAAATGCCGCCGCCTCAGGCCTCGCCGACCGGAACGTGCGCTGGCTTGTCGACGACTGCACCAAGTTCGTGCAGCGGGAGATCCGCCGCGGGAACACCTATGACGCAATCATCCTGGATCCGCCTTCCTACGGGCGCGGCCCGAAGGGGGAGGTCTGGAAGATCGAGGAGACAATCTGGCCCCTACTTGTGCTGCTCGCGGACGTGCTCTCAGAGAAGCCGCTCTTTGTGCTGCTCAATTCCTACACGACCGGGCTGCAGCCGGGGACCATGAGCTATATGCTCTCCTCCGCACTGAAAATGAAAAAACCCGCGCACGTCGAAGCCGGCGAGATCGGGCTTCCGGTCGCGGAGAGCTCCCTGGTGCTGCCGTGCGGGTGCGCGGGGAGAGTAGTCTTTTAAAAAGAAAGCCGCAGGGACGGTTCCTTGGGGACGGTTCTAAGAAAAAGCGCGATTCTCAAAACGAGAATCGCGCTTTTTCAAGAACCGTCCCCGATCTTTAAACCCAGAACGCCAGCCCCAGATGCTCCGCCAGGACCTTGACCCCGATCAGGATCAGGATGCAGCCGCCCGCGATCTGGGCCGTGCCCTTGAACCTGGCGCCGAAGGCCGAGCCAATCGCGACGCCGGCCGCCCCGAAGACGAAGGTGGTCGCCCCGATGATGAGGGCAGGCCTTACGATCGGCGTGTTCAGGAAAGCGAAGGAGACGCCGACCGCGAGGGCGTCGATGGATGTGGCGACCGCGAGCGGCAGCATGACCTTCGGTGAAAAATCCATGTCGTTTTCGGAAGGTTCCCCGCCTGAGGCACCTTCGCGGACCGCGTCCCGGATCATGCCGCTGCCGATCCAGAAGAGCAGGAAAAAGACGATCCAGTGGTCGACCGCTTCTATATAGGAAGAAAAGCGGGAGCCGACGAGCCAGCCGATCGCCGGCATGAG
>OCTX012258536.1_pt1 | contig 23850 bp, 38 predicted proteins | sample 1539691 | NCBI WGS metagenome assembly OCTX01 (sample SAMN02144231, study PRJEB22623) | gut metagenome | biome: sheep rumen | host: Ovis aries | place: New Zealand
GGAGGGTGGCGATGGGTGGAGGGTGGAGGGGTCGCGGTTCTGATGATCCACACAAGGGGGACAAGGGGACAAGGTGACCAGGGGACAAGGTGACAAGGTACAAAGCACAAAGAGCAGCACCCCACCACCAGGGGACAAAGTTACAAGGGGCAAGGGGTGGTCGTGCGGGTGCTTTGCCTCCAGTCGCGGAAGCATAGCACCCAGACGCAGAAGCTAAGCAACCAGACGCGGAAGCTAAGCAACCGCAACTATATTATAAATAAGGTGTAACAGTTCGCGACTGTGTGTAAATGCTTTTTATCTATATATATTTATAAAGTATTCAACAAATAAAGTGCATTTATTTGTGAAAAAGTGTTAAAAAATAGTACAAACAAAGTATTTTTCTTGTTTTTTCTTGCATGTATAAATATAATTACTTAACTTTGCACATAGAAAACAAAACAAATTTATTTACTTTAATTTATAGGAATATGAAACAGACAACAACAACAGGAACAGGAAACGCGGCGCGTTTCTCTTCTGATGGGCTTTTATTATTAACTATTGCCGTATGTGTGGCGGCGCTGGCGGTTTTCCTTGTGGCGCCATATTTGCCGATAACACGCGCGGAAGTGCTGAGCCTTGCGGCGGTGGCGGCGTGCGTCGGTGCCTTCGGTTTGTCGGCTCTGTGTGACCGCTTAGGCTAAGCCCCCACCAGAAACAGAGAGAGAAAGAAAAAAAATAATATCAACCCATAAAAAAAAAATTATGAAAACTACAGCAAACAACAACCAGAACGGAACAAACAAAGTACAAAATATTTCCGACTTCGGCGCTAAAATCGGCGGAGCTTTTAAAGATCGTTTTGCAACCTTCCGCGCAAGTATTGAGAAAATGACAGAGGCAACCGCCGAAAAACTCGCGGCGGCTGGTCTTTCTAAGTGTGTAACCCTGCCAAATCTGGAAAAGATGACGGAAGCGGGCGCAATCTCAGCAGAGCAGGCGCGCGCCGCTCTTGTTTTGTGGCGTAGTATAGACCGCAAGCCGCAGAGCTACGGCGTTAATCCATGGGCGGAGCAGACCCGCGCCAAGTTGGAACACATCGCCGAAATTTTGACGGCTGGCACAATAGACGCGGACACCATGAACGCGGCAGAGTTTCAAGTTCTGACGGCGGCAAATTGGCCCGCGCAGCCTTTCTCATTTGGCAAATACACTGTTAAGAGGGGCGGCGGCTGGTTCGGTGGTTCCTCCTTCCGTATTATTGGCGGCGGTTATTATCGCGGCGAGTCTTCCGAGGATGCCGCAAGCATCGCCGACCAACTGCGCGCAATGGTAGCCCGAGACAATGAGCGCAGCGCAAGCAAACGCGCTTTAGGTCCTGAGCTTGCCGTATATTATACCACCGACCACACCCGCTATTTTATAGCCGTTAAAAATAAGTGCGAAATTGTTTTGCGCTATTGCGACACACTGAGCGAAGCACGCGAGGCAGTACAGAACGAGCGCGCCGCCCTCCTGAAGAAATACGAGGATTTACGCACCTTCCCAGCTTTGCGCCGCTCTTGGAACCGTCCGCGCACTGGTCAACAGTGGCACACCGCAGACGTTACCCCCGCACAATTTGCCGCCGCTCTGCCTTTTAAGGGCGTGGAGTTTGGCAACTGGCTAAACCAACAGGAGCGCGCCGCCCTGCTTAATTCGGCCTTTGACGGTTTCCACGATCTCGCCTTTTTGCTTGGCATCACCCCCGCCACCGTTGCACTGGGTGGGACTCTTAACTTTTCTTTTGCCACGCGAGGTTATAAGGATAGCGCCGCACATTTTGCCCCCACTTATAACACTATAAATCTAAATAAAAGAAATGGCGCGGGCTGTATGGCGCACGAATGGTTTCACGCTTGCGACCATTACGCCGCAAGCCTGGCGGGTGTTGGTCTCTTTGCTACTGAGGTACACAAAGAAACAGACAATGCCGCAATTACAGCAGCGCGCGAAATTGTGCACGCCATCAAAAAAACCGCATTTTATGACAGAAGCGCAAATTATCAGAAAGTAAGCGGAAAACAGCAGAACGGCGCGGACTATTACACCGCATCCGTCGAGCTTGCCGCACGTGGTTTCGAGGGCGTCGCGCTGTATCTCTTGAAAAGTGCGGGGATGTGTTCGGATTTCCTCGTTAACTTGCAAGGCTGGGAGCAGTTCGCACAGGAAGACACAGAAAACCGCCGCGACTGTTACCCCTACCCATCAGACGCAGAAGCCGCCGCCCTTTTGCCTTATTACGTGCAATTTTTCCGCGCTTTGTTCGGAGTGTGTGAGGTAAGCAAGGAAGCCGCCGAGGGCGTAAGCTCTGCCACCCTGAAGGCTCAGCAGGAAAAGACCGACGCAGACAACCGCGCAGCCGAGCGAGCACGCAAGGCGGCAGAAGAGACCGAGAAACGCCGCGCCGCCCTCAAGGCAGAGAATGAGCGCCGCGCAAATGAGGCACGCGCCGAGAAAGCACGCAAAGAGGCTGAGACAGCCGCAAAGGCTGAGACAACCCGCGCCGCTATCGTTTCAACACTGAGCGCGCGCCACTTCGACAACATCCAGACAGCCGCCGACGCTGGGCGCGTTTATTTTGTGGCACATCTGGAGGGGGAAATTTACACAGGTAGCGCAGAAATTACCACCGACAGCCAGACGGCAACCGAGCGCGCCCAGTCTGCCCCCCTTGCTTGCGTATCTTACAAGTATATAAACAATGCAAAGCGTCTCATATTACACCGTTACCAGGTGCCACAATTACGCGCCAACAGCCGCACAGCCGCCGAGGTAGTCGCAAAACTTACCCCCGCAGAGGTTCGCAATATTTGCACGCGCTTTGTTGACTTTGAGCACGCCGACAACATCGCAAGAGCCGCGCGAGTATGGGCAGACACTCAGAGAGCCCGCGAGGAACTGAGCAAGCCGCACAAACAGACAACCGACGCCCAGAACACACAGAACGACAACCGCGCCAACACGTTACAGCAGGCGCAGGAAATCACCGACCCACGCGCCGCAGATCTTGAACTTGTTGAAATTGTCGGAGGCGTCGCCGTTACTGGTAGCAGCCGCGCCACATACAAAGCGCGCAAGGCTATAAAGGCGAAGGGCTGCCAGTGGAACAAGACCGCGCAAAGATGGGAGGCAACAACAGCCGAAGCCGCAAAGGCTGTGCGCGCATGGTTCGGAACTGAGGAAGAAACAACCCCCGAAGCTGTCACAGCACCCGCAGAGGGTGCAACGACTGCACAGGAGGCAGGCGGCGAGGCTATCGCGCTGCCCGAGTGGTTAAAAGTGGGCGCAAAGGTTCGCACGCTTGGCGGCTACATGATGAGCACCAAGGGAAACCGCCCCGAGTGGATAGACGGCGAGGAGTTGACAGTTAAGGCGGTAGGCTCTGACTTTGTGAGCTTGGAACGCCTTGAGGATGGTGTTATAACTGTTTCCCAGTGTATGAGCACCGCCACCGCCGCCGCTAATCTTATCCCCATTTATAGCACGTCGGAAAAATCACAGCCAACAGAGGCGGAACAGCCAACCGAGGCAAAGCAGCCAGCAGAAGCAGAACAGCCAGCCGAGCGCATTGCCGCAAGTTATGAGGGCGGCGCACCCTTGAGCGAGTCAAACCGCGAAGGGCTGCCCGATTGGCTGCACGTCGGTACGCGCTTTTGCTTGTTGGACTGGACGACGGGCGAGCCTACCGCCCTGCGCTATACTTGTACCGCGATAGACTACGAGAACAAAACAATTACAATACCAGAGGCCTCCGACAGTTTCCGAGGTGGTTCCCATGTATATCGCTGGGACGCTTTCCACTGGGACACATTCGCACCCATTGCCGACGACACCGACCCCACGCCCGCCCCACTGGGCGAGGGGGAAGGCGCGCCAGTGTGCTGCAGTTACGAGTCTGGCGCCCCTTGTTATAGCACGTCGGAGAAATCAGAGCCGACCCGAAATCAGGAGATCGCAAAAATCATTCTCCAGCAATTAGGCGGGCGACAGTTCGCCATGATGACGGGTGCAAAACAATTTGTAGCCATTGACAACGGCGTGCGCTTCCGCATCGGCAAAAACAAGACCCGCGCCAATATGGTAAAAATAACACTACGCTGGGATGATTCCTATAACATGGAATTTTGGCACATCGGCCAGGAGGTGAACCCCTACACCATTTTAATGCGCTACGCCAACAAAGGGCTGAGTGTCGAGGAGTTCAACAAGCAAGTGAAGACCGCCACCGAGCGAGCCCAGAAAGCCGCCGAACCCGTAAAGCTGAAAGCCTACAAAGGTATATATTGCGACCAGTTGCAGGAACTATTCACGGAATACACGAAATTATATACACGCTTATTCTAAACCCCTATTTATAGAACCATATTATTAACACCGACATTTATAAACTCAAGTAATAATTAAAGATTATGAAACAGACAGCAAACAACCAGGCAAAGAACGCCGCACAGATGAAGGCGGCAGAGTTGGCAACCGCTAAGAAGCAGCAGCAGGGCACAGCCTTTGGCGATCTCTTTTGGGACAACTACGGAAAAAGCAGTATTATAATATGTGGCAATATAGGCGACCACGCCGCAGAGCTCGAAGCACTGGGCGGACGCAGAATCATGGCGAGGTATTCAGCACTTCAGAACGGGCGCAAATGGACTGAGCGCCAGGGGCGCACAGATGCCTACCTATTCAGCGAGGCGCGACAGCGTGAGGCGCTCCAGTATCTCACCACGATTAACGCAGCGATATTCGATGCAGCCCTACGCCATGAGGGCGAACAGGTGAAGGCGGCAGAGGCTTACGAAGTGGGCGAGCGCGTCGCTACGATATACGGCAGTGGCGAAATCACCAAACACACAGCACGCTACGGCGGCGGAAAATGCTGCGTCGTGAAACTCGACCGTTTCACCTATCGTTACGGCTGGAAGGGGATGCCCCAAACGTTCGTGGAGGTGTCAGCAGAGGACATGCGCCCAGAGGCTGACAGCAGCCGCGCCGCCTCGTTACAGGACTCGCAGGAAATTGACAGCTTTACCCGCAAATACTGCGCCTCCGACATCATAGATGCCGCACAGATGGGCGCAACGCTGTGCCTGGAGCATGAGGGCAAGCGTATAAAGATACGCACGGCCTACACCAACGGCCACAACGACCCGCAGGGCTGGACGTATTGCGTAACATGGTACGAGGGCAAGGACTTGCGCGAGTGTGAGAACGGCGTAACACTGTTGCAGGCCGCCCACGCGATGTCCCAGTTTAAGAAGGGAGCCGCCAACGGCCTAACACTGTCCGAGATACTGAACCCCGCCGCATAACCCCACGTTATAGAGTGTGTGAAAAATTAGAAATTAGAAATTATAGGAGGAAAAATTATGAGTACAAGAGCAACGATTAGAATCAAGCAGAGTATCTACAAAACAGACGAGGATTACGACAAGGGCATACTGACACCTTACGAAATCAAGTTGCATCACCATTCAAACGGATACCCCGAAGGCATTGGGGCGGACATCGTGGAGTTCCTACGCAACAGAAACGATGGCTACAACACCGACAACCCGATATGGGAAGCTGAACGCATAGCAACAGACATGGTGAGGGGCGAGGTACTGACGAGCAAGTGGTGGAGTGAGCCAAAGGATGTGCATCGGGATATGGGTTACGATGTGGCTATCTGTCAGCATGGCGACTGCGTGTATGGCTATCTGATAGACTGCAACGAGCGCAAGGTGACGTGCTACGACATCAAGCCAGGGCAGGAGGATTGGACGGAGGACTGCATTGTGCCCATCCCCGACACTTGGGCTGCGTTTGGTGGTCTGCATCTGACGGAAACGGAGGGCGAGAGTGAGTAACCCCCCACCGTTATATATTATAGACATCATCCCATATTATAGAACCCATAAAAATTTGACGAATTATGAAGACTGCAAATAATATTCAGAGCAACGAGAGTAAGAACCGAGCAAACAACAATACCCTGCCGGAATGGTGCAAGCCATTTACGGAAGTGTACCGCAAGGCTAACAAGGACAGGGCCTTGCTGCTGGCAAGGAAGGGTAAGATAGAGGGCGAGCTGCACAAGTATGACGGCTACACCCGTCTGCCGCGAAAGGCTTACTTCCACTCACTGCGCGAGGATGTCAGACATTTGTGCCGGCTGGCTTCCATAACTTTTGCCCTACAGCTGATAGACGGAAAGACGGTGAGGGAGCTGAACTACAAGGAACTGGCTATGAGTACCCTGTCACCGGCACACACCGAACTGGAAAGGCTGGACCGAGACGTAAACAGCATGTATGTAAACACAATTCTCCAGGCGGTGACGGAGATTCTGCAAATCAGCCTGCCCGTCTGCAAGAAGTCAATAGTCAGGTATATAAAATGGTAACTCATACGTTCTTTGCAAGCAAAGCGGCAAAGCCGAGCGATACACCCTTTATACAATCACTTTTTAATCACAGAAAATTCATGACACAGCAGGAGTTTAACACACAGCACCCCGCAGGCAAGAATCTGACAATGATACACTACGACTTGGAGACCGGCAAGCGCACGGCACAGCAGGCGAGAGTGATGGGAACAAAGACCACCCCCGACGACGAAGACGAGTTCCTGGTCGTGGTGCTCTACGCCGCCATCGGCGAGCAGTACGAAATGGACCCCGTGAGCTTCGGAATGCTCTCTAATATAGGCAACCTGTAATTATAGGTGGTACGGGAGATCACAGAATTTTTTAACTTTCAAAACAATAAAAGACTATGGCTAAGAATAATGTATCAATAGAGGCACTGAACAGGATAGGTGCCCTGAACGATGACCTTTTCGAGAAAGAGAGGGAAATGCAGCAGGCAGAGGCAGAATATAGTGCTATGCGCTGGTATGTGGCAGCGTCAGCGAGCAAGGGTAACGTGATAGCTCTGAGGAATGCGTTGGCAAAGGTGCGTAGATGTAAGGACGCAGTGGACGCAGCACGCGAGCGACTGGCGGACGCCCTGGAGGAGTTGCCGATTGCATGACCCCACGTTATAGACTATGTGAGAAATTAGAGGAAATAAAGTAAATTACTTTGGTTGGTGAAATAAATTTTGTAACTTTGCACCCGATAAATAAATTATAGGAGAAAGAAATCATGGAACTACAGATAAAAAGAATATTGCAGGAGCAGGGCCATAACAATATATGGCTGGCTGAGCAACTGAACACTTCACCACAATACGTAGGACAGGTGGCTAAGGGCACAGCAGGCGCTACGATGACGCAATACGAGCGCATAGCCGAGGTGCTGAATGTTAAGCTGTGGCAGTTGTTTGCGCCACAGGAGGACTACGTATTACGGGAAGAGCACGACCGCATGATGACTGAGGCAGAAAAGCAGCGTGAACTACGTGACCGCCCAGACCTCATACTGATAGACCGCGAGACTGGCAGAAGCCAGAACTACGTACTGCTAAAGGAAGACTGACCCATAGGCGGTGGGTGTTCTCCTATAAGCCTGCCGTCTTTTTTTGCTGGTCCCGCTACGGTGGGAAAAGTAAATAAATTTGTTTGACTAAGCCACTTGTCTGTGAAGATAGGTGGCTCTTTTTTGTCCGACCACTTTTATGCCTTTTTTGTAACTTTGCAAATAGAAAATTTCAAAACTCAAAAAAAAATGCTAACTCTTGACAACATCTACGCGGTGATGCCTGGCGCGCAGAATCGATATGCTAAGAACTCTACAGCCACGAGGGGTGAGACATACCTTCCGTGGCTGGAGAAGTTCATGGCTCAGTATGACATCAATACCCCGTTGCGTATAGCCTATTTCCTGGCTACGATTGCCGTGGAGAGCGGCGAACTGAAGTACAGCGAGGAGATTGCGAGCGGCGCTAAGTACGACACTGGCAAGTTGGCGAAGCGTCTTGGCAACACTCCACAAGCTGACGGTGACGGACAGCGTTACAAGGGTCGCGGGTTACTACAGTTGACGGGTAGGACCAACTATGTTGCATACTCGAAGCACGTGGGCTACGACTTCTATTCATCCACCGAGCGTGCACGCAACCTGCAGAAGCCGGGCAACGCAACTCGCTCTGCGTGCTGGTACTGGAAAGCTCACGGACTGAATGAGCTCTCAGACCGCAACAACCCCCGCGAGGTGCGCAAGAGAGTGAACGGCGGCTACAACGGTTTCGACCAGTTCATGATATACCTGATGAGGGCGAAGAATGAACTGAACGTTAAATGAAGAATGAAGAGTGAAGAACGAAGAATGTAAGTTACCTTTGAGCACTTGAACTCTTGAACTCTTGAACTTTTGAACTAAACAGAAAGCAACCATGGGACTACTATCCAGATTTCGCGAATATCGCGAGCGCAAGAAAAAATTACGTGAACTGACTGAACTAAGCGGACGGTTTCGTACGCTCGAAGCCTTAGAGAAGGGCGGGCAACTGCTGTGGGACCCACGCAACAGGCGACTGCTGATAGAACGCCCGTTGGCACTGCTGATGATGCAGAGTGCTGCCCATTGGCAGAACTTCATGCAGAACGTGCACCAGTGGGTATATTTCCGTGCCTGTCAACTGGCATGGGCGGAGTTTATGCGTGACGAGGAACTGAAGGCTGTGCGCAAGGCTACGATGACTGACAGCCACCTGACACGACCAGACATCGAGCGCATAAAGAACGCACGTCGCGAGGAAATAGCGATGAGCGATATGGAGCCGCCAAAGATAGAACCTTTTGAGTTTTACATCATTAACGCTAACGGGAACGAAGACGAATACAAAGGCGAGCGTAAGAACGTTAACGGGAACAAGGGCGGCGGCGCGATAGGCAGGACGCTGGCAGTGGGCAGGTATGACCCTGAGAGCGACTTTATCGACATGGCTACCTGGGAAGAGGTGGAGAGATTCTTAAAGTGAGCAGGGCGAGCGAACTCTGCTCGAAGAATTAGGAATTAGAAATTAGAAATTAACCTCTAAACTCTCAACTGTCTCTCAACTCTAAACTCCCTTTAACTCCTCAAAAGAATAATTACTTTTTTCAAATAACTCTAATTCTGAATAACTGTCACCCCACTTGCCTGTGAAGGTAGGTGGGGATTTTGTTAACAAATGTGATTGTTTTTTTCTTGCATTTAACTAAGTGTAATTAAATGTTAAATGATAGCATAAAACAATCATTTTTCTTGTTTTTTTCTTGCATAATAAATATATATATTGTAATTTTGCAGTAGAAATTAAAACTAAACAGTAAAACAACAAAAATCAACAGGAGGAAAAATTATGATGACGATTAGCTTTGAAGAGATTAAGGCCGACATGATTAAGGCTAATGAAACTGATGTGTATTATTGGGACGGACTCAACGATCGTGGCTACCACATGCACTTGCTGATTAACGGCAAGGCTGTTTGTATGAAGCTTGCAGGCAAACACATCGAGAGAATCACCGAGGACGATTTTACCAACGCAGTGAACAACGACTGCTACCTGTGCAGCATAGGTGAGGATGGCTTTTACAGTGCACTGGAATTTTAACCCCACCTTATATATATTATAGACTATGTGAGAAATTATCAATTATCAATTTTCAATTATCAATTAAACAACGGGAGGACGGAGTTATGATGACAATAGAGATTGACGGACACAAGCTGACGCTGACGACTGAGCAGACGGAGAAGGGCATAGGACTGACAGTGAGCATGACAGGCGGCGAATATAAGGACGACGGGTGGACGGAGTTATACGAGGACGGCGAGGACGGACTGGCACGTATGCTGTTTGAGAGCCTGGCGGGTGCATCAGAGGCAGAGCGATACCCTACCTTCGAGAAGTGGGAGGAGTATATGCGCTACATGGGCGACTTCGAGAACATCAAGGAAGATGGCTACAACCGCTCTTGCGCCACACTGAAACGATGGCAAAAGGCATCCGACGGACTATCAGCCTACAGGGTGCTGGACTACCTGAGTGATAATTATGATTTATAAAATAGTTGAGAGTTTAGAGTTCAGAGTTTAGAGTCGGTATTGTCTTAACTCCTTAACTTCTTAACTTCTAAAAATCAAAAAAAATTAGAAACAATGGAAAAACAAACAAACAACAACAACGAGAAGCCTAAGTATGTAGGCAGTGGCGGCTGGCGCGGTGGTGGCAGACCACAGGGCAAGCGCACATGCCCCGTAGCAATGAGAATAAGCCCAGAAGCTAAGGAGAAACTTAGTCGAGTGTATAACAAAAGCGAGTGGCTGGACGAGGTGATTAAGAAACTGCTTTAAGCGACAAGGTCGCTACGGGAACGATAACGGGAACGTTAACATCTTCCTTCTTCCCTCTCAACTGTCTCTAAACTATAAACTATAAACTCTCAACTCTAAACTTTATATCAATTATCAATTTTCAATTAAAAAAAGGACTATGAAAAAAATTATGACTTTGGCACTGGTGTGCCTTACGATATTGGCAGGACTGACTGCATGTGGCGACGACATAGACAAGGGCGATAAACCTCGTGGCGAGATAGACCAAGCCTTGATAGGCAAGTGGGTGTTTGACCACTGCAACGGGTATGTGGCTCCTGGCGAGAATCAGGCTAAGTGGGTGTTCTACAATAACGGTGTGTGTCAGTATAGCGATGTGGCTGCACCTATAACCTATTTCTACACGGCGAGCACCGGCAGGCTGATGCTGGAACTGGGCGACGGCAGGACGCTGACAAAGTATTACACGATGAAGGACGGACTGGTAGCGATATACGCCAATGCTGATGACGACCTCGACGAAGTTACGTATTACAGACGCTCTGAGTAATCGCAGAATAGCTCGGAGCCTAATTCCTAATTAGTTAGAGGTAAAGATAAAGATAGAGATAAAGAAAGGACGGAAGTCATCACGACTGCCGCCCTCTTTTTTTTGCTTATGACAAACAAAAATCTACTCTAATTTGAGGAAAAATGAATTGTTTTATTATGTATAGGATTCTATTCTATTGACACCTTGATGGGTTCGCCACAGTGAGGACAGCGCATCAGGGGCTCCGTCTGGTCGGTGGGTACATCGTTGACGAGCTCTGACAGGGGTATGCCTATTGCATCTGCCATGCGCTGAAGATAGGATAGCGAGGGGTTGCCATGAACAGCCTGAGACACTGCCTGCTGAGAAGTGCCCATACGCTGAGCAAGTTCGACGAGCGTAACGCCGTGTGACGTAATATTTTTCTTCAAGTCCACCATATTCTATATATATATTGTTTGTTTTGACGTGGCAAAGGTAGTGAATTTTGCCGAAACGTGCAAGGAAATCGGCAATTATTTAATATATATATTGTTTTTGTGAATATATGTAAATATATACTTTGTAACTGCTAACAATAGTTAATAATTAAGATATATATTGTACTTTTATTATAAAATGCTTGCAAGGTAAATATATATATTGTATCTTTGCACCAAGAAAACAATAAATCAAGAAAACAATAAAACAATAAAACAATGAAACAAACATTCAAACAACAGTTGGGCAAGAACGAGCGAGTGTATGATCTGCTCACGATAGAGGACAGCACGATGACGCTGGAGGTGCACGTAGAGGGAAGGGTGCTGACCTATCCTTGCACCACCATGACTGACCAGTACGGACAGGAGTGGGTATGCTACGGCAAGGGCTCACGCATTCGCCTCTATGACAGCAAGGGCAATATGGATAAGCGCTGGGTTGTGACAGACCTTGTGACAAACCCTGTGACAGACCCTATGATAGTTGTGACAAACGCCGTGACAGAAGAAAAACTGAATGTTGAAAAGTATTCAGAGTGCGAAACTGAACAAAAAATTGGAAACTCTTTCAATCAAACAATAAATCAAGAAAACAATAAAACAAACAAACAAGAAAACAATGTTGCAATAAATCAAAGTAACAAACAAACAATCAACCAAACAATAAAAAAAACGATAAAACAAACAATAAACAAAGCAAAGAATAATGCTTTATTGCAATTTGCCGGCGGTGTGGCTGCCTTCATGGTTGGCATGGTGGTGATGTATAACACTGGACTGCTGTTGCCTCTGGGTGCAGCAGGCATGGTGGTGGCAGGAGTGGTTAGGTAATTAGAAATTAGAAATTAGACTCCGAGTTCTGCTCGCCTGAGCACCTACTGGAGCGCAAGAATTAGGAATTAGAAATTAGAAACTATGAGAACGAGACTTAAAGAAGTGTTGGCAGTGGTGAATAACAAGGGTGGTGTAGGCAAGACTACCACCGTGCAGAGCTTGGCTGCTGCTATCACACGTAAAGACAAAGAGGCGAGGGTACTCTGCATAGACCTGGACCCACAACGACACCTGACGCTGCTGTTAGGGCATAAGGAAGAAGGCACCTGTTTAGAGAGTGAGACAATCTTCACTGCTTTGCGTCAGGGAGGAAGTCTGCCAGTGTATGACACCAACCGCGAGAGGGTGTATATAGTGCCTGGCGACATGATGATGCAGGAAGTGGATAGCGACCTGGTAAGGATGATGAACCCCAAGAAGGCGTTGGCTAAGTGCTTTGCCCGTCAGATGACCATACACAGCACCGACGCGATGCCCCTGAACATAGTGGAGGCATTCGACTATGTGCTGATAGACTGCGCCCCTGCGCTGAGCCAGGCAACATACAACGCTATGGCGGTGGCTACGGGGCTGTTGGTGCCTGTGCAGATGGAGGCGCTGGCGGTGAACGGACTGGGTAACATCATAGTGGCACTGAAGGACGTGAAAGAGGAACTGAACCCGAACCTGGAACTGCGGGGACTGTTGCCGACCATGGTGGACGCGCGTCCGAAGATTGCACGATCATTCATTGACTATCTGAGGCGTAGTTACAAATTCTACGTATGCCGGACGATGATACGTCGCTCGGTGAAGGTGAACGAGGCACAGACAGCCTCACAGGACATCTACGACTACTGCGAGCAGAACAATGTGGCTAAGGACTATGACGCACTGGCGGAGGAGTTGTTCTCTGTTTAATGAAGAATATAGAATGAAGAATATAGAATGAAGAATGAAGAATGAAAACCCTTGAACTTTTGAACTCTCGAACTTTTGAACCACAAAAAAATAGAAGCTATGGGAAAGAACGGAAAACCTTTTAACTGGATGGGTGGCAGCCCACTCATGGACCAGACGGAGAAACAGATAGAGGAAGGTATGAACCGACCTCGAGTGAATAACACCAATGTTACGGCGGCACCCAGCGAAAGCGAACCGACAAAGGGCGTGCAGGCATATCTGCCTATGTCGTTATACATGAAACTGAACCAGATGAAGTATGAGCGCAAACAGACAATGGGCGCCCTGCTGGTGGAGGCAGTGAGGGCGTATGTGGAACGCGAACTATAAACCAGTTACCGTTACAGGGGTGCGTGAAGGTGGCGAATACTATAAATCGGTTAACCTTTTTGCACGGAAACCCCAGTAAATACGGACATCGGAGTTCTCTAAAGACAAGTCAATATACGTTTTTCTCTTCTTATGAAAAAAAAATAATTATATTGTTGTGTCTTGTCTTACAGTTTACAGAATGTGAGAAAAATCACGGACTGCGAGAGAAAAAGGTTAACTGACTTATAGTATTAGTGACGTGGATAAATAGTATGGCAACGCAGGAAAGGGCGGAAAAATGATAACCGAATTATAGTATGAGCGACGGAATAAGGAACATAACACTGAAGGAAATGCGAGAACTGGTGGCTAAGGAGACGTGGGTGAAGACTCCGTATCGTTACACACAGTTAGGGGCAGGACTGTCACTGATACAGCAACAGGCGCTGCTGATGGTGAGCGACCTGCTGCAATCGTATATCAGGGACTTCTACAACCTACACCTCGATAAGTCGAGGGTGAGACCTAAACCCTTGTTCTCGGAATATGTGCTGGAGAGGGGGCTTCCACCTTTCCGTATCTATCTGCAAGACTTAGGTGTGCTGCCGTCGAACTACAAGGAGGCACGCAGGGCGATAGACGAGATAAACCTAAAGGTGGAGCACCCAGAGATAGGCGAGAACGGACTGCCGACGGGAAAGACGCTGCTGACCAACGTATTCTCACAATTCGGTTTTGAGGAAACGGGCGAATACTACCACTTTGACAGTGGGGAGGGCGAGCGCAAAGCTGTGGCGATGAAGCAGCCATATATAGACGTGAAGATAAACCCTGACGTGGCTGACTGGGCTTTCGATATGAGCCAGGGTTATGTGAACCACCTGAAGATGATCGCCTCATACAGCAGCAAGAGACCTACGCCACGCCTGTACCTAATGCTGATGAACCGCACCAAGAAAGGCGAAAAGGTTGCGACGATACCACTGGCAGAACTGAAGGAGTATCTTGGCATAGCGCCTAACACATACCCTAAGTTTGCAAATTTCCGCCAAAAGGTGCTCGATGCAGTGAAGCAAGACCTCGACCGCATGGCAGAGGAAGACCACACCGACATCACCTTCTGCTATGAACTGCAATACCCTGGTACTCGCAAGACGGGTGACCCTGATGCTGTGGTATTCCATATAGAGCGCACCGTACTGGGCGATGCCTACAACGTGGTAGTAAACCACAAGCCGAGCGAGATTGCCGCACGACTGGCTAAGCAGAAGGATATGTTTGCCGAGGAATGGCGCAACGTATGGCACAAATGCAAGGCTGATATGCTGAGTCAGTGTACCAAGAGCGAGAGCAGGGCGAAGGTGGAGAGCGTGGACTTCGTGAGTTTTAATGCTGACACCAAAGGGCTGTTGTTGCGATTACCAAACGAAGAGACCTATGAGTTTTTTGAAACTGGCGTAATACTCAAGAAACTGCTGCGCCCTACGCTGACAAAACACTTCGGCAAAGGTGTAGAACTGAAGTATGAGGTGCTATGACCACTTGACCGCGACACGGGCGATGTCGTCGTGCACCGACTGGGCGAGCACCTTAGCATAACGCTGCGTCTGGGTGATATTGGTGTGGCCGAGCATCTTGCTGACGTTCTCTATCCTCGCACCAGACGAGAGCATAAAGGTGGCAAAGGTGTGGCGAGCAAGGTGAGAGTGCAGACGGGTGGTAATGCCAGCCTTGGCACCCACAGTCTTGAGCCTGCGGTTATACACGGCATTATGCACATACGGCACCCTGCCGCCATATTTCAGTAACACTTTGACAACGGGAGGCAGCAGTTGTGAGATATACGCTACGCCTGTCTTTATACGATTGCCCGTGAAGCGCCATGTGCCGTCTATCTGTTTATAACGGGAAAAATCGAATGCCTGGGCATCGCTATACGATAGCCCCGTGAACATTTGGAACACAAACAGGTCGCGTGCCACATCAAGAGGCGAGCAACGGGGCAACTCCAACTGACATATACGCTGCATCTCCTGTTCGGTCAGGTACTCAGTGTTCTGTACGTAGCCGCTCTTGAACTGCCCATGCAGGCATTCATAGGGCGACTTGTCTATTTTGCCGAACCGCTTGGCGCGGGTGAGCAGGGTCTTGAAACGCTTATGGTAGTTATACACGCTGTTGTCACTCAACAACTGAGGTGGCATACCAGCGAGCACGGCTGCATCACTCTGAGGTTTGCGTAGGGCATGGAGCCACGCATCAAACTCGCAGATATGCTCAGGGGTAACGTCCTCCCATCGGCGTATGCGTCCAAACTCATGCAGACGCTTCTCGAGCAGAACATAGTGGTCGAGGGTGCCTTGCGCCACATTCAGCATAGGCAACTGCGAGTGCACCCACGTGAGGAAAGTGTCGCCGTCGCTGTGCATTTGTGCAACCTTCCATACCTCACTGCGGATATACTCGGTATTGATAGCCGACGACTGAGCGATACTCTCATTCACGAGGTCGTTCACCTTATCATATATAATAATAACACGATCATTGAGCTTGTCAGCACCAGGACAGTTAACTATCCTGCCTGCCACAAACTCGGAGCGGTGCACCTTGACACCCGTACTGAAATAATAGTTACGACGGTCAACGGTCACGCGAACCTCTATCTGACCCTTCTGATTTTCTTTGGTACGACCACGATGGTCGAACACCAGTGCTGTGGTTTTCTTCATTTCCTTTGTTTTTTTTGAAGCAACACTGTTTACCCACCCATTTTCACGCTGGGGAAACATTGGGGAAACACACAGACGGAAATTACAGTATTTTGCAGTATTCTGCAAAAACATCTTCATTCCATCTTATATCCCAAAATCCTTATTGCACAAAGGAAATGCGCACAGGTACACGCCTTTCCGTCCACTACCTTTGTGACTCCTGCAGGATTCAAACCTACGGGAGCCCCAAAGTAGGGCGCAACTGGGATGCACCGTGCCTGAGTGTGACACGGTGGGGAAACAAGTGTTGCGGTTATTGATATGTCATTGTTCCTGCTTTGATTGGCTGATGAGATCGAGCAGGCGGTTGATTTGCCTGTCTTTCTCTTCGAGTTGCTCGAAGAGGAACTTGACGGTATCGTCGGAAACAGGCGGCTTGCCTGCGCCGTAATGGTCGGGCGCAAGACTGTCGCTTGTCATTGCCCCCTCGCTGGCAGGGAAGTCCTCGCTGGCGATAGCGCCCTGAGATACTTCGGCACCTGTGAAGGTGGCGTTGATACCGCGTAGCAGGTAGTCGGCTGACACATCGGGGAAGTGTTCGAGGATGCGCAGCAGTGTTGCTACTGTGAGTGTGGCTGTGTGCGAGATTTGGTTGTTAAGCTGCTTTTGCAGCCCCTTGTTACTGCCAGCCAGTTTGTTTTCTGAAGTCCTACGCTTTTTGAGCAGGATTTTGATTCGGTCTTTCACCGCTTGAACTTCTAACATCGTCATTTTGCCCATAGTTAAAAAATTCAAAATTTAGAAATATTTTTTCTAACTATGTGTGCATATTAGAAGAATAATGACTAACTTTGCACCCAATCAATCAATAAATAAATAAAGTTTAAGTCTAAATCGGGATTAAAGAAAAGTCGGCTACAAAAATCCTCGTGAGAAGATTGAGTAGTGTATTCATCCAATTATTGCACATTATAGTCCACTGCAAAGGTACGACTTTTCTCCCGTTTTTTAATAATTTTACCAACTTAATAAATAAAGTTTAACTATATGGCAGAAAAGGTTATAGCAGAGAGAATTGTCAGAGATTGTATCACACGCAAGGACTTGAAGGAGCTCCCTGTAGGTAGGGAGGTAGAGTTCGTATTGCCAGAGGGCAGTAAGATAGAGAGTGCCAGCAGCACTTTTACACAGATGAAGTTGTATGGCTACCTGTTCACGTCGCACAAGGTGGCGGACGTGGAGAAGGGCAGGTTCTCTCTCTTTGTGACACGCCTGAAGTAAGCTCTATATATAATATATAATGTATGAAGAAGGGTGAACTTGAGGAAATAAGGCTCGGCGTGATGGAGGAGGTAAGGAAAAGCCTGCTCTCAGTGAATGAGCGGTGGGTGACAGCCAAGACTCTCTCCGAGCACGTGGAGGGGTTGAAGGAGGACTGGATAGTCAGGAACGGCTCAGTATTCAACCGCACCCGTCTGGAATATACCGACAAGGAAGGCGTCAGGCACAAAGGTTCGTGGATGTACCCTCTGCACGAGATAAAGCAGATGGTGATAGACGGAAGAATTAAGGAACTGGTGCTATCGTAATGGGGGAATGAAAAATGAAGAATGAAGCTCCGAACGGAGAACGGAACAATAATGGGAAAATCCCCCAAGATTTCCCATTATTTGCAAGTTTTTCAAAAATTAGCAGGAATTATCAAGACAATGACAAGACAGCAATACATAAACCGCACACTGAGGGCTCTGACGGGCGAGAAGCGTCCTGCTACGCCCTGGCAGTATCACCACACATGCCGTATGGCAGAGGCGGTGAGCACGGTGTATCGTTTTGACGAGGAGTAAGGAGGTTGGTATGAGGAAGCCACGTGTGCCATGGGCTAAGCCTAAGCCAAAACTTGCCCGCAATATAGTATATACCCTTGACTGGGAGGGTTTTGATGAAGACATACCTATATTCCTGTTTTGCGGTGCAACGAAAGAGATACTGATGAACGTATTCAAGTGGCTCTCTCAGGGTGGCAATGTGATGCGCGGCTTCAAGTACCGCTCCAGAAACAAGGGCGTATGGCTCAACGGCAAGTCCTACTGGTATCAGGAGATAGAGATGATAGAGCGCAACGACCGCTTCTGTTCGCTTGATGCACTGAAACTGCTCATAGAGAGTCGCGTAAGGGCAGAGGGGCACCACATAACCTTCGTGAAGGACGTTAACAAATTTCTTAATATGTAACAAAAACTATTTACAATCATGGCAGAAACGATAACGATAACGAATGACGCAACCGAGATGTTCAAGCACCCTTGCGTGCAGTGCGCCACAAAGAAGCCTGACGGCACACTTTCGTACATGGTGCAGATAGGGAGCAAGTATAAGTTTGCTGGGGAAGGCGACAGGCTGGTAAGGTGTGACGACGGCAGTTATAAGTTGCAGACTAACAGTTTAACATAAGAGAGATATAATTACTATAGACTTTCACGACGAACAGATACCCGAGCTCTACCTGATGGTGAGCAAGTGGTGCGAGGAGCACAGCAATACTTTTCACTTTATCAAGACCGCGATAGAGACACGCTACCCCAAGGTGGCTGAGAGGTATAAACAAAACTAACTTAACTGAGAAAAATAGTATGCAAGAAAAAAAATATCTCGAGCAGGTACAAGACTTTGTTAACTACATGAAGAAGGAGTATGTCATTCCTTCTGGCGGTGATGCCACGATTATTGTGGCCGCCTCCGACCATCGTAGCACCAACGATAAATATAGCGAATTTGCGTGCTGTCTGGGTAAGAACGGCTTTCTTGTCAGCAGTATCTCAAAGATGCTTGACAACAAAGACTTCAAGGAGCCTTTCAATCAGGCTATAAGCATATCTGACTATGCTGCCAACTGCGAGCAGCATGAGACAGACCTGCGCAAAAGTCTCCATATAATCACCGCAATAATGATAGTCAACACCCTGTGGCTTGCGATTGTGTCAGTCCTCTGCGGGACGGGCATCATACACTGGAGTACAGTGCCAGGCTTGGTCTTCCTGGCGGCTGGAGTGTATGTGTTCCTCTACAGGCAGAGAAAGGAGTTAAACTTCAAACTTGGTTTGTTAGAACACCGACGGATAGAGCGTCGCAAAATGGAACAGCAGACAATGCTCTCCGCTATGCGCCAACTCTTAGAAAGGATAGGCGGAAAAGATGATGACGAATAAACTTCAATAATAAAAACAACTTAACAATGAAAAGAGAAGAAATCAAACAGAAGGTAACCGACATTGTGGTTGACGTGCTCGGAGTGGAGGCGAGCGAGGTACAGGAGAATTCACATTTAGAGAATGACCTTATGGCCGACTCCCTTGACGTGGTGGAACTGACCATGAATGTAGAGAACAAGTTTGGTATCAACCTCGGCGATGCAGCAGAGATAGAGAAGATACACACCGTCGGCGACCTGATAGAGAAGGTGGCTGCCTGTATGGAGGCAGGCGGCGGCAAATAGGCAAGGCTCAGCGGAGCAAACTATACCCGCCACTCGTGACGGGGCACATGCAAACGTGATTTAATGAACAATTACTCAATAATAACAAAAAGGACTTGAAAAGGCAGGTCCGTGGGTGCGAATCCCACTGGAAGAGTAAGGACTTATCGGTGCGTACAGGCTATACAAACCCTACAGCATGGAGAGGATGTTCTGAATAATCGCTAACGTTAGTTATTTTCCATATAAGTTTCACATTCGGCACCTAATAAGCCAATGCCAGTGATTTGACAGCAGGAACAGACTGCATTTGCCCCTTCAGCATGTGGGGGGGGCATTTTTCAGATAAAATACAGGCTTAAAGCCTTCTGCAAGGCAAAGCCATTACCCCACTTGAGGCAGACGGTTCCAACCGTGAGGCGAACTAATACGATTAGTTGGACCGTTTCTGCGCCGTTTTCGGTCCCACCCTGTAGAATTTGGCACGTCTGCCTCATTTCTTTTAGACTACTTAAAAACCAATAACAATATATGATATGAACGCCGTAACAGCAATAGCAATAGCCGCGATAATCGGCATCGTAGTTCTCTGCCTGATAGCACGCGACATCAGCAGGGAGACACAAAGTAATGAAGAATGAAGAATGAGAGTAAAAAATGAAGAGTATCATGAGTAAGATAAATAAGATGTTCTCTAAAGCAGAGCAGAAAAAGTTATATATCTGTCGTGAGAGAGTACAGGACGCCGCATTTAGGGTAAGCGAAATATCGGATATTCTTGCAAAGAGAGGTTGGAAACAGCACGGTACTATTGCCGAGTCAGTCCACGCCCTTAATCAAATCTTGACAGAGATTGAGATAATAGAGCATGAGATCTACAAACTAAAGACTGAGGAATAAAAAGAAAACTATGGCCAAAGCAATACTACTTGACGTGATGAGGGGGGGGCAATTTGTTTGCCAGTTGAAATACACTGAGCATGGCTACCACCAGAATATAGACGGCAAACTCGTAGAGGTGCACAGCGAACAGAAGATAAAGAGCTTCGTGGAAGGCTGTCTGCCCTCGCTCAAAGGAACGGACTACAACGTGTGCTTCTCTGATTGTGAGGTAAGGCATAGGTAATGTAGATAAAGGCTAACGTAAACAGTAAATGAGTTATGGCGAACTGAGACTGCCGCCTGTGTGGAACGGCAGGAATAAGCAGAACGGGCTGTTTCTCCCTGGGCATAAGCCAGCCAACAAGGGCAAGAAGTGGAGTGAGTTTATGCCGCGACGCTCACAGCGCAGGGCGGCAAAGGGCTGGAAGAACCTCACGCTCTACCGTCCTGCCACCCGCTCCGAGAATTGCGGCAGGGCACGCAAGGCAGTGATAGCCGTCATGGACGACGGGAATTGGAAGTATTTCTCCTATGTGGGTGCTGCCGGCGAGTGGATAGGAGGGAGCAGGGAGAATGTGGCACGCTGTTGCCGAGAGAACCAGTCACGCCGACCTCTCCTCAACCCTTGCGGCAGACCTACCACCAAGGTCAACACCGACCATCGCTACATGGGTGTGCGCTTCTATTTTGAGACTGACGGGTCGTGGGTTGAGAAAATCAAGAGTAAAAATTATAGACAATAACCTAAAAAAGGAAAAAAATGAACGAAGAAGAAAAAAGAGAAGAGATAATTCAAGCCGTCGCTGACATGCTGCGCGTGTCGCCATTCACGTTTGAGTATAAGGTGAAGAAAAAGCCACAAGGCATAAAGATTGTTCGCGAGGTGACGCAGGAGGAACTTAACGAAATGTTAAAGACTGCAGCAGAGAAACAAAAATCTTAACAAGGTAGCAGCGATGAAAAGGATAATGTTCAGCGACAAGTTTGGACTGACTGAGGCAGTGCTAAACAGAGAGAAGACCATGACGCGAAGGGTCATCAAGGGTGACTATGTAAAGATTGCACACTTAAAACACGAAGGCACCTTTATTGGAAAGATTGCGAGCGGTGATAGCGTTATTCCGCCACAGCCTGCCTATAATGTAGGCGAAGAGATTGCTATTGCGCAGAACTACAAGAGCATCTATGAAGAGCTGGAGGAAAAGAAAGGCAACAGCAAGGCGAACGAATGGTGGTGCAACCTGTATGAAAGAATAGGCGACCCTACTAAACACGCAGGTTACAGGAATAAGATGTTTGTACGTGCTGACCTCATGCCCCATCGCATTCGTATCACCAATATCAGGTTTGAGCGACTGCAGGATATTAGCGACGAGGACTGTTACAAGGAGGGTATTGTTCATTTTGAGTGGCGTCAGTACCTCAAGCAGGACGATGACGACTTCGGTTCGCAGCAATATAATGAGCGCGATTTGTGGTCGGTGCCACTCTTTAGGGAGAGTTTTCTTAACCCGTGGGGAGACAGTTCACCTGAAGAGTTTGCGGCAGATAGTGCCAAAACCGCTTTTGCTGTGCTTATCTTTAAGATGATGAGCAGAAAAGTGTGGCTCTGTAACCCCTGGGTGTATGCCTATGAGTTTGAGGTGGTGAAATAGCGAGGTAACTAAGGACAGAGAGTATGGATGTGTACAGAGAAGTGAAATCAGTGCCAGGATTGGAGGTGACTGCTGAGGGAATCTTCCGTTATAAGGGCAGGCCGAAGAAGGTGATATACTGTCATATCGTGACGGGACGCAAGGCTACGGCGAGAGTGATGATTATGATAAAAGGCAAGATGCACTACTGGCAGGCAGCGAAACTGGTGGCAGAGGCATGGAAGCGAGGCTATGAGCCTACGGACTATCTGACCTATCGTGACGGCGACTGTCATAATATCAAGGCTGATAACCTGGTATTGGAAGATAAGAAAGGTTATTGGCAGTACATGAGGCGCAACAGTAGTATGCACGCCGACACACTGGAGGAACGTAAGCGCAAGTTGCAACTGGTGATAGACGAAGCAGGCATGACACTCCATTACTTTAAGACGCTCGATATAGAACCTATCAACCGTCACGTGACGGAATATCTCTACCCCTGTCTGATGCAGTACAGCATGAAGACATTGCACTTCGGCGAGAGCAAAAGCATGGAGTGTGTGCCTGAAGCAATAGGCATTATGTATGAGAAATTGGCTGACGGTATGTGCATCTACAACTACGAGCGATTCTGCAAGAAAATGCTACACTCGCTAAAGAAGGAAGGGAAATATTGTAAGGACTGGCAGACGCTGTGTAAGCCTGTGAAGATAGAAGTTGAACAATTAAATTTAGACTGCCTATGGGAAAGGTACAAAGTGACACAACTCAAAAAATGAAAGCTATACACGGGAGGGGCGTAACAGCCTCCCCCGCGTGGGCTCCCGAAAGAGTAGAGGTCACAGTCTTTGGACCACAGCCAAAAGGTACGCCCTGTGTAATCATCAGGGCGGGTGAAGACCCTGAACCAACGTGTGTGAACCCACACTGCCCCAAGACAGGCAACTGCCAGAGGCACATCCAGAACCGCACCGACCCTCGCACGCCGTCGATAGCCATCATCACATGGTATAAGTGTGGGCACTATGTTCCTCTGTCAGAAAGCAAGAATTAAGAAACGCAATGGAAAATCTGTTAGAAAATCCTAAGTTCAAGGAACGCTGGGCTATGTATGAGACAGCGTTGCAAGCAGGACTGCCGATAGTCAGCCGCGATACGTGCGCCATAATCTGCGCCATGCTCCCTGTGTGGGGCAACAGCGAGCAGTTCACCCACAACCACCGCCTTGTCTGCGAACTGCTCTATGCACAGAAGCGGTTCGGTATAGAAGGCGGCAGCGTTCCCCGCGACCGTAAATTCCTCACGGCACTAAACTACTACACCGACCTGCTAACCCTCAATCAGCAGCGCGGAGGGCGAGTGCCTGAGCACATCGACCAGATGCTACAGGAACGCTACGGCTTTCACTTTAATAATAGAAATGAAGCTCCGAACGAGGCATAAAACTTCATTACTATAAAAGGTGTCAGCTTTATTACTAATGAAGGTGGTGGCTTTATTCTAATGAAGGTGGTAGCTTTCTTACTAATGAAGGTGGTGGCTTTATTACTAATGAAGGTACAGGGGCTTTTTTACCAAGAAAGGAACTGGCTTCCTTACCATAAAAGGCAGGAGCTTTTTTAGTATAGGGGTTCTCTGAAACGAAAACGAAAACGAAAACGAACTATGGACCTACGAGAGATTAAGGGATTTCCCGACTATGTATATGACGCAGAAACGAAAAACATAGTCAATATAAGGAAATGGCAACCGCTGAAGATACGCTGTCAACAT
>OCTX011820186.1_pt1 | contig 23838 bp, 16 predicted proteins | sample 1539691 | NCBI WGS metagenome assembly OCTX01 (sample SAMN02144231, study PRJEB22623) | gut metagenome | biome: sheep rumen | host: Ovis aries | place: New Zealand
ATCACAATCAGCCGTGAATTTGGCAGCGGCGGAAGAACAATCGGAAAACTGGTCGCGGAAAAACTCGGCATTCCCTGCTACGACGCGGAGCTGATCGAGAAAATAGCGGAGCAGAGCGGATATTCCGCGGAATACATAAAACAGGAAGCAGAGTACGAAGGATGGCTCTCGGCCGTGTTCGCGGACCGCAGCGCAGGTCTGACGAATCAGGACAAAATGTTCAGCATCCAGAGCCGGATCATCGAGGAGCTGGCCAATGAAGGCCCCTGCGTGATCGTCGGCCGCTGCGCAGATTTCGTCCTGCGGGACAAGGCGGATTGCCTGAACGTATTTATACATGCAAGCATGGAAAAGAGGGCAGAGCGCATCGTCAAGGAATATGGTGAGCGGGCGGACAGTCCGGAAAAGCGTCTCAAAGAAAAAGACAAGAGGAGAGCAGCCTACCATCGGTTCTACACAGACATGAAGTGGGGGCATGCGCAGAACTACCATGTCTGCCTTGACAGCGGTGAGTTCGGAATCGAGAAGTGCGCGGAGATGATAGCGCAGCTGTACTGAGAACAGGCTGTTTGTCAAGGCAATCTGGAGATGCGCATGGCACCGAAGGCAGCGAAAGCCAGCTATGAATGTACGGATATAAAAAAGTCTAAGTATAGAACACTTGTTCCGTAGGTCGAATTGTGATATACTGACAACTTCAAACTCATTGAATTTTGTCACAGAAAAGTCCGACCGATGCCAATGAGATGGGAGGCAAATATATATTTGTTCACGAACAAGGATGAGGAGAATTGTTATGGCTAACTATAGTGTCGTACGGCTTAAAGTAAATAAAAAAGAACTTATTGGAATGGACAAGCTCCGTCAGGTAGAGCGGAATGCCCTGTCTATGCAAAACGCGGTGTACATATACAGAGGGAAAAAATCGAAAAAGGTTTATATCGGTCAGACGGTACATTTTACGCAGCGGCATAAACAGCATTATAACGGTACCGATGAAAGATTTGAAGATGCGAAGTTCAACGAAGTCATCGTCATCTTCTCCCGGTACTTTAACAAGTCTGCGCTTGATGATGTGTAGAGTAAGCTAATCACATATTTTACGGCGGATAACGAAAAGTCAAAGAAGGCAGTAGTTGAATATGATACAAATGAAGTGGTCAACAGAACCGGAGGCAATGGCGTTAATGACTATGCCGACAGGGAGCGGGTCGCTACGGAGGTGATTGTTCCGCTCTGGGCAAATGTCCTTTTCAGAGGAGGATGGGTAGAGACTCCAACTCTGCAAAAACTCCGAGAAAAAGCCCTTGTCAAGTATAGCCCTATAAAGGTGCTGACGGCCGAACAGAGAGTCCTCATCAGCGAGATTATCAACAATCCTGCAACTAGTTTTGTCATCAACGGTGATGCCGGGACAGGGAAAACGGTCCTGCTGACACATCTTGCTGCCAACATTTTAAAAGATAGGCCGGACGCAAGCATTGGCGTTGTCGTTCAGCCGAATTGGGAAAAGACAGGACAGGATATCTTCAAAGTCTTCGGGATGAATAACAGCCGGCTGGATGTGCTAACATCTGTGAAACTTATAAAACGGATGAAGAATTATGATGTTGTGATTGTGGACAAATCTCATAAACTCTCCCGAAAGCACGGGAAGCAGCAGGCTCCGTTCAAGCAAATATATAAAATTACCGGCTACGAAGACTGTGGATCGCACCTTGAAATAATCCAGAAGATCGGCAGCCAGGTGATTCTTATGTATGACGTTCTTCAGGCAATCAGACCTGCAAATGTTACCCGGGAGATGTTCGAGCAGCTGACTGCGGGCTATGAGAAACGGTTCCTGAAGACTCAGTTCAGGATTCAGGCACCGAAAGGAAAGACGTATAATTCGGAAGACTATATTAACGGAATCAAGTATTTGTTATATAAAGATACCGGACTTCTTGGCTCAAAGTTTACAAATTTTGATCCGAACTTTAATCGTGACGTATTCGGGGATACTTCAGCCGATGCTTACTTTGGATATGTTACAGGCAAACCCATGCGGCAGCTGTTTGACTGGATCGAGGATGACAGAAACTTTAATCCGGAGCATATAAACAGGATCCTTTCAGGAATGCTCTGCTGTGATACAGTTGATAAGTGGGCTCAGTCACATGGAAAAGATGTTTCAATAACCCATTTTAACGAGGACGGTTTCGACCGGAGATGGAACTGGAGACAGGAAAACTGGATCAACAGCAGAGATGACAAAGTTGACTATAGAAGAGATGCCGAGGATCAGATCGGCTCTGTATTTGCCGTACAGGGAACTGACCTTGACAAGGTCGGAGTGATGATAGGACCGGATATATTTGTGAATGATAACGGAGTGCTTGAAGCAGACCCCGACCATCATAATAATACATACAATAAGTTTAAAGTTAAGGAAATGCGTGATCCGGGCATCCGGTATGAGTTCACGCTCTATATTCTGAATCAGTATTATGTTCTTCTGACAAGAGGCATCGACGGCATCAGGCTTGGCTTTTGGGAGAACGACGAATTCCGTGAATATATGGAAAAAGTGTTAGACATTTGTTGAGCAGATGATGGATGTCATTGAGCATAGGACGATGGATTACTATCAGAGACTTTATAGGGCGAGGAATGATAATTGTGTTATTGAAAAATATATATCTCTAGAGTATAATAACTTAGAAATTTTCTAAAGATTTGCATGAGAGGGGATGCAAGTGAAGCAGATTACTATTTCCACCAAATCGTATAATGATAATAGAAAAAAGAGTGGCTGTTTTGTGCTGCTCTTTTTTAAATCCCGATGAGAAGGCTTACTGAAAAAACGGATGAGTTCAATAATGAGCTGGAAGAAGCAATGGAATTGAGATAATATGCTTCAAAAGACTGTAGCAGGGAGTGAGAGTTATGTTTGAATTAATTTTGGCAATTGTGGCGATTTATCTTGCTTATCTTATTATCGTATATGTTCTGATACCGGTAGGCGCAGTAGTAGGCGGCGTCGCTTTATTTGGTGTATCTGTAATAGCAGGTGTTGTAGGATTCTTCACAGCTTTTGCAAATTACTTTAAAGCGGTACGTGAGAATATAAATTTTCTCAACTGGGATTGGGAGAAAGATGATGAACCGGCCAAACGAAGCTATTTCTTTGGCCCCGGTTATGTCCAGTTGAGCGGTACTATAAAAAAAGCTTTCGCATTGAATGCATTATCAGGAAAAAAAGTAAGTACGACTGCAAAGAAATTTAAAGGCGATAGTGATGGCATTTGGGGAGGCATAAAGGCTATCTTGGGCGTAATTTACCTGATAGTCGCTGATCTCTGTATTTATGTCATGGGTACTGCTCTTTGTGCGGCATTTGGATTGATTCATGGCGTTATTACCACAGTGGTAATGGTGATTACATACATAGTCTTTACCATTGTATGGATTATTGACAGAGTATATTTGCTAAAGAATGAAATCAGATCGGATTGTCCGGTTTGTCATAGTAGATTTTTGATTCCTACATTTATGTGTCCTGAATGTGGTGCTATGCATAAGAAACTTGTGCCTGGTCCCTATGGGATTTGGAAGCATAGATGTACATGTGGTTATAAGATCCCTTCAACATTCTTAACTGGAAGATCAAAACTTGATGCTTATTGTCCTGATTGCGGCTCGCCGCTAGTTGCATCTGATGCGAGACAGGTAGTGTTTCAGCTTATCGGTGGCAGCAAATCAGGAAAGACAGTATTTCTGTCAGCATACTTTCATGAATTTCTTGAAAAATTAAGAAGTAATCGAAACCTTGAGGTGGAAATTTCTGATCAGTATCAGCCTTTTTTTGCCGAATTGGAAGAATGGTACAGTGGTATTGATTGTCCTGCTACCGCACAGCTTAATTCACAAATGTATCCTTTGCTGATTGACAGTTCATTGGGAGTTAGGCGACAGTTTTCAATTTATGATATTGCAGGAGAGATGTTTGACGGATTTACCGCCGAAAGTGAAATTCTTCAGCAGCAGTTTCATTATTGCAATGGTCTTTTGTTCCTGATTGATCCATTTAGCAGCGGAGTACTTCGAGATAACAGGATTAATTCCGGTGAGGATATGTCTGACTTCAGTGATATGCCGGTTGAGGATGTCGTAACAAACTTTATCAACTATCTTGTTACTACCGGACATAAAAAGGCAAATGCGAGATGTACTATCCCTATGGCGGTTCTTATTGCAAAAGCTGATGTGAAAGAAATTAAAAGAGCGATAGGACCGGCAAAAATTGCGAGTATATTTAAAAATGCTCAAAGTGGGTATGCAACTTATGAAGAGGCTCGTGATGGCGAGTGTAGAAAATTCCTTATGGATATTGGCTTATCTGCGACGGTAGAAAATCTGGAAACTGAGTTTACAAATCTACATTACTTCCCTGTAAGCGCGATGGGACATGCGCCTGACGGAAGTGAATATGAGCCGTGGGGTGTTACAGCGGCAATTGATTGGATGATGCCGTTGGCAGATAAAGAGTTATCAGATTTGATTATGCCTCCAAGTGTGGTGAATAGCTAATAAGAAAAGGAGAGAACTATGGCATTAGGTAAAAAACTAAAAGAAGATATGGCAAATAGCGGATCCTATCCGGATCAGAATAGTGCAGCGGCTATTCCAAATCATCCTAATATTCAACCTCCCAATCAAGGAACTCAAACAGAGGAGGATAAACTCGCTCATAAAGCAGCTTTCGCTTCAGAGCCGATCGTTCAAGAAGAATCACAGAATATAACAGCGATGTCGTTGAAATCTATTGAAAAGCAGTTGATTTCATTAAGTCAAAGTGTTGCAAACTTACAGCAGGAAGTCAGTGCTTTCAAGAATCCGGATTTTCGAGATGTGTTTTCTAAAATAGACTCTGCAAGGTGCAGTATTGAAGGAATGCTTTCCAATGCCGGTAGCACCTCAAAATCTTCAAGTGAAAGTGATTTGACAATAAAGATTGCGAAGTTGGAAGAACTGATTACGGCTGTGGCTGAAAAACAGGAGAAAAACGATAGACAGTTATCACAGACTCTGAGAGAAAATGCAAATTTCCAAATTCAGGTTCGCCAGGGGATGCAGAAAGATATTGATGCATTGAAGGAACAGCAGAGTGGTGAGCAGTTTAATCCGATTCTAAAAGAGATTGCTTCTATTTATGTTGAATATCAAAGTTTACTTGAGGATGAGTGTGATTCAGATCTATTTCGTAAGAATCTGAGGGCACTGTTTGAGCAGCTAGAAGATTTACTAACTGATTATGATGCTGAAGTTACACGCAGTGAGATTGGGAATACTCGACAGACAAGGAGTACAAAGATTATTGGAAAGGTGGCAACGGCGGATCAGGACAAGCACAATACAATCGCTATGAGCAGAAAACCGGGAGTCATTAGAGGAAGGACTGTTCTATATCCTGAATTTGTGGATGTTTTTGTATATGATCCTTCAATAATTCCTGAAATAACAATAGATACGACCATAACAGATGCCGAAGAAAAGAAGGATGTACCTTTTGCTGAGGAAGAAAATATGGAGACCGGAAGTGGTGCGGTTGCTTCGGACGAGAATGCGATGGATCAATCATCTGTGACAGCTGAATAGTATACATTAGAAAAGTAAGATAAAGAAATATCTGCAGAAAATACAGATCAAACAAACGAAAAGGAGAAATGACATGAGTACTTATGGTATTGACTTAGGAACAACTTATTCTTGTATTGCAACTTTAGATCGAAATGGTAATCCTGAAGTTATCAGAAATCAAGCTGATGCAAGCGACACTCTGGCGTCTGCAGTTTTTTTTGAGAGTGCGGACAATGTTGTAATCGGTAATAGTGCGAAAGATATGGTTGAAACTGATGGTGAGAGAGTTGTTCAATTTGTTAAGCGTGAAATTGGTAAGCCTAATGCACGCACATATGAATTTGATGGTAAGACATATACTCCGGTAGAGATTAGTGCCCTTATTCTTGGGCGTCTTAAGCAGATGGTTGAGGAACAGGGTGGTACTGTAGACGATGTTGTTATTACTTGCCCTGCTTATTTTGGACTTGAAGAGCGTAATGCAACTAAGAAAGCCGGAGAACTCGCCGGTATGAATGTCTTGAATCTGATCAACGAACCCACAGCGGCAGCTCTTAGTTATTGTGCACGCCAGTTCCAGGAGGAACGTACAATTCTGGTATATGACCTTGGCGGTGGTACATTCGACGTTACCATTGTTAAAATGTCTCTTGTTATGAACGCTGACGGTAATGAGGTTCAGAAAGTTACTGTTATCACAACTGGTGGAAATGATGAACTTGGTGGTAAAGACTGGGATGATAAGCTGTTCGATCATATCCTTCATGCATGCTGTGAAGAGAATGGACTCACTCCGGATGAAATTGATGTGGAGACGCGACAACTAATTAGAAGTCGGGTTGAGACAACTAAGAAGAAACTCAGTAATGCTGAGACTGCAAAGGTAAAGATTAATGTTAATGGTGCAATGACTACAATTAACATAACTCGTGAAGAGTTTGAAAATCTTACTTCCGACAAAGTTGCACAGACAATGACATATGTTGAAGATACACTGCAGAAAGCAGGCAATATAGATATTGATACTGTATTGCTTGTTGGCGGCTCAACATTTATGCCTATGATCCGTAATGCCGTAGAAGCAAGATTCCCGGGCAAGGTACAGATTGAAGACCCTGATCGTGCAGTTGCAAAGGGCGCTGCAATTTGTGCAAGCATGCTGGTTGAGGAATCAGAAGGAAGTGCGCCTGTATCCGGTGGTGGCGACAGTGGTAATGAAGTAGGTGATACTAAGTCAACTCAAGCATCTCATACAGGAAGCGGATTATCTAAAAGATTTGACGTTGAGGATCAGACACCTCGTTCTTTTGGACCTGGTGTTCTAAATGAAGCACATGATTATATCATTGACAACATTATTAAAATGGGAGAAAAAATGCCGGCAACAGCAGTGAAAACATATTACACTGCTGCTGATAACATGGAGAAGATCGTTCTTCGCGCATTTGAAAACATGTCTCAAGACGATAGTCTTACTCCCTGCGTGAATAACATGGGTGAACCACAGCAGACCGATCCGGCTTATAACGTTAAACTGTTAGGTGAGTTAGAGATGCTGTTACCTCCTAATACAAAGAAAGGTTCTCCTATTGAAGTGACTTTCCAAGTAGATGCGGTTGGTGTTTATGTTAAAGCAGTTAACCTTTCTACAGGAGAAATCGTAGAGACTACACTTAGAATGGAATCGGATATTGATGCGGCTACAAGTGCAGTTAACCAGATGAGTATTTCTGCCGAATAAAGTAAATATATTATGGAAGAAAATGCGCTTTGCGTCATTGGCGCACAGCGCATTTCTTAATAATTCATAATAAAGTGTTTTGAAATGAGGTGAAATAGTGGGAATCAAAGTGGGGATTGACTTAGGGACTACCTTCTCAGCTGTCGCGATGATCGATGATAAAAAAGGACAACCCGTTATTATTCCTAATACTTTAGGGGAAAGAATTACACCTTCTGTTATTCAGTTCACAGAAGATGATGAAATAATCGTGGGTTCTGAAGCTAAAGAAGCCTTTGAAGCGGGTGAATCCGGATGTACTTCTGTATTTAAGCGAAGTATGGGTAAATCGGGTACATACTGTTCTTTTAATGGAAAGAATTATACAGCAGAGGATTTATCTGCAATTTTGCTTCGATACCTTAAAGAAGAAGCGGAAGCTGTGACACATAAAAAAATAGATGAAGCCGTTGTTACAGTTCCGGCATATTTTTACCACAAAGAGCGTCAGGCAACTATGAAGGCTGCAAAGAAGGCCGGCCTTAATATTCGTCAGATCATCAATGAGCCGACAGCAGCAGCTATGAATTATGGTGTAAATCATTGGCGTGAAAATGCACGAGTACTGGTATATGACCTTGGTGGGGGAACATTCGACGTTACTCTCGTACAGATGAAGAAAAATAACCAGATGGAATCTCTTCAGACTACAGGAGATCATACACTGGGCGGTAAAGACTGGGATGCTCGTATTAGCTCACTTATTGAAAGCAAAATTGAGAGCGAAACCGGATACTATGTTTCTGAGTATCCGGAAATTCACCAGACAGTTACTCAGAACGCAGAAAATGTAAAGAAACAGTTGACTACCAAAAATGTAGCAAATGTTAGATTGAATATTCCAGGCTATGGATGGTATTCAACAACCATATCACTTGAAGAATTTGAACAGAGTACGACGGACTTAATTGAAAGAACAGGAACACTATGTGAGAGTCTTTTAAGAGGATTGGGTATCAGCTGGAGAGATATCACCGATATTCTTCTTGTTGGCGGTTCTACAAGAATGCGTCAGGTTTCAGCATATCTGAAGAGAATTAGTGGCCACACTCCCCTCGCTCAAGTAAACCCTGATGAGGCAGTGGCTCTAGGAGCTGCTATTCAGGTGCATCTCCCACTACCGGAATACAGCGTTATTACTATGGCTCCTCCTAAAGAAGATAATACTGCCGGTTCCGGGTTCTTCAAATTTAAAAAGCAAACTCCGAAAGCGGCTTCGCAGACAGCGCCTAAATACTCATTACCCGGAACTGTTGGAAAAGAAACTGCCTTAAACAATGCACTGTGTATGAGTCATGTAGATGTAGTCGCACATGCAATGGGAGTAATTGCTGTTAATGCGGAAGGAACACATTATATCAATAAAACAATCGTTCCTGCAAATCAGAGAATTCCCGTTAAATGTGCAGAGGCATTTCATTACTACACCTCGGCACGTGAAGAAAATGAAGTGGAAATTTATGTCCTGCAAGGGACAAAGGCGCCCTTAGATTGCGAAATAATTGGAAAATATGTCGTTTCAGGTATTAAACATGACAGAAAAGACAACCCTACAACAATAAAAATTCAATATAGCTATGACATAAATGGAATGGTTCATGTTCAAGCGCGTCAAGGTAATGGCACAAAAGATTTGCCTATTCGTGAGGAACCTGTACCGGCAGATATGAGCAAATTTGGACTGCCAATCGACCCGCAGGAAATGAAACCAACGGCAGAAGCTTTGTCAGTTGTTATGGCAGTGGATGTATCGGGAAGTATGTCAGGAAAACCGATAGATGATGCTCGTAATGCAATGTGCCACTTTGTGGATAATTTTGAGAACTATCCGGGCGACATTGAAATTGGAGTTATTGCTGTTTCTGATACTTCAAAGATTGTCCAGTCTTTGACAAGCGATCTGAACAGATGTAAGACATCTATCAGATCAATTACCAATTGTATGACAGGCGTTTGTAATGCAGGACATCCATTTAAAGATATACAGTCTATGCTTGGACGAGTTCAAGGAAAACGTCTTGGAATTGTTCTTGCGGATGGAATGTGGGATAATCAGCCTTTAGCTGTGAGCGAAGCAAAAAGATGTCATCGTATGGGTATTGATATTACAGGAATCGGATTTGGAAGTGCTGATAAGAAATTCTTAAACGATATCAGCTCTGGCGATATCGACTCCATGCTTATTGATCAGAGTGAATTAACACAAAGCTTTGGTAAGATTGCTCAGGAAATTGGTGGTGGCAATGTCGGAAAACGAGGTCGTACAGGTGCAGAAACATCTGTTGCAACATGGCTGGCAATCAATGAATAAAAAATGGTGAGGTAGTTGTCCGATGGATAGACGGAATTACTTTGAGATTCTTGGTCTCGACTTTGACCCACCTGAAAAAAACAAGCGACGAATAGATAAAGCGATTGCGGAGTGGAAAAAGCGCACAGAGGATATGCTTGCAAATGAAACAATCGCTACACGTAGAGCTGTTCTTTCAGATGAATTATCTCTTCATGATGACATGATTAAGGTTCTGAGCGAGAACAAGACCAGAAATGTTGAGGCACGAGCACTTAAAGAGTCTCGTACTCAACAGTTAGAAAAGCTGATAGATATTATGCTTGTCGGACAGTCGGGAACGCCTGAAGTGACCAATGCTCAGATAAGAAATGTGCATCTTAAATTAAAGTTGTCTCCAAAGACAATAGAAGATACGTACGTAAAAAAAGGATTTATTGTTCAACAAGTAACAAAAGCTATAAATCTTAACGATGTTTTTTTGCCCCCTGTTGTAGCAGGAAATATCAACAGCAAAATTTCCCAACTTCAGACAATGGTTTTCCCAAAATATCCCTGGACGTCAAAAGTGTCTGATTTGTATGACTTGGCGTGTTATTTTGGTGGCGGAAGCGATGCTGATAAGGAAAGTTATCATAAAAAACGAACAACGGAATTATATAGCATCATGGAGTCCTGGGCGGCACAGTTTGCGAGCGATATGAGTCCACAAGGTCACCTGTTGGCAGACTTGTTTACAGCCGGAACAACTCAGGTTTTTAATACAGAAGCTAATCGAAAGAAATATGATCAGTCGTTAGAACGTGAAAAGATGAAAGATTTTTTTGCGTTACTAAAATCTGCGCCGGAAGATTTTAAGAAGGATCGTTATTTCGCGGATAGCTGTATCAGAACAATACAGAAAAGTTTTCCAGATTATAATCTGTCGTTAGCGCTATATAACCAGGAAGTCGGACTTGTGCAGGACCCATATGAGCCATTGGAGGCACTGATCCATTTAACATGTAGTTCTTGTAAAACACCTGCAGAGTTTAGAACTCGAGAAGAAGCTGAACGAGGAAAATGCGCTGTTTGTGGTGCACCTCTTTACATTGAGTGTCCGAAGTGTCATAAGAAGGTACCGGCAACGGCAGATCGTTGTTCTTGCGGCTTCCTGATTTCAGAGATGCAGTTCTTTGATGAGTATCTTAAAGCGGCTGAGTTCGCTCTTAAAGAGATGGATCTTGGAGAGGCAAGTAAACAGTATGCAAATGCTGAAAATGCATTTCCGGGACATCCAAAGCTTTTAGCGTTATCACAAAGAATAAAGGCAGAACGAGATAAGTATGATAGACCGCTAAATGAATTAAAGGCGTTAATAGCTGCCAGAATGTTCAGCAAGGCACAGACATTGTTAGAAACATTAAGTGTATCAATGCCAAAATTAAAGCTGGATAGTCAGAAGAAAGTGATTGATGAAAAGATGGCGGAGGTTAAACGGATGATGCCTTCGGGAACACTATCTTCTGTAGATAAGGCAAATAGATGTGTTGAAATCCTTCAGATTGTTGAAGACTATCAGCCGGCAATAGATGTGCTTATTTCATCACAACCCAGAAAACCATTGAATTTAAGTGCAGATGTGACGGGAACATCATCTTCACTAAAATGTACGCTTTCTTGGAATGCAACGGGTGATAAAGGCGTCAAATACCAAGTAGTACGTAAAAAGAACGGTGTTCCGCAGAGACCGTCCGATGGAGAGGTTTTGGCTGCTGATATTGGAGATCTTAGTTTCAAGGATACTTCGTTACAGCCGGGTATTAGTTATGGATATGCAGTTTTCGCATGCAGAAGGAGTGTTTTTTCCAATCCGGCCACATGTGAGATTACGAATTTCAGTGAGTTAGATACAAAACATCTTCGAACATCTGCAGAAAATGGTGTCTGCCGTTTTAGCTGGGTTTTGCCTCCAAACTGTATTGGCGTTCGTATTCTTAGAAGTACAAATGCGATTCCATCAGAGAATCCTAATTCCGGAAGTATTGTAGTAGCAGCTAAAGCATCTGCGAATTTTGATGATGCCGGAGTATCCAATAATATTACGTATGGATATCGCCTTCAGTGTGTATATCCATATGCGAACAGTTTTCGATATAGTCAGGGTATTACGGTAATGTTAAGCCCTGAGCTGCCTCCGGTTGCATTGCGTAATATAACATCCCGTATCGAGGGGCGCTTAGTGACTATTCGATGGAATTCACCGGATAATGTTAAGAGAAATGTTTTGATACGCGAGGTCTCTTCGAATACGGCCAACGGTCTGATTGGTCAGGTTATTCCAGCATCGGATATAAATTCAATGATTGGGAATGGACGAAACTATGCGAACATAATGAGCACCTCAATGCAGGCTCAGTTTGAGATACCACCAAACATGTCAGTTGCTCTTGCCGTTATTTGTGTGGCTGGTTCGAAGGGGATTATTTCTGACATTGTTCGTGTTTCAAGTGTCGAAAAGTGTGAAATTGACAAGAAGCAAACGAGAATTGAAGGAAATCGCCTGAGAATTACTTTGGCGAACAAGCCGAAAAACCTGGAAAAAATCCACTATATAGTTGCTACGAAGGTTGGAGCAACTGTGCCATGGGCTACGATTGAAGATGCAAAGCAAAAGTCTCTGTCAATTCTTTCCTTGAGCGAATATGAACGTGATGGAATGATTCTTGTAGAGCCGCTTCCAAAAGCAGACCTTTATATATCGGTAATTGGTCAGTATAGAATGCCTGATGGAAGCATCATTTACTCTGAAGCATCAAAACTCCGACTTAGCAACAAACCGAAGGAAAAAATAACATATAAATTTACCTGGGCTTCCGGTGGGTTCTTCAGCCGAGCAAAAGCAAAAAACTGTAATTTGATTATATCTTCAAATGCAGAAGAAACACCGGAGATATATGTAGTTTACAAATCAGATGGGCATATTCCAATGAAGTTACAGGATCCAAAAGCGGTTGTGATTCATACCGTTCCGGAATCAGATAACGGATTTATGAATAATGAATATGTATATCAATTTCCGGACAGCACATGGGAAAGAATTACGTCCGGTACACCTTTAAGACTTTTTATTCAAGATGATGACATGGCAGAGTTCGAAATTGCGTCGAGTGATATCGAAAGCTGCAAAGTACCATAAGGAGGGAGAAAATGGCTTTATTACATTCAGATGTTCTTTGTCCATATTGCCTGCAAGAACTTCGAAGCAAAGACTTGAAGATGGTATGCAATATTTGCGGAACGCCGGCAACACCAACTCGAACAGAACTTCTGCTTAAGAAAACTCCTAAGTGCAAGGAGCCTGGTTGCAGAGGATTTGCCAGTGCAAGACAATGCTCTTATTGTGATAGCAAATTACCTTCAGATATTCTTGATTACGAGAAGTATCTGCGTTTCAGTATTTTAGGAATTACCGGATCTGGCAAAACGAATTTCCTGACAACTATGCTTCATGAATTAAGGCATACAGCAGGATCTCCATGGGTTATTTCTCCAATGGATGCGACTACAACTGCGATTTTCCAAGAGAATGACAGAGCAATTTATAATATGAGACAACCGGTAGCAGCAAGTCCGGCAGGTACTACACCTCCTCCGCAGTTATGGAAAATCAAAGATAAGAACAGAATGACCAATACTGTTATTCCTTCATATTCAATGACAATTTTCGATGGTGCTGGGGAAGATTGTGAGCATATTGATCCTGTTATCAGTAGATATATCGAAGGATCTAAAGTACTGGTTATCTTAATAGATCCTCTTGCTCTGCATGGCGTGGCTTCCAGTATTCCGCAGAATATTCTTAATTGGTCTACTTCGGCGTCTCATGATGCGGATGCGTCTGCCGATATGGTAGATGGATTAGCGACCTATATTAGACAGAACTGCGGAATTGCACCGGGAAAACTGATTAATCGTGATGTTGCAGTAGTGTTTACAAAAATCGATGCCGTAAAAGATACCTTTGGTTCAGCGACGGTAATGCAGCCAAGTCCTCATCTGGCGCGAAAAGGATTTGTTAAAGCAGATGCTGATGCAGTTGATGCTGAAATTAGAGACTGGTTGGAAAGTCAGGGAGAAATTGCATTCCTGGATGCAATTGACACAAACTTCAAAAAAGGAAACGTCAGATTTTTCGGTGTGTCTAGTTTTGGTCAGCCACCAACAGGAAGTTTTCAATTAGGTAAAGTAATGCCTCATAGAGTTCTTGATCCGTTAATTTGGATGCTTTCCAAGGAAGGTATTGTTCCTACGCTGTAAGAGTAATGGTTTAAAGAAAGGATGGCGATTTAATGCTTAACCAACTTATATACACACGATGTATGCCACATCGTGATTTGAAAAACAAAGGACAAGTGGTGCGTGCAGATGGATTTGGCGTTTTTTCTATGAGTCGAGAGTTGGTTACTAATCCACCTGTATCAAATTATGATTTTCTTCAGACTCGTTTAGCGGTACAGAATGGAGCAAAAGAAACCTCTGCTGCTGGTTTGTTTAATTCATATGAGTACACTGCAATATCCTCTAAGGTATATGCTATGTCATATGAGTTTGCAAGACCTCATTGTAAAGAACCAAGAAAAAATGGCCAGGGTCATAGAACGGGAACATATATCAAACAGTGTTTGGTTGGAGTCCCGGGTGACTATCCTTTTAAATGGTTTGGCGCATCTGTATGGGATGCACATTTGAAATCTGAAAATGACTACTATCTGGATGAGAATCCAAGTGCAGAACCCGCATGGCTCAGCACTGTTGATGATATGCCAAACGGTTCGTATATTACTGTCGACAAAATTAAGCAGTTTGTGAAGGCAGGCCGTGCAGAAGCTGTTAAAGCCGGAATATGGTTTTTGCTGCACGAATATGCGAAACCTGAGAATGAGAGAAAGGTTCTCTTAATTAAGGATATTCCTGAGAATGTAGAATTGTGGATTGCAGCTATTGAGTACGCATTCAGTGCGGAAATGGCACAAAAGGTGACTTTTTCAACGAATAAAACGAAACTCGGAACCCAGATAGACAATAGTCTGTTCTTCTACACTGATGACTCAGGCAAGTTTTATCAGATGCGCAATAACAGCATCAAGCAGACAAGACATCCGTATAATATGATTGTCGGTTATCATCCAAAAGATAGTTTTTGTGCAGCGGTAAAGCAGATGCCGACAAGCAATTTTGTGATGATTGATGGTACTACTAACACCGTATTCTTTGCGACGGATGAAAGTATTCGTTCTCCATATTACACGGCTGCAGTTCAGTACAATGCTGATATTATCGATTTCACAAGTATTGTTTTGCCAAGTTTACCGGTAGATACGATAACTGATAAAATACCCGAGTTGTTTGATGCATATAAGTATCTGCTGGATTCTAACCACCGAGTTGAAAAATGGACATATAGAGAGGCGATTACAGAATTACAATCCTTTACACAATATGGCATTCCTAAAAATGACGCATTGAATATGTATATTCTCGATGAGAGTATGCGAGGATATCAGCGTTTTGCAGCAGAGGATGAGAGAAATAATTTCGAGTTGCTTAAGGTTCTCTGGGGTATAGCCAGATCAGCAAAACGAACAGGAGAGGTTGCCGGATGTTTAGCAGATCAGCTGAGTGAAGGAATGATGAATCTGAAAGTGTCCGGAAATGCTTTGACAGGTACATGGAATGCAATTAAAGCCAGTGAGGTTCAGAGTATTGTTCGCCCGGCATTGCGCGATTTGTTCAATGATGCAGATTTGGCAAGTTACTGTAATCAATTTGAAGGGGCACTTCCTTCTGCTGTTAGTACAATACTGGAAATGTACTACGACATGCTTTCTTTCGAAAGGAATGGCATTACGTCTATTTTGGATAGCAATGAAAAATACCAGTTTGTATGCAGAGGTCTGATTACGCTGATAGATGATAGAAGCGCATTGCAATCTGCTTTGAAAGGAATCAGCAGTTCTGATGATGTGGTTAATGCAGTTGCATTGTCAGTTTCCCAGTATTTCGAGCAGTATAAGCCTGAAAAAACTGAGATCTGGTGGGATTCTATTATTGATCTCAGCGGCGGAAACGTTATGGAATTATGTAGGGTGCTTTGTGAGTCCTCTAAGACCAATATCGATATGATTGAGCATTTGCTGGCAAATGCAGTTATAAAGGCTGGAAGATGTGAACAAGGTCTTATACATGTATTCGAAGATTCTATCAAACAGCTTGGAATGAACGAAAAAACAGGTATTGTATTTTTTGGTGAATGCATTAAGGTCGAAGATCCTTCGTACTTTGAGCATCTTATTCGCATTATTAGAGTAAATAAGCTATCTTCTTCAGCACAAAAAGAGTTGTTCCATCTCATTGATAAAGCGATACCATATGATTCTACATCTGGAATGATTTCATACACATTCAGGGAAATGAAAGAATGGGAATATGAAATCGGAGAGTCATCAATCAGCGTTTCTTTCTATGATCTGCGAAAGAATATTGAACGTGAGCGTAGGCCTGATAAAGTAGTTCCAATCCTGCATGAATTTGTAAAACTGAAATTAGAGATGCCGAGTGGATTCTTAAGAAGTCAGTACTTTGCAGATATAGTTCATGCTGCTGCTGATTTTTGCGATTCAGAGGTTCATATGGCGTTCTTACATCTTTTTGATATTGAAGATGTCAGAATGAAGCAGGAGTATATCGAAGCATACGTTGATGAAATTCTGTTTTGTTCTAAGGGAAAACAGCTGGTTTATTCAATGCTTAGTTTGTGTGAAGCCTTTTATTATGAATACAAGATTCCCGGAAAGAAGCCTGCACAGGTTAAAGAAACTATGAAAATGCTTGAGGCATATTTTGCTAAAGTGTTACCGGATTATTATAAATCTAACCTTGCAGATCAGGTTTCGAAAGTTAACTATGGGGAACCTCCAGTAAAGAAAATTCTCATAAATATGCTTCAGGATGCCGCTAAAAAAGCTCCAAAGAGTGGATTGGGAGGTCTTCTGAGTGGAATCTTCGGAAGAAAATAATAATTGAATTTGGGAACACAGCACTAATCGGTGATTGTAGTTGTTGTGTTCCCACAAGAAAGGTGTAGGATCGTATAACCCCAAAAGACGATGATGAGCGGCAGGTGATCGTATCAATAGAAAAGGAGAATTGTAATGGCAGTTCCAAAAAAAGTGACACAGGAAGAGTATGATGAACTTCGTTCCAAATTGGAAGAGAAGTACAACTACGATGAAATGTCAGATGAAGAGAAGGAACGCTTCGATTCTACAATGGATCAGGTAGCTGTTGTCGGCGACGAAACAGATGAAGGTGATGCCACTGACGATGAAGAAGCGGAAAAGGGCGAATTCGAAGATGGTCATCCTCAAGAGCATGAAATCGACGATGATGAAGAAATAAGATGATATTGAAATCGGAGCTAAGGTTTAGAGAAGAAGTAGATAATTAGAGAGGAGATGAGTTTTTATGCCATCATATTCAGGTTCTGGTGGATCTTCGCGATCTGCCAAAAGACCTACGGGCTCATCTAAAAGTAGTCTCCCTACTCCTAAGCCTGTAGGGGCAGGCAGTTCTATGCCGGTTGGAAATCCAGATAGCACAAAACAAAGACAAGCAAAAAAAATGCTGATGGATGAAACACAGCTGTCTCTGCTGCAGAATAATCTTCGAATAGCCAGCTTATACGTGAATAGTCGGCATTTAGAGATGTTGTCACCTGCAACTTCCGGCAGCCTGTACATAAGCGAAGCATGCAAGTTTAATCTGCTTCAGAGTGGACGTTCCGGCATTGCTGTATATCAGATTACAAAGCTTATGTATAATGAGGACGAAAATTCTTTTGAAAAGCTGGTTAGTGTATATTCGGCGCTGAACAGCTTTGGAGGAATTGTTGCGCTGATTCTTCAGAGCGATGGCAATACGACAAGGCTGTATTTATGCACAAATACCAGTGGTAACGGAAGAGTTGCCGGTGGCCTCTTAGCAAATAACCTTAGAGGGCAATTTCCTGGCTGTGAAATAGATGAATTGAATGATACTGAGAAAAACAGACTCTTAGACTCTTGCGGAATGGTTGGTGCGATTTCTACAAGCAGAACAGTGCGTTCCTTAAGTATGATTCCAAGCAGACGTGAAGACGAGCGTCAGCATGATAAAGAATTCAGCGCACAGGGATATGAGAAGTTCGTTGATGCGATGAATGGACATCGTTATACATTGGTTGTTTTATCTCAGCGAGTTTCACCGGACGCTATGGATGGATGTCTGGAAGGCTTAGAGGCATTGTATACATCGATATCACCATATGCGAAAGAAACGGCTTCCTATGGGGAAAGTTATTCAGATTCCATTAATTACTCCATTTCGAGCAATGTGAATAGCTCAATCAGCAGATCCGTTTCAAAATCTTTTGGTACTTCTCATACAAATAGCGTTTCCGAGGGAAGAAGTTCGAATAGTGGGCATGGGTATGAACTTTTCGATATTCATTTTAATATGGGTTCCGGAAGATCTGTCGGAACATCTTCCGCAAGTGGAACGTCTACAGGTACGAGCTCTAGCACTTCTACATCAGACAGTTATGGAAGTGGAGATAGTCAAAGTACCGGAACTACAACAGGTACAAATCGTTCAATTACTTTAAACAGGGATAATAAAGCTGTACAGGATCTGCTTGTAAAAATTGAAGAGCATATCAAGAGAATCAATCTAAGTCAAACTTTTGGTATGTGGAACAGTGCTTGCTACATCATAGCGGATGATGTTGCGACCGCAACTATGGGTACTAGTACGCTGGCAGCCCTGTTCTCCGGCGATTCTCAAGCAGCACCGAGAGCTTACTATAATCAATGGGATGTCACGAACCCAACAGAGAGAGAACGAGTATTAGAATATATTTCTAATCTTCAACATCCTGTAATTAATCTTACGATGCTTCAGCAGATTACAGATGGCAGCGGCAACACTACCACTACTCCATATCAGACCGAAAAAATCACGCCTGCTATGATGATCTCAGGGAAAGAAATACCCACTCTAATGGGACTTCCTCGTAAATCAGTTCCCGGTATCGTGGTTGACAGTATGGCTGAATTTGGGAGAAATATTCCGGAAAAATGGAAGAGAAAGGTTAAACGTCCGATTCTTTTTGGAAACGTATATCACATGGGACAAGAAGAAAAAACAAAAACCGTTCTTGATCTGGATACTTTCGCTTCTCATATGTTTATTTGCGGTTCGTCTGGCTCCGGTAAGAGTAATACCACATATAATTTGCTGCAGAAGCTTATAGACAACAAGGTCCCGTTTTTGGTAATTGAACCGGCTAAAGGAGAGTACAAAATAGAGTTTGCAGGTTTACCGGGTATTAATGTTTTTACTGCAGATGAGACGCCGTACAGATTGCTTCAGATTAATCCATTTGAATTTAGCGCAGGTATTCACATTCGAGAACATCTGGACAATATAGTGCAAGTAGTAAGTGCATGTTGGCCGTTGTACGGTGCAATGCCGGGGCTCTTGAAAAAGGCCTTTGAACAGGTATATTTGGATCATGGGTGGGATCTGGAACATTCCGAGAGAATTGCGAACAGAGGAAGTAAGTTCCCTGTATTTGCAGATCTTGCGAAAGTTCTTGAGAGAATAATCAATGAATCTCCTTATTCTGCTCAAACTAAAGGTGATTATAAAGGTGCTTTATTAAATCGAATATCTTCGCTTTGCAACGGATTTGAAGGTCAGATTTTTGGTAGAAGTATTGGCATCCCGGATACAACACTGTTCAACAAAAACACTATCATTGATTTAAGCAGTATCGGTTCTGATGAAACCCGTTCATTGATAATGGGAATCCTCATTATAAAATTGAAGAACTATCGCAAGACAGTCACAACCGGACCGAATAGTAATCTTGTCCATGTGACGGTATTGGAAGAGGCACACAATATCCTGAAGCGGTGCTCTCATGAAACCAGTGTTGATTCCGGTAATGTACAAGGTGCTGCAGTTGGAAGTTTGTGTAGATGTATTGCTGAAATGCGAAGTGCGGGCGAGGGATTCATGATTATTGATCAATCTCCGGGTGCTGTTGATGAAGCAGCAATAAAAAACACTGCAATAAAAATCTGCATGAGACTTCCTTCTAAAAATGACTGTGAGGAAATTGGGGCTGCGTTAAGCTTGAATGATAATCAGGTTAGAGAATTGAGCAGGCTTGATATTGGTGTTGCTGCTATTTTTCATGCAGGATGGACAGATACCCTTCTGGCCAAAATGGGTGATGTTTGGGATAGGCGATATCGCACAAAAAGCACCCCTGTTTTGGATAATGGTACATACACTAAAATACAAGGTGCAATTGTCCAGCTGATATACCAAGATATCCAGGAGGGTAACTTCTTCAGCATCTTTGATGATGTACAGGAACTACTTGATCTGTTATGTAAAGGCGTTGGTGCAATTAAACCAATACTGCCGGAATCAAAGCAGCAGGAATTATTGGATGAGGTTCAGGTATTTCTGGAAAATAACGATGTATATATTAAAGGAAAGCGATTGCAAGAATTGAGCCGTGAATTCTATGACTTTGTATTTGACTTTGTACGCTTAGAAAGTGTTATGAGGATATTTACGCTCACTGGTGTTAATAAGGATATGACGCCGGATCCGTTAACCATGAAAGAAATACGAGCTGTTTTAAAGTGGGAAAAAGAAGTGCGAAATGGAATTTCAAGATATCTGTATATGCCGGAAGAATGTGATCCTGCGAGAGCTTACAGGTGGCCTTTGGATGCAACAAAAGCAGAGTATTTTTGGGCAATATATGATGGTATCTTAAAACGCTATGGCATTCGTTATACAGCAGATGAACGTTATGCCAATGCTTACAATTACCTGAAAACTATCAACCATTTCAGCTCAAGTACCGGCGGAAGGAAGTGATGTAGATGATAAAGCATAATCAGGAAGAGGACATTTTAGAGGATTCTGAAGAACTAATAGAGTCTGATTCTGAAAGAAAACAGATTGAAAAAGAACACTTTGCATCTTCATATACATTAAAACCGAATGAGAACTATGAAGCTAATGGCTACAGTTATGAAACGGACAAGTTTGGGCGAATTACCAGATGTGAAGGTACGCTTCGACTAGAAGACGGTAAACGAAACACCGCACATCAAGTGCGTGCCGGAGGCGAGTATCGATTGGAGAACGATGAAGGTGGTCATTTAATCGGCCGCAGGTTTGGCGGCTCTGAGAAGGTTGATAATCTGGTTCCGATGGACAGTCACGTTAATGGCGTTGAATATAAGGAATTGGAAGATGATTGGGCTGCAGAGCTTGACAAGGGTAGTACAGTGGATGTGAAAATTCAATGTAGATATTCTGGAGATTCCACACGTCCGACAGATTTCATTATAAAATACAAAATTACAGATAAAAATGGTTTCGAGCGAAACGAGACTAAACGAATTCATAATCAGAAAGGTGATTAAAATGTCAGATATACGGGAAAACAAGCAAGAACTGAATTGCCTGATGCAAAAAATAGGGAATACGATCCTGTCTGAAATGAATGAAAACTGGGTAAGAGTTGTGATTGGGTATTTTGTTGAAGAATCTGATGTATCACATCTTCAGCTTTTCGCACTGGATACAGATGCGGATGATTATTCTGATTTAGTAAAGCTATCATGGAATATGGATCGATACGATGATGTAATTGTTGATATAGAAGATTTATGTGGGGAATTGCGCACTCTATGTAAGCGTGTAAATGATTCCTGGACTTCGTTTAGCTATGTTCTGAATAGAGATGGCTCATATAATGCTGATTTTGGATATGTTGCAATAAATAATTACGACTCTCGTTTTATTATGGATTGGCAGAGTAAGTATTTGGATTGAGAGGTAACGTAAGGAATGGGAATTATTACTTCTCCCGAAGATACTTTGATTAGTGCGATGACATCAAAGCAAGGGCAAGTCAGGCTGCAGCATTGTGTCGGTTCATTAGATACCGTGTTTAAGAATGCTCTGAAGAAAGAACCGCGTTTACTGGCATATCTGTCTAGTTATCAGTACTCATATATGAAAAAAGGTCTTGTGCAGATTCTATATGATTATGAAGTGACTATAACATATCAAGATGATTGCCCGGATTCGCTGGATGATGTTGTTGTGGATTCTGGAGATTGGGACGCAAAGAGTATTTTGGAAAAAGGGAATCCTAAGCCTATTCAACTTATAACCGCAGATCCAAGCAAGATTGGAACAAAACTATCTGAGCAGATGGGAAAGCTGTTAAGCTCTTATGAGGGCATTAATGGATGGAATATACAGACCACCTCTTTTGATAAGTTATCAGAAATGAAACTGTGTAACATCGGATATGAGTATATGTTTCCGCTGCCGGAGCTAAGACAGTATCAGGGAAAATCAATGTTCGCAGCGAAGAATATTTGGAAAAAAATCCTTGGTAGAGCAAAAGTCCCGCAGTTCGTAAAACCTTTTCTGGCGCTCAGTTATCTGACACAAGAATGTTGTTATGATCAAAGAGCTTTTGACGAGGTTGAGAGTAATCCGGGGAGAACTCCTTCAGATCCAATTCCACATTTGGCATACGGTCCTTTGGTTGAGCTTCGTGGAATATGTGGCGGCCTTGCCTGGGCATTTAAAACATTGATGGATGAGGCGAATGTTGAGTGTCTTTGTATAAGCGGATTTCTCAAAGAGGATTTAAAAACCGGGCATATGTGGAATCTTGTAAAATTAGATGGACAGTATTATCATGTTGATCCGACATGGGGGATTAAAGATGACGGTGTGTTTATAAGTGGACTGTTGCAACCCGATAGTATGATGAAAACAACACATATATGGGAGGCTTCGGATTATCCGCAAGCACGTGGAATGCGATTTAGTTATGATTACATCGAAGATTTTCTTGTTGAGAACGGGAACGATTACCTTGACGACGGAGCAAATGAGAAGTATTTCTTCCCGGATGAGATTGTAGATTAATATAAGGGAAATGAGTACTGATGAGGCAAGGTTATCATTGAGTCCTTTTGGATTTATGCTCATGTAATAATTGGAGGTGCAGTTTGCCGAAAAACAAAGCTACAGTTCTTGCTATGGCAATAATAAGTTTTATTATAATGCCGTATGCATGTGACAAAGGGATAACAAAACTATATGAAACATGGGAAACTGTTGAAGCTATAAAAATAAATATGATGTCTAATTTACCGTCAAGTGTGTCTAAGTATATTGCGGACATCAGTATTGATACAATCCAACAAGGTCTTAATTGGTTTGTGGTTGGTATACGCGGATTTGGTTACGGAACCATGGTATATTGTATTTCGGGACGAGACTATCGTTATGGGTTTATCATCGCAGCATTAGCGGACGGTATGAATATACTGAATCGTATTCGCTATGGCTATGGCTTTTCATTTGAGCGAATCGATCTGATTTTTCTTGGTATTCCATTCGCAATGTGTCTATGCTGCATGGCTATTGGCTCGTTAATTAAAGGAAAAGGAAAAGTACTATTCGTTGCGATTACTGCAGTGCTTGCATATTGGGGCATTTATACATATTTGAATGGTCAGATATATTTTAATGTTAACTTTGTAATTCTGAGCAGCATGATTATATTAAGCAGCAGCGCTATGAATCAAATGGACCTATAAGTTCAAATCTTAGTCAAAGCGGTTTTAGACAGACTCTTATGCCATTGATCTAAGCCGCGCTATAGAGATACAAAGACTAATTAAGACATAAATATCCGCACGGCTGTCTCGCTTGGCGGGGACTGCGACACACTGACCTGCATTGCAGGCGGGATGGCGGAGGCTATGTACGGCATCCCGGAAGATATGGCAAATGAGTGCAAGAAGCGCCTGCCGAAGGATATGTTGGCGGTGGTTGAAAGGTTTGATAAACAATGCTCCAATGGAGCATTGCTGTGCATATAGGCGCGTGAAAGAGCAGTTGACTTTCCTTTTTAGTTAGCATATACTAATTATGTTTAATATAGCTAACTTCAAAAAGAGGGAGGTACTGATGAAACAAAAGTATGTAAAGAAATGCATCGCAC
>OCTX012085054.1_pt1 | contig 23836 bp, 19 predicted proteins | sample 1539691 | NCBI WGS metagenome assembly OCTX01 (sample SAMN02144231, study PRJEB22623) | gut metagenome | biome: sheep rumen | host: Ovis aries | place: New Zealand
CGGCAGAAATAAAATAATACCATAATAGCTGTTTTTTCATGTACAATTGTATATGAATACCTGTAAAATAAAAGATAATGATTATGAACAGAAGTTGGGACGTAATTTGCTTAGCATTACAAGCGAGCCTAAATAATATACACAATGATTTTCCGCCTGAGATTGAATGGAATAACGTGCTTGAAGAAGCAAAACAGCAGGATATTGTTTCTTTAATGTTTTCTGGGGTAAAACAACTTCTTGATTTAGAAACGAAGATTCTGTGGAATGATTATGCATTTAAAAGTTTATCTAATTGTGTCCAAATTATACATGTAGTTGAGATGTTTGTAGCTGATATGGAAAACTCCGATATTCCATTTTGCATTTTAAAAGGTGTTTCAGCGTCAGTATACTATCCTGAACCATTGTTTAGATCAATGGGAGATATTGATTTTATTGTCCCGGAAGTTGGTTTTGAAAAAGCAAAAAGGTATTTAATATCTATTGGATATGTGTTAGATCAATCAGAAAAAGATAATCCCCGAAATATCGTATTAGAAAAGTATAATGTTCGATTTGAGATGCATCATTATTTTGCTAAAGATAATGATGGTGTTGATTATTATATTAACAAATGCTGGGGAAAAATGGCACAAGGAAAGATAAGTGAAGTGAATTTTCCAATGCTCCCCCCTTTAGAGAATGGTCTCGTGCTTCTTGAACACTTGCATCAACACATATATGGCGGGGCTGGTATTCGTCAGGTACTGGACTGGATGATGTATGTAAATGAAGAACTGAATGATGAGGTTTGGTATTCCTGTTTCCAAGAGATTGCTGAAGCTTTAGGAATAGAAAAACTTGCAAAAGTCACAGCACGCCTTTGCCAAATATACTTTGGCTTGTCTAGTGATGTGACATGGTGTAACGGGGTAGACGACAAGCTATGTGAAAGATTACTTGAATACATAATTCAATCAGGTAATTTTGGGAAAAGCTTAGGAGATGGAAAGGCAATTACAAGCACGATTATAAAGTTTAAAAGGTTTGGGGGGCTAACATATCTTCAAAAAGCCGGAGAGTATAATTGGGATTTTTATCACAAACATAGATGGGTGAAACCGTTTGCTTGGGCTTTTCAGATTGGTAGATATGTAAGACAAGTTATAGGAACAGGACGTAGTAGAATAATGATTAAAAAGGATATGGACAGGAGTTCATCTAGATATAAGCTGTTAAAAGAACTTGGGCTATAGTCGTGCTGTTTTTAACTAGATCAAAAACAGCACAGATTTATTGTTGGTAATAGTTAGAAAGCTGGATGGTGATAGCTTATCGCATACTATAGATTTTATAATAGGATTTTTGGGATTTATGGACACATTAAATTATAAAGCAATTAAAGTAAGTAATAAATGAAATTCTTTTTTTATCTAGTGGATAAATAAAAAGATTTACGTATATATATATAGAAGCAAAGAAGCTGCACGTTTTACTTGTTCATTGAATAGAATTACAAAAAGCAATTGTATTAATATGTGATAAATGAATAAACTAATAATACAATTTGATTTTGCTTATAATGAAGAAGTACAAAATGCTTCCAGGATGGCCATTCGCTGGTAAAAGTTAGTTGAAAACAAAAAAGGACCAATCTATAACTGCAAAATTGATAATCAAATTTAGAAGGGTGGTTTGTATAATTATTGACAACTGCTATGTTCTTAGAGTAAATTTATATTAGGTAATATTTTTGATAATTTGAGAAACCATGTATAATGAATGAAAATCTCTATATGTAAATTTGAAAATGGTAGCAAACTATTATTAAATCTTTAAGTTAAGTTTACAAAAATCGATTAATAAATGGAGGTTTAAAATGGATCAGAAAGAATTCTTAGGGAAATTGAAAAAGGCTGAAGGTAAGGAACGCTTAGAGCTTAGTGATGAAATGCTGGATCAGGTTGCAGGTGGTTATTATTCGAATTGGGGTGACTTGGATAGAAGAACTCAGATGCGTCTCCAGCAGGAGTCAATGACATCAATGGCACTTGGTGAATACTGTGAGATCTTTAATACAAATTCCAGCGTTGAATATCACGGATAATTGAGATTGGGGGAAAAATGAAATACGAAGCACCGGATTTTATCAAAGTTGTTGCTAACGTAAAGGACTCTTTTGCAGGCTCTTCTGACAAATGCTATAAATCAACAGGTTTTTTGCATATTGCAGGCGAGCACTTTGGTAATACTCAGTATTATTGCGGTGGGTCTGAAATTTGGACAGAAACCGAATACGCAGCGAATTGTTGGAATGGAAATGTAGAGTAAGTAATGTTTTATGCGTCAATAGATGAATTGCCGGATGATTTCCGTAAAGAATGGAATGAAAGGCTTCGAATATTTCAATGTCATGGAACCGTATTACCTTCATGGTATATACGGTTCCATGGTTGTGTTTCGGAAAATTTATTTTCTGAGGCAGAAGAAATTGGTGGAGTCGGGTACTATTATTATTATAAAACGAAAAAAGCCTGCTGGATATGCAAAGTTGAAAGCAGGCTTTTGTCCGCAGTTAAGATGTCTCTGGATTTCAATGAGGTTGATGTTTTTTGTAATAACCATAATAATATGAATGATCCAGATTATGGTATTTATGAGTTACTGTGTCAAGCTTACCGTTATAGAGTATTGAAGTTCGGTGGAGTTATTCTACATTCATCTGCTGTGTCTTATAGAAATGAGGGAATAGTATTCTTTGGACATTCTGGAGCTGGAAAGAGTACTCAGGCGAAGTTCTGGGCAAAATATATGGGCGCAGAGGTTATAAACTTTGATCGTAACTATATAATAAAACAGGATAATCGATTAATTGTTTCCTCTACACCTTGGGGAGGAAAAGAAAAGTATTTTGTTAATAAATCTAAACCAATAAAAGCTCTTGTATTTGTGCAAAAATCTTTAGATGAAAACAGAGTAGAACAAATTAATAAACTTGATGGGTTTTCAACACTATATCTTTATAATTATTTGTTCCCTTTTGATGAAAACATTGAAGACAGATACTGTAAAGTCCTAGAAAGCTTAGTATTAGAAATACCTGTTTATATTCTGTATTGCACATACAGTAAAGAATCTGTAAGTGTTTTATTTAAAGAACTATTCAAGGATAATGACTATTAAGTGTTGGAGTATTTTATGACGACAAAATATAAGATTAAGAGCAATTTTCTGCTTAAAGCTGTCGCGGGAGAAAGCATTGTTGTGGCAAGAGGACCTTCTGCAATTGACTTTGGAGGGGTTCTAGTGCTAAATGACTCATGCGCTTTACTCTGGAAGCTATTGAAATCTTATCGAACAAAAGAAGAATTATGTGAAGAACTAATAAAAACATATGATATTAGTAAAGACACTGCAGCAAATGATGTAGATATATGTATTCAAAAAATGGTGGAGTATAATCTTCTTGACAAGGAAAAATGAGGCATTGTATATATGTCTGTTTTATTTGACAGCCTAAAAAGTTCTAATGATTTGATGGAAGCATATTCCCGTACATTGACGGTTTTAGAGAGGAAAAAAGGATTTCTTGGAGGCGCGTATCTTCAATTAACACCTCTATGCAATCTTTCTTGTAAAATGTGTTATGCAAAAATGACTTCTACCGATGTTAAAATGACTGGAAGTCATGTCATGCGTTTTGATGAATGGAAATGGTACATTGATCAATTAGCAGAGATGGGTACTACAACACTTAATTTTACGGGTGGAGAATGCATGGTACACCCTGATTTTGAGCAGATTTATAATTATGCTTATGACCTCGGTTTTGGTATTGTTCTCCTTACAAATGGATCACTCCTAACAGACAGGCTTTTTCAACTGTTTTGTGAAAAGCCTCCTAATAGCTTTTCTATAACAGTTTATGGAGGAAGTTCTGATACATATGGCAGATTATGCGGAAATTCTAAAGCGCACCATGCTGTTTACTCAAATATTGATAGGATTATTGAAAAACGCTTTAATTTGCTTGTTAAATATACTGTAACCAGTGAGAATATTGCCGATTTGCCTGAAGTGTACGAGTATTTTAAACAAAAAGGCATAAAATTAAAATATCAACATTCACTGATGCAATTTAATAAAGCGGACTCTAATACTATTTACAAGATGACAGTAGATGAGGAAAAACTTGCAAAGGCAGAGGACATTATAAATAAAGAGCATATATTTCCAGATACTGACAAACAGGACCGAATGTTTATTAGCACCATGAAAGAATATTCTAATATTCCTGATAAGGGAATACAATGTGCAGCGGGAAAGAGCATTTGTCATATCAGGTGGGACGGAATGATGACTCCTTGCGTATCCTTTGAACGAATCGTTTTAGATCCACGAGTTATAGGTATGGAGAACGCATGGAAAAAGATTAACAGATGGGCGACTGAGTATCCCACTATCAGTGAGTGTAATAGATGCCCTCATGTTATGAGATGCCCACAATGTGCTTCACTGCATTATAATGACACAGGCGTTCCTGGAATTCCCTCTCCAAGACTATGTTGGAAGAGAAACCATCCTGAAGAAGCAAGGATTATTGAAACAAGATTAATTAATAAGGGCTTTATTACAGCAGAGGAGTTATATGGAAAATAGCATAAACGAGGACCATTTAGGTGATACTCATAATGGTAAATATGTGTCTATGGCAATGTACAAAGGTATATCATGTATAAAGAAACCAAGACCATCAGATATCGAATGTGCTTATAAAGCCTTTCTCCTGAAGTTAGAGGAGGAGGGCTTTCATCATATCCCGGGAATGGTAGAGATAATTGCAGATACAGGCTATGAACACTATGTGGCGGTTATAGAGCATTCTGAAGTCAGTTCCATATCAGAAGTGAAAGAGTATTACAAAAACTGCGGTGTATTACTGTTTTTGACTTACTTGTTTTCTTCAAATGATTTACATAGAGACAATTTAATAGCACATGGGACCAAACCTACAATTATAGACTATGAAACATTACTTTCAGGAGATGATCGTAGGAAAGACGAGGATGATTTTCCAATGATGTTATCAGATTCAGTTTGGAATTCATATCTATTACCTCGTTGGATGAAAACTGGAAAGAGAGAAGTTGATACATCAGGACTTACTGGCCGAAAATTGAATAAGGAAAATACATGCAGCTTCTCATCAAATCCCAATATATTATTTCTGAATAACCAACCAATATATGCGTGGGACTACATAAAGGAAATTCAGGAGGGTTTTCAAAATGCATATACTTTTTTTACGTATCGTAAGAAAAAAATACATAAATGGTTAAGCCTTTTTAATAATTGTTATTTTCGATATATTTTACGAAAAACGGATGTATATATTAAGCTTTCTGAGTTGATGAAGGAATTCCCCATCGATGAAAGGGAATTAGCTGCAAGAGAACTTTTGAAACGAGCATATCTCAATGATGATGATCCGGCACGTATTACAGAAGTTGAAGGTATATTAAATGAGGAAGTACGTTCCGTTATACTTGGTGAAGTTCCTTTATTTGAGGTAAAAGGTGATGGAATAGATATTTTCTGCCGCGGTGTATTAGTATGTAATAATTACTTTCATAGATCGCCTGTTGAACGTGCTCGAAAGAAGTTGAATAGTCTTTCAGAAATGAATATGAAGGGACAACTTAAGCTAATAGGTCAGTTGCTTGAGTCGGCTAAACCTTTTACAATTTATAGCAAACTATCGATAGAAAACTCTGGGATTGTAAAAAAACATGAAACAGAACAGCTGGCTATAAATTCCTATTCAAAAGATGTGACAGCGATATGCATTTCATTGCTTAATGAGTTGGAAGAAAAAAGTATTGATGGCATGCCTGATAGTTGGATATATCTGAATAGAGCATATAATGGCCCGTTGAATATGACTGGTGTAGGAGCAGGACTATACAACGGTGTAATTGGAATACTATGCTTTTATGCAGCAATGTATGCTAAATTAAGAGATACTCGTTATCTTCAATGTCTAAGAATGCATTATAAACCTATTAGAAATTATTTATTAAAGGGAGATGTTGTCCTTCAACCCGGTACGGCATCATTAGGCAATGGTATTGGGGGAGTTTTGCAGGCTCTCTATCACATAGGTGATTTGACGGGATTGGAGGAATTTAATAAGGACGCAGATGACCTATTTGAGCGAATTCAGATTCCTAAACATTTTGAAGAAGGAATTGCTGATGTGTTGAGCGGTTATTCAGGTTTGGCACTTGCATTAGATAAAGTTCGAAATATAGAGAAAGCTAAGATAATTGCCCAAAAATTACTTCCAATATTGAGTGTTGTAAAGCCAGATTTAACAGGAGCAGCACATGGAGCTTCTGGATATGCTTTAGCTATTGGAAAACTAGATGCAGTTTTAGAAGATTATACAAACAACGACAAGATTTTGGGTCTATTAAGATGGGAAGACTTGCACTATAATTCAAGAGTAAATAATTGGCGAGATATGAGATATACAAAACAGTTAAAATACATGAATGGTTGGTGCAGTGGCACTCCGGGTATTACCATGTACAGATCAGAACTCATAAAAATAGTAAATGATAAGAAGATAAAAGAAATTTGTGAAAATAGTATATCTTTAACACGTGACTGGTTTGCTTTTTCATCTAATCATGATCATGATAGTCTATGTTGTGGGAATGCTGCACGAATAATGGCAGCTTCTCGTTTAGAAATAAGTACGAAATACTTATTTCGTCATTTAATTTCTTCTGCAGAGCAGGGATGTCTAAATTTACAACATCTAGCAAGAACAAATGATTATATACCGGGACTTATGCAAGGCCATGCAGGAATTGGTTATGCACTTATAATGTATGGTGACAAAAGGAGCGGAGGAATGTTGGTTTGAATGGATACAAAGTTGATAATCTGCAAATCACACCGGATACAATGATGAAATTGTTCTTAGAAGTTATTAAATCAGGTGAAGATTGCCCATTGACAGGATCGGGAAACAGTATGCGCCCTTTCTTGAAAAATGAGAAGGATATTCTGATAATGACTACTGTAGAAGGAAAGAAGCTAAAAGTTGGTGACATAGTTCTTTATCAAAGGAGTAACTGTCATTACGTTATTCATAGATTATACAAAATATGCACAGATGGTACATTCTGCTTTATTGGTGATAATCAGTATTATGTTGAACGAAACATTCTAAGAAACCAAATCATTGCAAAGGCAAAATCGGCGATTATCAATGGCAAAGTGATTAATTGCGAACGTGGGTTTCTTAGACAAAGATATATTATGCAAATGATTCTAAGAGTAAATGTATTTAGGCTATATCGATTATTATCAACTTTAAAAAAAAATTAAAAATAATTGCATATATATATGTACGCAATGAGATTATAGTATATAAACTAAGTACATGAGTTTTAACCTGATTTGATACATTGAAAAAAATTGTAACTAGATATTAAAAGGTTTGGAGATAATTATGTTAGATTCTGAAAAGAAAATGCTTCCAGAGGATAATACAAATGATATTGATGTTTATATAAAAAATAGTAACAGCAAACAAAAGATTCTCTTGAAAGGAATCGCCATTGCTGTTATAGCGGCTATCGTCGGCGGTATTATTGGATACACTATAAAGCCTGTTGCCAGGACAGATGATTTGATTGTGACAGAGGATGTCTCTGGACCGATTTCCAATGGGAAAGCGGCTGCACATAATGATTCTGATGCCGTGAATTATAAGCCATATACGCAGATTACAAGTATTATGGACAATGCCCACCACGTGATAGAAGAACGATTTTATGCATCTGATGGGTCCATAGTTGCTTGTGAAGATGGATATGCAATCGTTCGTAAGGAATATGACGAGAGTGGTAGAGAAATAGCCACGTCATATTTCAATACAGGGGACCAGCCTGTCCTCGTCGAAAGACTTGGTTATTCATCGATATCTAAAGCGTATGATGACAATGGTAACAAGATTGGCGAAACATATTATGATACAAAGGGAAAAGTCATCAGTTTAGAAAAAAAGAACTATGCTGGCGTCATATATACCTACGATGAAAATAAAAATATTACCAGTGAGGCATTTTTTGATACAGATGAGAACCCCATCCTGTGTGATAAAGGATATCATAAGGGTGAATACACCTGGGATGACAATAAACATAAACTTACAGAGCGCTATTATGACACCGAAGGTAAGCTAATTGTAATTAGTGCTGGATATGCGGGTGTTGACCATCAATATGATGATGCTGGAAATGATAAAAAGTGCATTTATTATGATGTGAATGGAAACATAGGCGCAAAATCTGACGGAACTATTATTGTAAAAAGAACATACAACGAGAAGAGACAGGTTGTTAAAGAAGAGTATAGAAATGCAGATAATAATCGAACGATTCATTCGAAACTACATTATTGTATCATAGAAAAAGAGTATGACGATGCAGGAAATATCAGCCATGCTTCCTATTATGGCACTGATAAAAAACCTTTGAAAATGTCAGATGGTTATACATCTATTAAAAGGATGTATGATGAAAAAAAACGCATTGTAGGAGAAGCGTATTTTGTACTGGAACCTGCTCCTGTCGAAAAAAACTCTTCAGAGGATGGATCTACTGCATCTGAGGAAGCAAATAGCGATGAACTTAAAAATACGGAAAAAGCTGGAGAAGAGTCTGAAGAAATACAATTTGTCGAGAAACCATTTACCCTTGCCAAGGGCTATGCTTCTCTGACCAGAACCTATGATGACAACGGGAATGTTCTTCTGGAGACATATTATGACGCAGATAATAATGAGACTCTTTGTAAAGACGGCTACAGTCGCTGGGCCCGGACTTATAATGAAAATAGAAAAGTGACCAGCGAATCTTTCATGAACTCTTCTGATAGCCTTGTGATAAAAAAGTCTGTCGGTTTTGCACGTATAGAATATTCTTATGATGAAAAAGGTAACAAACTGTCAGAATCGTACTTTGATAATGACGGTAATCCGTCTGTTAGTAACAAGGGATGTGCAAGCATCCAGTATATCTATAATGATAACAACAAATGTATAAAGGAAGTTTATCTTGATACTGAGGGAAATCCAGTTGCGATAGCTTCCGGATTTGCTGGTATCTCTCGAGAATATAATGAAAATGGCGCTTTAATCGGTACTTATGAACTTGACGAGTCAGGCAATCCAATCATTTCTGCTGCTGGATATGACGGAATGAAATCAACATATGATGATGCTGGACGTAAGATAGAAGAGTTCTTTGTCGATAGCAAGGGAAATCTGGTAGATAGTGAAAAAGGGTATGCAAAAATGACGCATGCCTATGATGAAAGCACTGGATATGAGATTGAGAGACGTTACTTCAATGCTGCAGGTAATCCTGTGATGGTGTCTGGTTCTTCACGAATCGAATATGAATATGACAGTGCCGGTAACAAGACTGTAACACGAAAATATGATACAGAAGATCAGCTTCTTGTAGATAACGATGGAATCGCTTATACCCAGATTGAATTTGATGTTTATAAGCATCCTGTCAAGGAAACGTTTATTGGAGAAGATGGGAATCCTCTGTTTGCAGATTCCAAGGGATATGCAATTACTACAAAGGAATTTGATCACGCAGGCAATATTGTCTCTCAGAGCTATTTTGATGCTTATGAGAACCCAGTCATCCTTTCTGCTGGATATACAACAATTCATAAAGATTACGATGTAAACAAAAAGGTTGTTAAAGAGGAATACTTTGATACTAATGGAAATCTTGTACATTCTTCAAATGTAAAAAAAGGATATTCCTCAATCACCTACCAGTACGATGAGCGAGGGAACGTTCTTCAGGAATCTTATTATGATCAGGATGGAGATCCCATTGAGATAAAGGCAGGCTATGCAGCAGTTCGAAAGGAGTACAATGCCTTGAATAAACCCGTTAAGACAGAGTATCTCGGAGCAGATGGAGAGCGTGTTGCAAAAGCAGACGGCACCAGTGCAGTTATCAATGAGTATGATGAAAAAGGGAATATGATTCGTGAGACTTATGAGGACGTGGAAGGTAATCAGCATGCGATTGAGCCTGCTAATAACAAGAAACCGTCAAATTTCTACTCTTATGTGGAAATCAGGAAAACCTATAACGAGCAGAACAAAGTTGTTGAAGAAGCATATTTTGATGCTGATGGAGATCCAGCTAAGTGTTCCAAACAGTATTCTATCCTGCGGAACGAATACGATGACCTGGGACGCCTGTCAAAAACCTCCTGGTTTACCGTAAATGAAGAACCCTATGAGAATAATAAGGGATATGCATCTAAGGAAACCATTTATGAAAATGACGGAACTAAAACTGAAATATACTATGATGCGAATGGAAATGAAGTGACTATCGAATAATAAATGTTCAAAATATTATAATCCGCCTGCCCACAGAAAGTATTGTCATTATTTGTGTGGTTTTGGCGGATTATATGATATACTTGTTTCTCAGGAAATTGTTCACGTCTATATGGAGATAAATCAATGAAATTAAAAGAGAAAAAGTTCCAAGTACTTGCGTGGGGCCTGTGCATAGTTTTAGCGGTAGGTTTAATCTATATGGTAAGGATAGATAAGAAACAAAAAGCGGAGCGAAATCTGCAGCTTCAACAGCAAGTACAGGAGCCTGAGAAGGACTATGAAGAAATCACGGAGCGGCAAACTGAGATTTATGACAACTTATGCGCTGATTTAAATATCCCCGATTTTGTTTTTTGGGGTGATAATCTAATGACTGCAATAACCGGAGATTCTCTGACCTCCTCCCTCAACAGTACTATTGACAAAAACCTATTTAAAAATCTCACAAACACATTCCATACAGTTCTTGAAGATGATGAATATGTTATCCCCTCTGTTAGCATAACTAATATGGGGGTTGAGAATGAAGATGTACGACATATTCTTGTTCGTGCCGGTGTAACCTCATTATACCTGAGTGAAGACCTTAATCTTTCTTCTTCAAAAGAACCTGTGCCTATTTATTTTACAGATGAGGGAGATCAAGACGAGGAAGAATCAGACAATAATAATTCAAATGATAGAAACTCAGATGCTGATAAAGACGAGGCTGAACTGTTGTTTGCTGATCAGAGTTTCGACTTGTTTGGGAGTATAAGCATTTCAGGAATCCAGGGATCTCTGCAGAAAACTGATGAGTGGATTGATCCTATACATCCCAGATATGCTTTTTTGCGAGATCAGGAAGGCGATTCTCAGTTGTTCGAAGCAGGAACACAAGTAAATATTGAGACTGCTTCAAAATACGTTGGAGATATTCCAATATTCTACTTTGAAAATATAACTGACCAAGATGTTGATGGTTTTATGCATGACTTGGAAAAGCTTGTTGAAAGATATGCAGACTTAAAAGAAGATATCGTCGGAAATGAAGAAATTGAGGGAGAGGATGGCCAAGAAGTATTATCAGATGATACATATGATCTTCCGTTTGTAGTTATCTGCAAAACAAGTGAAAACTCAAATCTGGATAATATCATGAAGACTGAATATGGAAGCCACTACGTTCGTGCTGATAGATTATCTTCCGAAATGAATGAAAGTTCCTTAAGAATCCTTTCCCAAAGCGTCTATAATAGCCTTGATGGTCAGGGATGCTTTACAGATATTAAGACAAAAATCAGAACGGCAATAGAAGAGTTTAATAATCTCTGAAAGATATGATGCATTGGAATTCTTTAATTTATGAATCTGCCTTGCCAAACACGCTGGTGTTAGCTTGGCGGCGCAAAATGCGAAAAGGTGAAAATATAGTCTCATTTCAGAAATGAGATTGTAGGAACATCGTTATTTCCTGGAAAAGATGGGATTACTATGACAAAAGCAATGCAGGATGTACTAATTGCCCTGTCGTCCGCTTTAGATAATAAACTAATTCCTGATCTGGACGAGAAAGCTATCAAAGAAGCGAATGAACAGGCTGTTCTATCATTGATTTGTAATAACAAGCAAATTCGCCCTTATATTGCCAATAATGTAAAGCTAATGTGGGAGCATCAACATTTATCAACAGTTCTTTATAAAATACCATATTTTGTATTAAAAGGGCCGAGTGCTTCGATATACTATCCTGAACCAATTAGAAGAACAATGGGAGATATTGATATAATTGTATCCCCTTCTTTCTTTACAGATGCTTATTTTACCTTAAAAGGAGCCGGCTATACTGAGACCGCTCGAGATGATCGTCATATAGATTTTGTGAGAAATGGGATTACGATAGAGTTACATAGAAAATTTGCAACTCTAAAAACATATAAGCAAGAACAGATTTTTGATGAGTGGATTTACTCTGCTACGCCAGTTATGGCTGGATTTAACAATTATATATTTCCCATGTTGCCGGATCAGCTAAATGGTCTTGTCCTTCTTATCCATATCAATCAGCATCTTGAAGGAGGACTAGGTCTTCGCCATTTTGTTGATTGGGTCATGTTTGTAAAAAATTCATTACCAGATGTGGAATGGCCTTTATTTAAAGAAAAAACAGATCAACTTGGTCTTACGATTCTCGCAAAAGTGTCTACTAGATTTGGTCAGAAATTTTTGAATATGAATGAGGAAATTATATGGTGTTTGGATGCCGATGAAGATACTGTAAATATGCTGATGGAGTACATCTATGAATGTGGCAATTTTGGACACAAAGACATGAACAACAATACCATGGTTATGGTCATGAGTCATTCAAAAGGTGTTAAAGGCTTTTTTTATAATCTACAGCGTCGAGGCCTGAAGAATTGGAAACACGTACAGAGATATTCATGGCTGAGACCATTTGCCTGGTTTTATCAGTTGCTTCGATATATTCGCTTAGGAATAGAGAAAGGTGGATTAAGGAGTATTAGTAATATTGTTATTTATAACAATAAAAGAAATTTATTATTGGATAAATTGGGCGTAACCAGATTAGAAGTAAAAAAATAACTAAGCTGATATACATAAATCTAATATCTAATGGGGGTGAAAGAGTAGGCAAGAAAAATTTAATGCTGAAAAATTTTATGTGTAGATGCCCCGTAGTAATTATTGTTTTGAGATCTTTGTAAAAAGAACGATCAAAACGAAAAGGGCTTTTTCTTATTTATTCAGAAGAACGGCCACATTTTCCATGATTTGTCATAAAAGAAAACCATTTCAATAGAAACATCCGCCTGACAGGTTACCCTGTCAGGCGGATTGCATTAGTCCTTAATAAAACCCTTGCCGTTAATCAAAATTTCTGACACGGCAGAAAAGAATACCAAATGACATTAGAATTACTTATAGGGATTACCGGGGCATTTGGTCATGTGCTTAGCGGCATCTTGAACCTGACGGATCATTACTGTAGCACCACATCCGGGACAGGTCCACGGGACAGAGCTTCTTTTTCCCTTAAGATCATCGTTTCCACCGGTAATATCGTCAAGCATATCTTCGGGAAGCTCCTGACGTGTCAATTTGCGGATTTCCTCCATTTCTGCTTTGCTTGTGGGGAATTTGATTTCAGAAATATCCATGCTTGTTTCCTCCTTTTGAATGGTTGATATATTTTGTTGAATCAGCTGCTGGTAAAAAACACGAGCTGCTTCTGCTTCGGGAGCAAATGAGAAAGAATGTGTCTTCACGGCAGACAACGCATGAAGGCTGTTTTGCAAGACGTTCTGCCGCAGTTTTTCATCCCAGGTTGGAATGAAGACATTGCTCATAAATGATGTAATGGCTTGTCGGCCTGCCAGGGAAAAAATCCGGTTTTCCTTTGACTGACTGAGAAATACTATGTGATCAATTATCATTCGTTCATTCAAACAGATACCAGATGTTCCGCAAAAAGGAGTTGGCTCGAATATAAGGTCATTTCCGGAAATATGCAAAAGAGCAAAGTCACCATTGATTACACGGGCATTTCCGTACTCTTCCAGAAGCCTGGCCAGTGTACTTTTGCCTGTTCCGCTGGGAGCAGATAAGATAATTGTCTGTCCGCTGCACTTTATTGTGACGCCATGAAGCCCGATACAGTCTTTATAGAGAGCCAATAACATGCCATACATGGCTCCGAGACGAAAATATTGCATATTCTTCCCGGAAATGAAAACTCGGACGATAGAAGCTGCAGCATCGTATTCAAGCGAAAACAAGGGAGTGCTGTTTTTCACATAGATGGCCTCTTTCCATCCAGTGCCAGTGTCAGATGTGCACAGATTCCAGCCAGCACGGAGTGGTCTTTTGCAGAGAAGATCTTTTAATTCAAGTACTAAAGTGGCTGGATTAGAAGGCTCTATCTGATTTGGTTGGAAGTTCTTCATAAAAGAGGACAAAAGTTCTCTTAATTCCGAGTCTCCAGAGATATAAAGGGATTTTTCTCCGAAAGAAACAATCATCATCAGAAGGGAAGGGGGCCCAGACAAGCGTTTTCTCCATCCTCAACAGCACCCCATACTATGTTACGGGCCCAGCAGTTCTGGTTATTCCCGGCATTGTCATTTTTTGGGCCGCCGCCAGAAGGACCTCCGGAGGCAATCATGGTGTCAGGTGCATAGGTGTCGACAAATAACATGGGTGCTTCATACCTTTTTTTCATTTTGCTTGCTCCTTTTTATAGTTTATAGTTTTATATTTTTTCAGCAAATAGGTGTACTGACATGTATAGGGGTCAGGTTCAAAGGGGATGCCTGTACCTTCAAATCGTCTTGCACTGCAGTTTTGCAGGCATTCATCAGCCATGCTGCAGACCTGACAGACTGATGGGGTCCTGAAGGTTTCTTCCTGTTCCGCCTTCAGCTGTGCCCAGGCGGTTTCAAACCCGACATCAAAAGGCTTTTTGGGGTGATATCCGTTCATGGAGATGCAGCTCTGCATATCACCGTTCCACATGATTGCGCACGCTGTATGGGAACCTATACAGGAATCCTGCTGAGACGGAGGGAGTGTTTCCGGAGCCACTGGCTGACGGAAATGAACCAACTCTTTTTCAAGTTCCCGTGCATTTTCCATCGCGAGAGCGGCCTCTTGAGGAGGGTGACAGGCGATGCAGGCGCGTTCAGCCGGTGTGAGCCTACTGCTTCTGGCATCGTACAAAGAAACGCCTCTTTGATGCTGTGTGATGTCTGTGATCAGATTATAAGGAAGTCCCAACTCACCGGCTGTTTTACTGACCTTGGGATAATCCAGGACATTCTCCCGGATGATCGTGAAGTTCAGCTTAACGGGAATTCCGAGTGACTGCAGGAAACGGATATTGTCGATGACTTTGTCAAATCCCTGGGGATCTCCGGTCACAGCATCATAGGTTTCGTTACATCCTCCGTAGAGGGTGACTGCGACATTCCGGGGAGGTATCCTGCGGAAAAGATCCCGGATCGATTTAGTATATGCTCCTGCATTGCTCATGATGTTCAGGCAAAAGCCCATCCTGGCTGCTTTTTCGTAGAGAGTTTCAAATCCGGGGTAGAGTGTGCATTCCCCGCCGGAAAGCGTCAGGTAGAAGACACCCGCTTTGCGGATTTGTGCTGCCATATCCAGCCACTCGTCCAGGGTACGGAGCCTTCCGAAAGATGCTGCCTGCTCATCGTCCATGCGCACATAGCACATTTTGCAGTGGAAGTTGCATCGATAGGTCAGCTCGAAGATACAGCTGAGAGGTCTTCGAAGCTGTATAGCTTTCTGCTGCAGCCTGTCTTCAATCCAGTCAGGATTCCATACTTTCTGCCGGATCATTCTTCAACCAGTCCCTTCTCACGCAGACGGGAGAGAAATATATCCACATCTTTTCTGGCTGTTGCTTCGTCGACCTCATATTCCTCTACCAGATGTGAAGCCAGTTCGTCCGGCTCAGCACCCTCTTTGAGAATGTTCCAGAGAAAGGCTCCGGTCTCATTCAAGCTCAGGATCTGATTAGGGACATAAGCATCTTTACCGACTCCCATTATGAAATAGTAATCCATGACCTGGCTTAGTACGTAGTCTGGTTTAATGATCATCTGTGCCTTCCTTTCTCTTGAAAGACAATGAGAGATGTTGCTGAACGAAGAGGCTTGAAGAGAAATCTGACCAATCGCCAAAGTATGATGCGGGGTACAGTAAACAGGACTACTGCACCTGCATATAGCTTCATGAGCGACTTATCGGCTGATATATATTGCCCCTTCCGATAGACTCCCTTGACAACACCCATAACCTGCTCATAGGGCAGATCATGCTCCATATGCCACTGATGATCCCCGGCCATATGGAAGCCGGTTTTCTTCCTATGGATAACCCGATGGAGTACATACCTGCCGTTCTTTCTGTCGAACAGAACGATGTCTCCTATGCGGATTTTCTCCGGCCTGACTAGCAGGACACCGTCACGCAAGTGGAACAAAAGCGGCCACATACTCATCCCCGTTACACGCACATATGCCTGCCCGGTTTCATCCAGCATCCTCTGGATCAGAGTAAAGTATTCTTTTGTCGGCATTACATGTACAGAATTGGCCTTCATCAAATGGATTCTCTTGCAAATTGTAGTCTGAGTGTTTGGATTAATGAGTGGCATATATATTATATCATGTCATATAGTAATATACGAGCGGATAAATAATAATCCACGATATACCAATTGTGTTGTTGCTGTTCGCCTAACTCTATTGATTATGTCTGTTCTGTTTTTTCTGCTCAGGCATATAAGTATAGATTACTAAAAAGTACGAAGATACTTTTGTAGCTAAATAGGACTATGGCTGCTCATGTTATAAATGAATTCTATAACTAACGCTGTAAATGATTGTATTTGACTGTGGCAGAAGGTGAACGAGTAAGATATAATTAAGCGATGTGGGTGAAAGAAATCCTCAAGATTAAGATATTCCGGCACTGGAAAGTGGTGATAATTAAGTAAAGCCGAACATATTTCTCATTATGTGCAGGCAGTTGTAACGATGTATAGGAAGCAGGTTGCATGAAAGAAAATCTAAAAAAAGCAATGAGCATATTCCGCAGTCCAGCCACTGCTGCAATTTATCGATGGTCTACGTGTGTCCATCTGCAGGTCGTTCTGATCTGTCTGCTGACTGTGTCGACAACGATTCTGTCGTTGGGCGTCACACTGACGACCAGAGAATTGATTGATGGTGCGATTGAATTCCGGACGCATGCCGTGGTCAAGTACGGAGTTATCTTGGGAGTTCTATTTCTGTTACAACGCTTGATTTCGATAATTCTTTCTATGTTGCGTGTAGTAACTTCCTCAACTTTGCAGAGGACCCTCCAGGGGATGCTGACAGAGGAAATCCTGACCAAGGATTATGCCAGTCTGCGCAGTTTTCATAGCGGAAATCTGGTAAACCGTGTATTTTCAGATATGGCTGTGGTCAAGGAAGGTGTTGTGTCAACGTTGCCTAGCTTTGTCAGTATAGGTGTCTCTTTTTTTGGTGCGGCAGCTATTCTGATTTCTATGGACTGGCGCTTCGTAATCTTGTTGCTTGTCGGCGGTGCTCTTGGACTGGGACTAGTGCTTTTGTTCCGTAACCCCATGAAAAGACGTCATAAGAGAATGCAGGAGGCGGAGGCATCGCTCCATGCAACGACACAGGAATCTCTGGAGAACATCCGCCTAATCAAAGCCAGTGTCTCTGAAAAACGTACCTTGGACCAGATTCGAAAACGACAGGACAGGCTTTTTAAGGAACAGGTTCGGCAGGGGCGTTTTAGCACGGTAATGAATAACAGTATGGGTATGGTCTTTGACATGTCCTGGTTTTTCTGCATGATATGGGGATGTATCAGCATTTCCCGCGGCAGCCTGACATATGGTTCTCTTGCTGCTATTATCCAGCTGATTGGCCGGATCCAAGGGCCGATTGCCAATGCTGTGAACCTTGCCGCCCGCGCCTATGGTGTGATCTCTTCTGCGGAACGTCTGCAGGAGCTGACTGACCTTCCGGCAGAAGAGGAAGGTGAAAACCTCCCTGAATTTGATTCCATCAACATAGAAAACGTGTGGTTCCACTATCCAGACAGTAGAGAGAACGTCTTGAAGAACGTCGATTGCAAAGTCAGGCGCGGAGATTTTGTCGCCCTGACTGGCATCTCCGGTGGTGGAAAGACATCTCTCTTTCAGCTGCTACTTGGAATTTACCATCCGACTCAGGGAAGTGTCTCTTTTCAAGCTGGGTTTATGGATGATTTGGAAGCATTTACGGATAATCGTGCTGGGGCGATGAATATAAATGCTGATGCATGTAAGGTAGTCCCTGCCGGCAAGGCAACCCGACGTCTCTTCTCGTATGTGCCCCAAGGCAATACCCTGTTTTCAGGAACCCTGCGGGAAAACCTGACCATGTTCACGGATTCTGCAACAGACAAGGAAATTATGACTGCTGTAAAAGCCGCCTGCATTGATGGACTGGTAGAGGATATTGGCCTGCAGGCTATTCTGGGAGAGCGTGGCATGGGCTTATCAGAAGGCCAGGCACAGCGTGTCGCAATTGCCAGAGCACTTCTTAGCGGCGCCCCCATCCTCCTGTTGGATGAATCCACCAGTGCCTTGGATGAGGAAACCGAGGCCAGGCTTCTTGCCAATATCTCCGCTATGCGGGATAAGACCTGTTTTATTGTCACCCATCGAAAGGCTGCTATGAAAATCTGCGACTATGAGCTGCATATAGCTGACAGGATGATGACTAAAAGGAACTGCAGAACTGCTGGTTTAGCTGAATAAGTAATGGGGACGTTTTTCTCTGACACAACGTAAGTGAGCCTTGGGAAAACGTCCTTTTTGACTTGAAGCCTTGAAGGAAAATCGGCTCTTTTGACCTATTCAGCAAGACAAATCAAATCTTTTAAATTATAATAGTTGTGAATATACGATTATCACTGGATGAAGACCATCACATTCAGGGGAGGATGAGTATGGAAGAAAAGAAAGAATTCAAGCTGTTTCGTGAGAAAAGCCTAGAGGCGATTGAGTCTCCGGAATCGATGAATGACTATCTGCAGGTGACATCGCCAGGCATCTGGATCGTCCTTGGCGCTGTGATCGCAATCCTGATCGGTGCTGTGCTATGGGGCATTTTCGGCAGGATTAATACTACTGTAGATGTTGCGGTCGTTTCTTCGAGCCAAGGACAGACCTGTTATGTGCCATATGACAAGCTGGAGGGTGTTATGTCCGCCGGTCTGGTTGTTGTGGATGGACGTGAATATGCTTTGCGTATGGACGCGGATACGGAGACAGTGATTATTTCAGAAGCCACGAATCCTTATATCCGTGTGGCCGGACGTCTCCATATTGGAGATGTTGCAGTGGAGATTCCTGTGGAATCAGGACTTCCCGAGGGAATTTATACTGGATCTGTGACGACAGAGAGCTTAAAGCCGATTACTTTGTTAATCCAGTGAAAAGCTAGATTCTAATCTGTCTTTTTATAATGTTTCATAATAGATATTAATAAATATCTATTTGCTATTGATGTTTATAAATAGATCCATCAGACAGTAACAGGGGGATTACCCATGAGAAAAGATTCCCGGATTCCAAAACCGGTAGAAAAGGGTGTGGTCCGTGTTCCGGTAGTTATGCAGCTTGAGGCACTTGAGTGTGGCGCTGCGTCCCTGACCATGGTTATGCATTATTATCATAAGTGGATTCCACTTGAGCAGGCACGCGTGGACTGTGATGTTTCGACAGATGGTTCAAATGCTAAAAATATTTTGATTGCTGCCCGCAGTTACGGAATGGATGCGAAGGCTTGGCGCCTGGAACCAGAGGTTCTTTTGGAAGAGGGGCCTTTTCCCTGCATTATCCACTGGGGCTTTAACCATTTTGTGGTACTTTGTGGATTCAAGGGAAAGCGCGCGGTCATCAATGACCCTGCCCGCGGACGAGTCACACTTGAATGGGAGGAATTTGACAAGGAATTCACCGGTATATGTATAACCATTACGCCGGGAGAGAATTATCAGCCGTCCGGCAAACGCAAGACGGTCTTTTCCTATGCAAAGGACCGCCTTCGCGGTACTGGCAAAGCTGTCGCTTTTGTCGTGCTCACAACAACTATTACATCCCTGCTGGGCATCGTGACTCCAATCTTCAACAGAGTATTCTTGGACAGGCTCTTGACAGGCGCAAATCCGGAGTGGCTCCTGCCCTTTATGCTAGGCTTTTTCGGAATCATCCTGGTGATTGTGACGGTTAGCTGGATTTCTGCAACCTATTCTCTGCGAATACAAGGTAAAATGTCTGCAGTCGGCAGCTCCAGTTATCTGTGGAAGGTGCTTAGACTGCCAATGCAGTTTTTCACCCAGCGCTTATCGGCAGACATTTCTGACCGCCAACAGACTAATGCGGAGATTGCAGGAACATTGGTCAATACTTTTGCTCCCCTCTTGCTGCATGCTGCTATGATGATCTTTTATCTGATTGTCATGATTCGTTACAGCTGGCTCTTATCCTTGATCGGCGTCGGAGCTATTATTCTTAATCTGGCTGTATCTGCACTAGTCACATCAAAGCGTGTGAATATTACCCGCGTCCAGCAGCGTGACAGCGCTAAGCTTTCCTCCTCCACGATGTCCGGCGTCCGCATGATTGAGACCATAAAGGCCAGTGGCGCTGAGAATGGATTTTTCGGACAGTGGTCAGGCTATCAGGCAAGCGTCAACAAACTGAACGTTTCTTATACACGGCTAGACCTGTTTCTGGGTACACTTCCTTCTGCAATTACGACTTTTGCAAATCTGGCAGTACTTGGTCTAGGTGTAATGCTTGTAATCAGGGGCAAGTTTACCGTCGGTATGGTCATGGCCTTCCAGGGCTTCCTGAGTTCCTTCATGTCACCTGCCACATCCCTGATCACTGCCGGGCAGTCTCTGCAGGAGATGATCACCCAGATGGAGCGTGTGGATGACGTTATGAGCTATCGAGAGGATCCCTGCTTTGCTCCCCGTGAAAAGAAAGAGGACTACGAGAAATTGACCGGCGCCATTGAGATGAAGGATATCACCTTCGGTTATTCAAGGCTGGGAACTCCCCTGATTACGGATTTCTCCCTGACGGTAAAGCCGGGGCAGAAAATTGCCTTCGTAGGTAAATCCGGCTGCGGCAAGTCCACACTTGCCAAGCTGATCTCAGGACTCTACCAGCCATGGACCGGCTCTATTACATTTGATGGTGTGCCCATCGGAGAGATTGACAGAGACGTCTTCACAGGTTCTGTAAGTGTCATTGACCAGGACATCACACTTTTCGAAGATACCATATCCGAGAATATCCGCATGTGGGATGATTCCATTGAGAACTTTGAAGTCATCCTGGCAGCCCGTGATGCCGGAATCTACGATGATATTATGATGCGTGAGGGCGGCTTCTCACATAAGCTCCTGGACGGCGGAAGAGATCTCTCCGGCGGCCAGAGACAGAGACTGGAGATCGCCCGTGCCCTTTCACAGGATCCCACCATCTGTATCATGGATGAAGCGACCTCCGCGCTGGATGCCAAGACAGAGTTTGAAGTTGTCAATTCCATCAGCCAACGAGGCATTACCTGCATCGTTGTCGCACACAGGCTTTCCACGATCCGCGACTGCGATGAGATCATTGTCCTGGATAAGGGGAAGATCGTTGAGAGAGGAACGCACGATGAACTTTCTGCACAGAATGGCTATTATGCGAGCCTTGTTAACAGTGACTGATATTTGGTTATGGTATTTATAGATTTGTTACTAGGCTTGATTTGGTTTGCCAGGTTTGATTGATCTTATTTAATTTACCTGGTTCGATTCACCTTACTTGTGTTACCAAGTCTGATTTACCTGGTTTGTTTCACCTCAATAAAGGACATGCGTACAGGAGGAGTATTCTGTGGGCTGGTTTGATGAACAGATAGAATTTCGAAAAAAACATGAGCGGGAGCTTTTAAATGATTCCTTTGAGAACATCGCGCGTGCCGTGACCGGCAGGAAGAGGATGAGTTTTCTCAAGGATGATGCGGATGTCAGCGATGCTGTTTCTGCGCTGTTAAAGCACTTCGGGATAAAGGAAAAGGAAGTCCCCCGCAAGATCAAGGGACTGCAGGACAGGCTGGACTACCTCCTGTCTTCTACAGGCGTGCTTTATCGTGAGGTCATCCTCACCAAGGGATGGCACACGGATGCCATGGGGGCAATGATCACTACCCTCAAGGAGGATGGCACAGTCGTTACAGTCCTGCCTTCCGAATCCGGCGGTTATGAGTATACGGATCCCCATACCGGAAAGAAGGTTAAAGTCAAGGCTTATACTGAGAAGATCTTGGGCGAGGAGGCGCTTTGCTTCTATCGGCCCCTCCCCATGCACTCCTTAAAGGTCAGGGACCTGTTCCGCTATATGTATGAGTGCCTGACCATGTGGGATCTGGCAGGCTTTGCGGTCGCAGCCCTGGCTGTGACCCTGGTCGGTATGCTGATCCCCAAACTCAACCAGATTCTGATCGGACCGGTGGTGGAATATAACAACATGCAGCTGCTTTACGCTGTCATGTCCTTCATGCTGTTTGCTTCAATCGGCAGCATCCTGCTTTCTATCATTCGGGAACTACTGCTCAACCGCATCCGTTACAAACTGGATCTGAGTGTCGGCGCAGCGACCATGATGCGTATTCTTTCTTTGCCGGCATCCTTCTTTAAGGAATACTCCGCAGGTGAGCTGAATCAGTATATAGGGTATATGAATTCCCTCTGTGATACACTGGTATATTTCATCTTTTCAACGGGTATAACCGGTATCTTTTCGCTGGTTTACCTGACACAGATCTTCGCTTTTGCCCGTAGCCTGGTATGGCCCAGCTTGATCGTGACGATCCTGACGTTGGCCATTAGTATGATTTCTGCCATGGTCCAGACCCAGATCAACAAAGAGAAGATGGTTCTGGACGCTAAAGAGAGAGGACTGGTATTTTCCTTTATCAACGGGATTCAGAAGATCCGTCTCTCCGGTGCGGAGAACAGGGCCTTCTTCAAGTGGTCCCAGATCTATTCCAAAGGTGCGGAGATGGTCTTTAATCCTCCTTCGATCATTCGCCTGAGCGGTGTGATCACGACCGCCATCAGCCTTTTGGGCACGGCTGTCATGTACTTTATCGCTGTAAAGAGCCATGTCAGCACAGCGGATTACTTTGCCTTTAATGCGGCCTATGCCTATATCTCTGCAGCATTTACATCTCTGGCTTCTGTGGCCGTAACAGCTGCCTCGATCAAGCCCAGTATCGATCTGATCAAGCCTCTGTTGGAGAGCGAACCTGAGATGCAGGACGGTCAGGAGACGGTTACACGCCTCTCCGGCAGCATCGAGTTTTCCCATGTGACCTTCGGCTATGATCCTGAGAGCAAGCCTCTGTTTGAAGACCTCAGCATCCAGATTCCTGCCCGTCAGTATGTTGCCTTGGTAGGCCGAAGCGGCTGCGGAAAATCCACCCTGATGCGCATTCTCTTAGGTTTTGAGAAGCCTCAGCGAGGTGCCATCTACTATGACCGCAAGGATGCCCAGACTCTGGATATGCGTTCTGTGAGAAGGCAGATCGGTACCGTTATGCAGGATGGGAGACTGTTCTCGGGCAGCATCTATGAGAATATTGTCATCTCTGCGCCTAACCTCAAGCTCGAGGAAGCCTGGGAGGCGGCGGAGATTGCTGGAATCGCTGATGACATCAGGGATATGCCTATGGGCATGCACACCGTCCTCCAGGAGGGTGGCGGCAGCATCTCCGGCGGCCAGCGCCAGCGCCTCATGATAGCCCGTGC
>OCTX012172383.1_pt1 | contig 23826 bp, 13 predicted proteins | sample 1539691 | NCBI WGS metagenome assembly OCTX01 (sample SAMN02144231, study PRJEB22623) | gut metagenome | biome: sheep rumen | host: Ovis aries | place: New Zealand
GTGCCAATAAATCTCAGTACCGAAGCAGGCGGTCCGCCACCGGAAAAAGGAGACGAAATCGGCTCCCTGGGCAACGCTCTGCATAGCCCACAGGGCACTTACCCCGGCTGCCGTTGCGCAATTTTTTTATCCTCTCCTGCCGGAGAGGATAAAAAGTGGGTTATAACCGTACTTCCCCCACCAAAGTTTTTGATATTCCACAGGCGATATATTTTATTAGAAATCATATTCCGAACGGAGGGAATCCGAGTCCCCTCCGGACGTATATTTCATAGTAAATCCTCCTCTCTTTTCTTGAAGACAACTGCCATGAGGCCTGCACTGGCGAGAAGTTCAGCAAGCAGCGCCATGGTGTTTGAGTTATCTCCGGTCGCGACAGGGTCTATGCTGTACACATGACCGGTAGATTCAACTTTCTTAAGGACCGGCTTGGACGTACTCTCGGATACTTTGAGAACAATCGGCGCAGCACCACTCTCGCTTACTACCGGGGTGATGGTCTCATGATAATCGGAAGCTTTGGCTGATAGCTCCGAATTGACAGCAGATTCCTGATTCACCCTGAACATTCCGGTCCGGTCCTCTGCAATAACAAGATCCGCAACCGCCGCAATATAGGCTTTCTGAGCGTTTTCGTTCTCTGCCTTTTTGGCTGCCAGTTCCATATATGCATTCTCCAGATCTGCTCTGGCCGCTTCCAAATCGGCATCTGCTGTTCTTATGGCTGACACATACTCATTCAGATAGGCAAAATCAGGATCTTCGATGTCCTCTTTTAATGCCTCCTCGACAGAAAGACCTGTTGCCCGGATAAGCTTGTCGGCAGTTATTTCTTTCTCCCGCAGAGCTTGTGTGAGTTCATCCTGTGCCTTGAGCAGATTAGATTCCTTATCTTTCAGGACTGCTTCCGCAAGGCTCAGATTATCTTTAGCGGCATCACACGCTGCCGTTGCACGGAGGACAGGAGCATACTGATCGCGAAGATTCTTCAGCTCAGAAGTCGCAAGACTTACTTCTTCTTTTGCGGCATCCCTCGCCAGAATTGCCTCAGAAAGCCTGTTCTCAGCCTTCTGCAGAGCAGACCGCGCTTCCGAAGCTGATATCTCTGCTTCAGCCAGCACCGATTCAGCCTGTCTTAACGCTTCGTTCCTGGCGTTCTGATCCTCCAGAGCAGACTGAAATGCAGCATCTGCAAGCAGTTTCTGTTCCCGCAGCGCGTCTAACGTATCGTCAGAAGTGAGGTCTGCCAGTTTCTTCTCTGCAGCAGCGCAGGCCGCTTCGGCCTCATCGAGGGCGGTATTGGCGGCCCTTAATGCAGCTCTCTTTTCTTCAAGTACAGCCGCAGCAGCAGTTTTACCGGCTATCGCATCCTTCAGTACAGATTCCGCCTCTTTCACTGATCGTTTGGCATCATCTCCGGCCTTCGCGGCAAATGCATAATCAGTGTCGGCCTTGCGGCTCTCTTCTACTGCCTGATCCAGTGCCTTGAGCGCAGTCTGCAAGGCCTGTTCCGCCGATTTCTTTCTCATCCCCGCTTCTTCAAGAGTCTTTTCCGCTCCGGCAAGATTTTCTTTCGCTTTCGCGAGGATCTGATCAGCAGCCTTAGCGTCAGACTCCTTGGACGCGAGTTCTGCTTTAGCATTCTGCAGCGCTGCCTCCACCGCCGCTTCCCTGTTATCACGGAGAGTCTGCAGCCTGTTTTCTGCCTCGGACTGTGCAGTAGTCGCATCTTCAAGCGCCTCTTCACACGCAGACTTGTTGACCGTCTTGTAATAATCTGTGACCAACCGCTCAAACTCTTCGACTGTATACAGATGCATTCCCCTGCCGTATTTGTCACTTGTATAATTGGAAGCATTGGAAGCATTGTAGCAGGAGGTTGACCAGTAGCGAGTGAAGCCAACACCCATTACCTGGTCCTTAGCCCAGAACAGGTTGGTATAGTGCCCGACGACGGCCTTCTGACGATCGGCTTCCTCCTCAATTCTGGCAACGTCATCCATGCTCTCGATCTTTGCAATACCGAGCTCCTCCTTGATACTGTCAAAGACAGCTTTCTCCTCGTCATACCATCCGACAGTAGGATCGTAATAATTGAAGGCAAGGTTTTCACATGACGTAGTGAGTAAGGAATGACGCCCGAGCCCGGCGCCGCGCATCGCCCCGGCTTCAGCGGTAGCCATAAAGTAAAAGTTCGTGAAGGAATCATTTCTCTGCAGATCTCCTGTGTAGTTGTCATCCGTGGCACGAAGCTCGTTAATCTTCTTCATGATTTCTATGGATCTGAGAAGGTTCTCAAGGTTAGTGGAATCCTTTTCATCGCCGATCACAACGACCTTTCCATTGCGTTCCGCCGGAAGACCCGTGTTATTTCCGCCATGCCACTCAGTGAAATTCTCTTCTGAAGCTTTCTCAAGGACTTCCCGTGCAAATGTAAGATCCTGATTCTGAATCTTTGTCAGGTCGTCTTTAGCAAGCATCCAGTCAATCAATCCGAGCATTCCCTGTTTATACTTCTCGGCTGCCGCATTCAGCGCTTCCCGCGCCGCCTTTACAACAGACTGTTTGTCCGCCGCATCCTTCTTTGCATATGCAATATCGCCATCTACGGAAGCTTCCGCATCTTCTCTGGCAGTCTCGACAGCTCCGGAAGCGGTTTTCACAGCATCATCTGCTGCAGTTTTGGCTTCCCCGGCCGTTCTTACACCCTCTTTTGCATCCTTCACAGCATTTTCGGCATCGGACACAGCGATTTGGGCGCCGGCAGCCTCGGTCGCTGCACTGTCATATGTGCTCTGAGCATCCGCTTTGGCACTTTCCGCAGCATTTTTTATCTTTTCAGCCGCTGAAAGAGCTGCTTCCTGTTCTTTCATGTTTTCCTCGGCAGAGTTCAGATCCGTCTCCGCAATAGAAACGGCTGCTTCAGCGTCTGCAAGGTCTTCATAAGCTTTGTCTGTGTCCTCCGTGACTTTTGCGGCGGCTTCGGACGCTTTATCCCTCATTTCTTTTGCCTCCTGCTGCTCTTTATACTGTATGGTATCCTTAATGTCCAGCGATCCGTTCTTCAGATCCTCTGCGGACCGAAGCTCTTTACCTGCCTGCGCTGCAGCGTCTTCCGCAGAAGCAGCGGCGTCATCAGCTTCAGCCTTTTCAGCCGCAGCTTCTTTAACAGTGTTTTCAGCCTCATTTCGTGCTGCCTCCTTCCGGTCGGCATCATCGGCCGCTTCGTTCCTTGCGTCTTCTGCTTCGTCCAAAGTTGTCGCTGCATCATTAAGATCAGCCTCCGCATCGGCAAGCTCCGATTCCTTCTCTCTGATGTCGGCTTCTGTGACCCGGCTCTCAGACGCAGCTTCCTGGGCGCTGTTTTCAGCCTCTTCTAAAGCGGTCTCCGCGGAAGCAACATCTTCTCCCGCCTGCTGTACCTCACCTTCCGCATCATCGACATTCCTTTCGGCGGCTTCCACATTGTTCCGGGCATCGACATCGGCTTCAGCAGCTTCAGCTTTTGCGGTTTCAAATGCCTCGTCAGCCGCGCCTCTGGCTGTCTCCGCTGTCTCGGAAGCAGTATTTACGGCTGTCTGGGCTTCATCGACATTATTTTGTGCCTCCTTTACGGCCGCTTCACTTGTCTCAACATCTGCCTGTGCCACATCCACAGACCGCCTTGCTTCTTCCACGGTCTCCGGCACTGCTGCTTCGGAAGTATTCTGAATAACGGCTTCTGCAGCATTTGTACCAGCCTCTGCCGCGTAGGCTGTGACCGGGGACATGCCGAAAGCCAGCCCGGCTGTCGCAACTGTACCTGCTGCAATGATTCCTGTCTTCATAACTCTTTCCATTTTTCCTGTCTCCTTCACATTCATTTTGATTATCCTGCTTTCGATATTCTTATTTCTCATGCTCATTTCCTCTCTAAAGCTGTGATGGTCGTTATTGGACTTGCTGATATAGTTCATGCTGTTCTCCTCTCCATAGTTCATATTTCCGGTTTCATGATTTCTTAATTGCTTGTTTTTCAGGGTTATTTTCCTCTCTTTCTCTGTGATGAATTGATTTCGGGGGAGTAAAGACTCCGCCAAGTGCGGAGTAATAAATTCCCCGATCCTTCTCCAAAAGTCCGAGAAAAATCAGGGAATCCAGTTTTTTACGTATATGTTTTGGTTTAACATGAATCAGACGGGCAATCTGTTCTGCAGACGCGCCGCCGGACGCGACCCGCAGGATCTCACCGGCCCGGTCGAGCCGTTTTGTCCCGTTCCGGGCATTGCTGCCGATCTGCAGAAGATCCATCTTTTCCGGGACAGGCATGCCGTGATAATCCGGAAAAGCCTTTGTATTCACCAGAATCGCAATACTGCAGTCGTCACGTGTAAGATTCATTACAGTAGTTTCAAAAGTCTCGGAAAGCAAACGCCGCATGGATTTTTCAGGACACAGGACTGTCATCTGCATGATTCTCTTTATTCCCTGTGACAGATCTCCGGTTCGCTTATTATACAGAGCCGTTTCCGTTCCGTCTGACATGAGAGCGAAACCTCCTATCCTGTCATCAGTTCCCCTGACAATCCGCATGCGGGTCAGGGAGGAAGGTGTTGTCGTGAAAAAGGTTACATTTGCAAATTCTCCGTTATCCGGACCGGTCGCCACCTTTATCTCATCGTCCGACAGATACCCGATCACCCCATCCCCTATGTGGGCAATGAAATATCGGAATCCGGAAACCGCAGCTGCGAGCATAGTGGAAGATAGGTCCTTCAGTTCACACTGAAGTTCATTCTGCGTTTCTTCAAGCGCTTTCCGCACTTCAGAAATCAGCCTGCTGCGAATCACGGAAGTGTCCGGCTCTTCAAAATACTCCTCAAAATGCTCTCCCAGCTCCTGACTAATGCACTTAAGGACAGCTTCAGCGCCAAAGTGAGACAGCCTTGCGGATCCGGCACCGTCAGCCAGCGTGATAACAGTAACTTCACCGTTTCGGTAGGTACGGACTTTATCCTGACAGGGAATGCCGGCTTCGAGATGTCCTCTGCCGGCGCCTGCATATTCTGCTGTTTTCCACATATTGAATCTCCTTTCCATAAAATCAAGCTCCGATAAACCGCTTCCAAAAACGTTCAAAAGCTCCCTCTCTTTCTGTTTTGGGCATTGAAGCAGGAACCGGATTGGGCTTTGCTGCCGGGATTGGCCTTGGCGCTGATGCGGGCTTAGAGGGAGTTTCCGGAACCCGCGGTGCTGCAACCGGCCTCGGCGCAGACGCGGCAGTAATCGGACGGTTCGAAACTTGGACAAGAACACGAGGCTGCCCGGGAATCTTCTGGTTGAAGTCCAGGCCTCCATACTGCTTCTTCTGCGCTTCCTTCTGACGCTGCGCGAAATCAGCTTTTCGTTTTTTTCTGCACTCAGGGCATCGCTTAGGAAGTTCATATCCTTTTTCTTTGTAATAATCGTACTCCGGAACATAGACAGGAAATACCTCTTCGCATTCCTCACAGACGACCCATTCGACGATTACCTTCTGGCATACAAAGCAGTATGTTGGCGGATTACTGCTCCTGCCGCTCTTTGATTCGTAGTAGGGAAACTTTTCGCCGCAATGCTTGCAGACTGCCCACTTGGCATCTTTACCGGCTTTATATCTTGTCGGGAAAACGCTCTCCGACATAGGATCGTTTTTCGCAAGCGTCCCTTCCCGCAGAAGATAGTGATAGTTGTACAGGATCTTTATCCATTCAGATGCAGACAAGCGTTGGTTTTCGGCTGCATGGGATCCGTCCTTCTGAAACGTGCTGTAGAAGGCTTCTTTGACGGCGTAGGAAAGATGGCTCCACACGTATTTCCACGGTCCGCCGGGCTCGTTCCTATTGCCGCTTTCACCAAGGCGATAGGGAAAATTCATCTCCAGAATATTCTCATTCTGCTTCCCGCCCCCGGCATGGGAATAAGGCAGCTTTCCGAGGAGAAGTATCTGGAAAAGAAGTGTGGCAATCGCGAAATTCTCATTGCCCATGGTGCGGAGAAAGCTGTTGTACTCCTTACCCTGTATTTCCGGAGCAGTGTAGTTGCACTGGCCAACCGGGCAGGGAATATCTTCAATCTGATAACTATCCGTATCCACGAAAAACACTTCTGTCGGGGATTTCACAAGAATATTCCCCGGATTGATATCGCCCATGATGATGTTCTTGCTGTGAAGATACTCTATCTTCTTCAGGATGGTGATACAGAGCTGTACCAGATCCTCCCGTTTCCAGTCAGGATGCTTCTCCTTGAATTTTTGAATCGGACAGAAAATGCTCGTCCGGAGCTCCTCCCCGACAGCTTTCTTCATCAGGTAACCGACAAACTCACTGTGGCTGTTGAAGAGCGGAATCACAGGAAAGCTGATACCACCGCATTCCAGCTCCTTCTTCGTCATCAGCATGACCTTCTCTTTGCGGCGCGTCGTGACCTTATCTTCTTTGTAAATCTTAGCTACGAATTTCGTGTTCGTCCCATAAACGAAGCCTTCTCCTCCGGAAGCAATAAGCTCTCGAAGCTCAAGCTCGGCGAACTGCCCTGTTTTTGGATTCATGGCATAGACAACATCGAATTCTCCCGGAACCTCTGTGAGCGGAATCACTTCATCGAGCATACTTGTCGGATGTTCACAGATCCGGAATGCACCGGCAGACTGCTGTGTAAACACGTTATCAACAGCTACGGTCGCTTTCTTCGGCACGGTCCACCTTCCATTTTCCCGTACTACCTGCACGTTGTTCAGATATCCCTGTGGAGTGATCCTCTTCACAACAGCGGGATAACAACGCACGGATTTGCTGTCGTTATTGTTCAAGATGTCTACTGTCAACCCTTTGTCCTGCGTTATGAAAAGCATGTGATAGCTCTGGCGGAACCTGATATAGAGACTCAGAAACAGATTATCCGGAATGCCATCCGACTCGCCGCCGAGAATACGGAAATAGGAGTTCCTGTATTGATCGATCAGTTGCAGGGCACGAATCGCAGGCGCCCGCAGTTCCGGTTTCTCCGGATTATTAATATGCTTGATCAACTCCCGGTTCACCGACAGTGGCACAATGATGCGGTTATTGTGCTTTTCCAGCAGAGGAATCATATGCTCCATGAACAGAGGAAAGGCCTCCTCGAGCATAGAACATGTATCAATAAAGATTTTTGTTCCGTTACTGACAAATTGTTCAAGATAAATTTCAGGTGTTATGTTGTTCTTCTTTTCTTCATTAAAATATGTATTCATACGTATATTCTCCTTTTTAGAATACGGGTTTATATTATTTCTGAAAAAATACGGATAGGATCCGCAGTATGGTTAAACATTTCGAAAAACAGTGCCCCGGCCAAAGCCGGGGCAGGACCGGCATCAAAGCCAGGACAGGACTGGCATCAAAGCTTATCCCAACCTCCTTCCGCAGCCTGTGCCAGACCAAGTTTCATCAGCTGACTGATGTCCAGATCGATATCTTCTCCCGGAGAGGACTTGGATGTCTGTGATACGCTCTGGCTCAGCCAGGAAAAGAAACCCTTGAACTGAATGCCCTGAAGTCTGAGTGCACGCCTCTTCGGGGAAAACATGTTCAATGTTTTCATGTCCGCTGCCTCACCGATGCCGATTGGAAATACCGTCAGTTTGTCTGAATCCACATAATCACGCGTGCGGTTAATCGCGCGGATAAGTGCTTCCCGGTCACCGTTCGGTGTACCGTCCGTCATCAGAACGAGCCATGGCTGAAAATAATCCACTCCTTTCTCCTTGTATTCGGCTTTTCGCCTTTCCAACAGATCGAGCGCAAGATTGACTCCTTCACCGATTGCCGTGTTTCCCTTGGCAATAAGCTTCGGTACTTCTTCCTGGCGGTCGATATTGGCGAAATCTTCCACACAGACGGCTTTGTCGTCAAAGGTCACAATGGCAATCTCCGCAGAATACGAGGCATTTTCATCTCCGCGAATGGACTTGTAGAACTGCTCGATGCCCAGCTGCATCTCGGAAATACTGCTGGTTCCTCCGGTGACCAGATTCCACTGCTGTCCATCGGAATAGAATGTTTCTCCGGTCCTCGTACCTCCGACGGTTCGTCCCATGGAGCCGCTTGTGTCGAGACACAGGCAGATGGGTACACGGGGAGTAGGATTGTTAACAAGGTCTTCGACTCTGAGAACAGCGTTTCTTTTATTATTGTTTTTCATACTGAAATTTCTCCTTTGGGATTAAATATGGATTTAGATGGTTAATGAAATTGATTTCTGACCCGGCCTTCTTTTCGTGCCAAAAAACTAACTTTACGTCGCGAGCACGATTCAGGCACCTTGGTCCCTGCCTACACAAAAAAACGGACAGATGACTATACGTCAGAGCTGTCCGTGTACAGATTAATCGATATATAAGAAGCCCGGATAAATTCCTCCTTTCCAATTCCGGGGAGCATAAGAGTTTCTGTAGTTTTAACGTTCCGGCTTAACCTCCTTTCTGATTTAGGTAAGTATTTAGTTCCTATAGTTTTTCGCCTTCACTCCTTTCTGATTTTGGGTAAGTATATCTATCGATTAGCTTTATTCAATGTGCGCAAACCGACCGCGCCCTTCCATCTTCACAATGATAACAGCCCGGGACATTGCTGTCGCCGAGCTGCATCTTTAAGTCTTCGCAGATTATTCAGTTTCGATATATGTGATTATTAATAGCGAATGCCCTTTCTCAGACAGTTACCGGCTCCAAAATCACTATAGAAAGTCGCATCCGGATGATCAACAAGATAGTCATCTAAGCTTTCTTCAGGAACTATTTTCCATCCGCAGTGCTGCATCCATTCGGCATTTAAACCGATTGCGGTCACATTTTTAATGGACTTATCAAATGTGACTAGCGGCTTTGACTTAATTTCAAATGACTTAAGCGTATCTGTTCCGGTTTTTCCAGTCATCCAGTTTGAAATATCCGTCAGATTGACCGGAGCAATACTGCCATACGGGTTATCTGAATTACGAGCCTCCTGTTCAAGCAGAAAAGCAGCGACCGTCTTCATAATGAGATCTGCTTTTTGCATCGTCTTACCGGACCATTCGCTGCACTCTTTCTTTTTCGTAAACGGATAACTGGTTCTTTTCTCTGTCTTAACACTGATTCCGGAAAAGTCTGCGTTTTCACATACCAGATAAAAGCGTCTTAAAGGGCCGGCAGCTATTGCATCAGCGATTATCCTATCATATGAGATTTTCTTAAAATCGTTCTTTTCCGTTCGAGCCAACTTGTCATTGAACATTTTTTTATTGTAGCCATTAGCGGAGTAACGTCCATTGAGTGTATTCAAGGCTTTGATAATATTATATAACGGTGCATATGCATTGCTTGTCTTATCCCGCTGTTTATCATTATCTCCAAGCTCTTTACAGAATAGACTGAGTTTTTGGGCTTTATTCATTAATCGGTCACGTTTATCTTTAGTACGATATGCTTCAATGTTAAGATTCGCATGAACGTCTCTGAATAAAGAGCAGACTTCTTTATAGCGAGGTGAGGTTTTGAGCCCGGGTTCTTTCCTTAGATAATCTTCAAATTCCAGGGCTTTCTCTTCTCCGAGAACTTGACTCATATAAGACGGAAGCCATGCATACACAATTCCATCCGAAACGGTACCCGGGTCACCTTTGGTGTCTCCGCACCACACTCTGAGATCATTTTTTGCTTGAATGATTCCTTCCGGATCATTGTACTCAAAAATGCTTTTACGTGCGATAATTGTCATAGCGCGTGCAGTTCCGGAAAGTTGATTGCAAAGAGCCTTGTGCTTCAGCCTGATCGCCGGATGTTTAGCGTCCAGAGGATACGTATATTGCTCAAATTCCCTTATTTCATTCAGCATGTGACAGACCCTCCGATTTATAAAGAATTTCATCTGCATTGAAAATATCCCAGAAGAATGTTCCATATTGATCGCAGCTTCTCAGTTTATGTACATACTTTAAAGCATCCTCGATTTGATTCGAAAATTCGTCCTTCAGAATGCTTCTGCATTTTTCTATTATTCTTCTGTTCCATATCTTTTTTGATTCTTTTTCTGCCATCGCCTGCTCATATACTTGCCTGAAATCTTCATAGAATCTGGCTGGGTGATGGGAAAGTTTACTGAGATCCTCTCCCTGATTGACCCTGCGTTCCGTTTCATCTTCGAGATAATAAAGCATAATATCCTTGATATAATAATATAGCAGGAAGTAACCATTCCATCTGAAGTTATTAAGAGCGTCCTGAACATCTCCGCTTAGTTTAAATTCGCTTTCTTTAAACAGAGTACTCTCCACGTATCTGTTTTTTTCTTCATCAGTTTCGCAGAATTGCCATTTGCCGCCTTTCACGAACTTTCTCAGTGCAGCTTCTGCTGCCTTATATGAATCAATCTGACTGCAGAGCTGGTTGAAAATCTTTTCCTGATTATCACTAATCTGAGCATCTGACAAAAGTCCCTTATACTGAATTTTGAAAATCGTGTTTATGCATCCGCCATAGTTGGATTTCTTTAAACGTTCTTCTATGCGATATACATTCCGGGCCGTTTCAAGGATCCTTCTATATGAATAAATCAATTCTTTTACGCATTCTGTTGTTTTTGGATCAGAAGCTTGCTCCTTCCAGTCTGCATCCTTTTCGAAAGCAAAACGGACCCGATCATCTTTTTCATCGGTGCGGTCCGAACCGGAAAAAGCAGAAAGTTCTCTCAAAAATCTTTGAGGCAGGCGATCAATGCAGTAAAAATCAGAATAGTCTTTGGTAAAGGCTGCGGTCATCAAGGCATCACCCGTGTTTGGACCATACTGAGCTACGGCAACCAGCCGATGATATAGTTTATTACCTTTAGTACCCTGCGTTTCCGGATATTCCTCCACTTTAAAAGCATACTGCTCCGGCAGATTATCAATTTCTTTTTTTCGGTCAATAAAGTAATCGCTTTCCCTGTCATCCGGAAGATACTCTTTAAGATAAGGATGGCGGCCTGTTTTGGCAGCATCAATTTCCAATCCGACCAGTATGGTACCGGTCTCAGACTGCAAATCGTATTCCGGATTCGGGTGCTGTTCATCGTACTCTCGTTTTCCGAGATAGATGACACGATTCGAAAGCTCCCCTACTCTGCTAGAGAAAGTATCCTGAAGTGTCTGAAAATCTGCACCATGTTCCGGAAGTAATACGGTTCGGGGCGTAGTGTCCGGAATCATAACAATCGGAAGCTTTCGGATATGCTTTTTATCAGCACCTTCTGTATCCGGACAGTAACAAGCCTCATTAATCGCACGGTTAATACGCTTATCTGTAATCAGCTTTACCATGTCACCGTCAAAATCGGCCCCACCTAGAGCCTGAGGGACAAAGGAAAATTGAGGAACCATCACAATACCCTTCAGATGTCCGAAATAGCGGGAATAAATACCATCCTTGCGGGGTATGAAAGGGCTGAGAGAACATTGTTCATTTCTGGACAGATGCGGACTTCTCAGTAAGCCATAGTAAGATTTTGAGCACAGCTTTAGCTTTTTATTTCCGTTGTCAAAAACAGGGTTTTGGGGAACACAATCTGCAACAAAAAACTTAGTCGTCCAGAGCTGTTCTTTTCTGATTGTATTATGTGCCTGCTGTTTTTGATCTTCCGATACAATATTGCAGGTCTTAATTTTCCCGATCATAAACAACAGAAGCGCTAAAAGATCTCTGGACAGAAATTTTGTGCTCCCTTCCACGTTCAGCCTCCCGCGCCCGATATCTTTTAACAGGGAATATCGTACACCTCTCAGCATCCCCTTTACTTTTGGGTCATTTAAAAATGCGGGATTTCTGGCAGCAACTACGCTCCAGGTCTCACTTTCTTTGACAACATCATCAAAAGAGGGATCACTGTCTTCATTGAGATTATCCGATACAATGTTCCTAAAGAGCTCTCTGGCTTTTCCTGAAGATACCAGGCTTACTTGTTCGTCTGTAATTTCGTCCAGCTCTTTATCAGTCAGCGCAAGAGTATTTAAAAATTGATAATTCAGTTTTGTTTTCCCGGACTGTGAAAGATTCATGTCTGTAATTCCGACATGGAAAGCGTGATCATATTTGTGAAAACGTTTGAAATACAGCGCCATCGGATCTTCGTTTTCTTCTATGGCCGAAATCTTCGGATTTGTCAGCCATTTGTCAATTTTGAACATACTCTGTGTCAGTATGATCTGCGCTTTTTCAAGATCTCTTTCATGATTATAAGCATCTACGATCCGAAGACCCCTGCATGATTCAACACCGAGTTCCTCGCATATAAATTTATGAAAATCCACACTGTGCAGCATCCCCTTTGTAAAAGGCATACGTATCTGCATTGATGCTGCAGTCCCTGATGCTCCATATTCACGATGAAGGATGTCATTAATTGCGGAGCAATACTTCTGAGAGATTAAGCCTTCTCCATCAAAATAGTTGATTGATACTTTATATTCATCGGCGGCAAATTTCCTGACAGTCCATTTCTGAAAGCCGTCCTGATCAATAACATCGTCTTCATTACACGAAATGACCTCTATTGGGACAGAAATTTTCCTTTTTCCGTTATTCTTATCTTTAGGGACATTATCAGCCAGAACAATAACTGTCTCTTCGTTCAATGCAAACTCAGGCGTTTCACCAATACGCTTTGCATCGGAAAGATACAGACCTGTATAAGCATACAGCTTACTGGCAGACACCCTGTCACCGGAAAAATTGAATCCAAGGCGTATGCGCCGTTCCATTTTTTCATACAGACGGCTGTCAATAAAGATCATAGAAGCCGCACGTGCCATGCTTGCGCTTTTCTCAAACGGAACAAAGTGTGCCGCTTTTGATTCCTGTTCAAATAAAATATCAAATCCGTTCTCAAAGAATTTCGCCGTTAACTTTGCACAGTCCTGTGCATTCTCTGTTTTGTCCTTATCCGATGTCTTCTCTGGCCAGGAGTATTTTTTTTCAGCGTATTTCTCATATGGGAAAACTTTCGAAAAATCAATAAAGATTAATAAGTTTTTTAAAGAATTATCATTCCAGTTAAGAATGCTGTTTTGAAAAGCTTTTGTTTCTTCAGAACCAGCCATCTCCTGCAAACACTTCTTTGTCTGATAAAACATAGCATTATCATTGTGCGTCTCAACTGACTTAATAACGCCGGAAATACTTTTCCCGGTGCGTGTACTGAAATCAATGGGAGCATAGTTGTTCTGGTGAAGATTCTCAATCAGTCGAAATCCGCTTAATTCATAAAAATTATATTTTTGCATAGTACTTTCTCGCTCACTTCTATTCTGTCGGGATTTTCGATTTTAATAAGTCCCAGCGGCTATTCTATGCCGATGAAACCGCCTTTTCTTGACTTTTTATGTCGGCGATGCTATCTTGAATATAGCATATGAGACTAGTGTGTATGTAGAATAGCATGAAGAGACAGTTTCTGTCCATTCAATCGGTGTTACGTTACCTACGGGTATGATATCACTTGCTATACTGCTAAGCTTTAGCAGAGTATGCATCTAACGCGCGGCATCCGTCATAGACGGATGCCTTTATTGATTCCTTAATGATACATGTAAGTAAATACCTGCTTTAAATCGTAAAGCATTTCTTTTTCTGTGATATCCGAAGCGCTCCTATATGGAAATACATTCTCCGCAAACAGCTCATTCCATAAAGCATTAATCTTATTATGATATTTCCGGATTTTATTATCACTGGTAAGTTCCTGAGATAGGATCTCTATGTCTCCGAATTCCATTACTTTTTTGATAATGTATTCAGCCTGATTGCCGATTGCATTTTTGGCATTGCGCTTATTTTCAGCTCTTATGCCGGAAAAATTACTCCCACCGGTATTACTTGCCAGCATAGCGGCATATTTAAATATGATTTCCCAGGGATGATTTTTCATGCAGCGATCACCATTGGGAATGATCGCATTTATTGTATCTTTGATGTGAATCAGTTTTTCCGCGACTACACTATTCTCCGTATCGTCCTTATAGAAAACATAAAAGGCCTTTATAAACACAAACATGGCATATCCAAGGGAGAATCTGGGTGATTCTTCTCGTTTTTTTGATCCTTCTTTTATCAAATAGAGAAGTTGATCATTAAGATCCGCCCTTCCGTCAAAATAATCTACCGCATTTCTGCGATAACTAGCTTCATCGCCGTTTTCTATATACCAATGGAGCAGAAACGATTTTGTAATGGAAGAATCCGGCGCATATTGAATGTCATTTATCGACTTGACAAAGCAATATTCTGCCATGGGGTCCTTCATAAAAGCGTATGTTTGACCTAATGAACTGAGTGCTTTATACATACTGGGTCTTGAGACTTTTTCCGGCATCAGGCTGATGATATAATCTCTATCAAGGTCAGCGGATTCAGACTCTTTTCCTTCCACTCCTTTGCCAAGCAGCCAATCTATGACGCGTATTATTAATTTTTTCTTTTTTTCTACTACAGCGGGATACGCTCTACTGTCAATCCCCAGAAGGCTAAGCGCATGATCTCTGGCGCGTTCATATGCAAACAGATCATTTAAGGTAGTGATATAACGGATCTGAGCACGCTGCAGGTCATCTGAATCAATATCATCCTGATATTTCATGCACTCAAAATAATAGTGCTCCGCCATCTTTGGATTTCCGGTGTGCGTGTATGCGCTGATGCCAATATCCGCGAGCCTGAACTTATAGCGATTGTCAATATCCGCATTTGCAGCGGCTTTTTCCACAGTTTCTAACATATACAACAGTTTTTTCTGCTCGAGATTATCACAATATCTGTACTTATCCAGGGCATCCACTGTTTTTTCCAGAGTCCCACTAACCAGCGTTTCAAGAACCTTTTTCTCCAGAACGGAGTACCATTTTTTTCGATAGTACTTTTTTACATCAGGAGATGACCAGCGTTTACCATCATAAAGCTCACTGAGGGCAGTCAGCATATCTTTATCGACATAGGCCTGAACTGCTTTATCAAAATAGTCGTTTCTGCCTTCATAATAGAAGAACAGGTTTTTTTCAGGATAATTAAGGCGGTTCATTCGTTTCCTGATATCCTGATCATAAGGCTTGTCATTCTTATAGCTCAGGGTAGCGCATACGCTATCAGCTAAAAAAAGGAATGCCTGTTTTCGTTCCTGCCCCGATTTGTATACAATACTTTTTGTAAAGAGACTGTCAACACTTATTTCTCTTAAATTGCTCAATTCTGTTATCAGTGCATGGTAGTATCCTTCGTCCGTTATTTTAAAATAATGTATATCTTTACTATCCGCTTTATCTTTTTCCGCCGGTTTCAGATAAGTCCCATAGCCGTACTTATTATAATTTTCTACACTGTCAACTTCTACCTTTTTCAGCTTTCTGGACGGGATGTTAAACGCAACAGAGGGAGTGTCTTCTGTAATTGACAGGTTATAAAAAATCCCTTTCTTTAAATACTCCTGTGCCATATTTAAATACAGATTGCTGGCTACATTATCACTTTGAATACTATTATCGGTAATTCCCGATATCATTTCTGACGACTTTAGCAGTGTGACCAGCTGATAAAAGCCTTCGCGTTTTAACGCAGTGCCGCCGCTTTCCACAATGTTGTTCCTTCCGTCAGTAAACAACAAGTCTCCGCCTTTGTATGTGCCGAATTTTATGAATTCTCCAAGGGTTTTTCTTACTTCTTCTTTCGACTTTTTGACATAAAAATCGTTGGTTCCATTTGAATGTAAGTCTTGTGGGAATCTGGTACCTGCTGACTTGCAAACTTTCTTGAAGTAACGTACAATTCTCTCTCTTTCTGGATCCGTGACGTTACCGTTCTTCTTATAAACCGATGTCGATATGTCCTTATAAACAATACCTGCAAGCATAATCGGTTCGTCTTTTTGTGCCTGGTTTTTCAGGATTTCAAAATTGATTGTCTCATCAAATGCTATAGTGTACATATTTGCCCCTCATCTCAGATTTCTGGCTTCGTAATACTTGTTGTCTGCAACCCATTCCGGCAGCTTCGCAACTTTATTGAATACCCGCTCGCATCGCTTCCCTTCACATTTCTAGTTCGTTACTCATTTTCCATCTCCGATACATCCGTTTCTTTTAGAAGTTCTTTTTAATCCATCTCCATTTCAGATGTCACTGCATCTTCTTCCCGATAGAGCTTAAATGTACCGACATTATTATACAAATACTCGAACAAATGGTCTTCACGTATAATAGTTCCATCAAAAGAAATGTTATGTTGCCTTAAATAATCGGCATCTGTCTTTGCGATGGATAGCGGGATCACAACTTTCTTTCCATATTTTCCCTTTTTTCTAGAACCAATATTCATCTTTTCTATCGATTTATAACCTTGCAAAGCTATCATCGGGAATTTCATCCCTTTATAGCGAGTCAAATATGCCCATCTGTAAAAAATCTGCGTTGTTTTAAGTTCTTCAATCGATTGAATTGTGTCGCCTTCATTAAGAATATCCAACTGCTTATATTCTCTAAGGCGCTCATTAATCTCTTTTTTTAGTTCGTCATCCTTTTCAATATATTCAGGAGGCACAATGCCGTCGAACCATTCCTCAAAAACCGGCTTCATTCGATATGTTTTCTCTTCCAAATAGCTGGGAATGACAGTTCCTGTTACCGCTTCTATCTGAAATCTTCGAGGGGTCAGGTACAATACATGATTTTTCAACTCTTCGGATTCGTTTTCTTCAAGCGTCTGTCTCCCGAGGTCAGTGATTTCACCAGAAACGCTGTCAATATGGTTATAAACAAATGTTTCATTGTTCAGAGCTCTTTCAACAATAGCTTGTTTCATTCCAGAGAGCGATGTCAGCGTCTCTACGTCGTGAATCCCAACATCATATAAGCGAAGGACCAACAGCTCCAGTGCGTCGTAATCTTCGACGATATGTTCCCTGACCATGGCTTCTACTAAAGCAACCGGGCATAGGAAAGGATGGAAAAATTCTAGATCTAAATCGGCTTTTTCGTTTTCCTTTAAAAATAACTCGAGAGCTTCCCCTCTTATTTCTTTCATTGTTGCCATCGTCATGCACCTCGATCAATAATGTCATCAGTATACAGTAGTTCTCCATCTCCATCAGACACATGCTGCAACAACAATCTAATGAATCGGGCAAATTTTCTTTCACAAACAGCATCACATTCACTGCATTGTAAAATCTCTTGTGTACCGATCTTTTTTGGTTCAGGACCTATGCTGCAATTCCAATCTTCGTCGTCATCACGTCGCTGCGTATTCATACAGCCAGCCAGATAATCCACATCACCGATAACAAGCAGTTGTTGTTGCGCTCTTGTGAACGCAACATTAAGACGGCGAAGCTCCTTCATAAAGCCAACACGCCCCTTGTGAGGATTTATATTTTTTCTACTACGGGTGAGACTATAGATAATGAGCGGCCGTTCCTGTCCCTGAAAACTATCTAGGGAAGCAACCATCCCTCTCAGCTGCTTTTGCGAAATTCCTGTAACTTTTTTTGCTATATATTCCCTGATCAAGCGCACTTGAGCACCATAAGCGGAAATTATCCCTATTTCGTGTTCTACTGTTGCAATATACGCCTCTCTGCTTTCCTCAGGCTGATTATTTATGACTTGCGCAACAATCTCTGCTACAATCCAAGCTTCGTGGTGATTCATATAGCCCATCTTGCTTTGAGGCTGCGTTTCATATCGGCAATCATCTCTTTCTGTAGAAAGAACTACTAACGGAAGCTCTGTTCCCGGGAGCAGCGGTTTGTATTTATTCATATCATAGCTGGAATAGTAATTTCCCTCGTAAAACCATTCAGATATGACAGAGGAGATATTGCCCGGCATGCGAAACTGTCTATTCAGATTAACAAGTTTTTTGCTATCAGAAACAGCAGATTTAATCATTTTTTCAGTATCTGCAAGGCTATATCTTCGTTTTCCGTTTAATGGATCATAATCAGAAATTGCAGGACGGAGAAGTTTTTTTCTGGCCTCGTCACTGGAATCGTTCTGTATATATCTTTGCCGCATCGATTCAAACAAAAATTCGAAGAAACTCTTCTCCAAAAGTCCCGTATCTATTTCATCTTCTTTACATGCATCTATTACATCCTGATTGGCTGAAGGTGGAATTTGCTTATAATCCCCTAAAAGCAGGTTTTTCGGAGCTCTACTCATAGGAATCAATGCATTGTGTATCTGAATTTGTCCGGATTCATCGACTATAGACACATCGAATTTCACATTGGCAAAATCTTTGTTAGAATTAATGCCAATGCAAGTTGCACCGACAATCTGGCACGTTTCAAGAAGCGCCGTCTGCATGATATCATTTCTGTCATTATTAACTATATCATTCCATGCTTGTGTTGCCTTAATTATTTTTTTTGCTTTCTCCACAATCACGTACATAGCCTGCATTTCAGATTCGGCAAGCTGCATGTTCTGATGGAGATTATTGCCAAATTTTACCGGAGTATAGAAATGACTCAATGCACTTACAAGCCTTGGCGGATACTGACTGCTTGTTGAAATCTCTCTACTTTGAAACATAGCGGCTTTGAATGCGTTTCTATAAAGTATGATAAGCTTTTTGTCCCTGAGCAATTTGACCTGTGTCTTCAAATTTGAAACCAATGCATTATGTTGCCGGGCGAGATCGTTATGATGAATAAGTAGGCTACCGCATTTGTTTTTCAATGTGACAATTTCTTCTTCAGCCAAAGTTGCTTGCTTTTTCAGAAACCATCTTACAATAACGTTCTTCTTACTATATTCCTTCAAAAACCTCTCTTTTTGCGTACGCGTAGCCACTGTGTCTTGTATTGCATCAGCGCAGAATCGAATCTCATCACTTAGTTCTGCCAAATGTGCAAATGTGCCTATTATAGCTTGCAGGTTATATAACAACTCTTTGTAATGCTCGTTACAATCTTTATATAAAAGTTGATATTTTCTCAGGACGTTCCCGTAATCGGTAATCGTTTTCCAATCAGCAGACAGCTCTCTTTCCACGCGGTCCTGATTCTCGTTAAAATGTCTCTGCATGGCTTCGATTTTGTACTGTGGAAGAAATTCTTTGCAGTCTTCCTGAACTTTCGCTTCATTACCCAAGCGAACAATTTCTCCCTGTCCTCTAAAGCGGGCAAGTACATTGTCCACCGCAGAGTTATTCTGGGAAGAGATAAGGACCCTTTTCCCATGTTTGATAAAGTATTCGACCCAATAGTTTATGACTGTAGTCTTTCCGGTTCCGGGTGGTCCAAGAACTAATAGAATATCCTTGGTCAGGATGCCCTTAATGATAGCTTCCAACTGCATTTGGTTTGGAGGGTATTTCTCCGAAAGCTTTTCTAGGATGTACTCTTTTAAATCCTCCGGAATTTCTTGATACCCTTCAGTTGAAAAATCGGAAAAAGTTTTATACATATACTTTGATTCGACTTTCGTCCGTTCCAAAGCACCTATAACACGATTCCTCACCTTGGTCTGCGTATCGTTGATCGCCATAACAATTTTGCCTGATCGTGGAAAGTCTTCATCATCCGACTGATGATAAAACTCAACAGAAACAGCAGTACCCTCATCTGTATCCGTATCAATATCATCTATAACACCAGTATAAATACCATGTTCACCGTGTTCGGTATCCATAATAGTGACTCGGTCACCTATATTGAAAACGGTTTTTTCCTCTTCTTCTGTCTGAATTACGATTGAATCATTTGAATAGAACGTATAAACATTTCCTTTATTGGTTTTCCGTTCAAATCTTTGAGAGAAAAAAGTCAGTCCTTCTCCCTGAGCCTGTTGATATTTCTCGACCCAGTTTTCCTTATCTGTATAATCCTGAAACGGACGCAAAACATTTCTTCGAAAACGTTCAGATATATTAATGTTTTGTGAGGCTGTTTCTGGCTCATCCTCTGAAGAAAAAAATAATTCCATCTGACCAATAAGCTCGTCATATAACGACTTCTCCATACTCCAGGAACCATCGGGAGTCTCGGGACGAATGGCTTTGTTGTAAATTATATGCACACTTCCGGCAGGAATAATCGTAAATATCTTTTCTTGATATAAATCTTCTTTTTCTTCCTTTGCTTTTTTCCCCCATAAGCATTTTGTTACAACGAAATCCATGTTTTTATCTATGCTTTCATGGAAATAAAGCACAATGCTCCCTAAAAACAAGGAATATCTACGAGATTTCTCAGAACTTTTTAAATAAGATGTGATGACAAGAGTTTTTGCTTTTTGTAATGCAGAAAAAATCATATCCGCTTCCTTGCTACTGCGGATCCCAGAAGTAAGGAAAAAAACCAATTTTCCTTTATACTCCTTATAGTTTTTCGGATGTATCTTCATACTCTCCATATTACTGATGCTATAGGAGCGCGGGATTTTATCTGCAAACGGATTAGGACGATCGAAAATACTTTTTTTAGATCGAACCGGCTTTTTCTCAACGGCAAAAGCGTGTTCTGAAGGATTTATAATTTTCTCCGTCGTATCTAAATTAACTTTAGGGACATCGGAATAATATCCATCGTTGGGAAAAACTTCTCTTCCATTATCTGAAGAAGATGTATAGAACATCTGAATATCCTCGGAACAAGGCCTTGAATACAGCTCATTTTTATTATCATTTTCTGAGCTTATTCGACATTTATAATCATCAAATGAAGCCTTGTCTAACATGTCCTTGTCATGGAGGTCCCATAAATAATCTATTTGTCTTTGAGTCTCCAAATATCTATCATAATCATCCTCAAATTGAGCTTTCTTATATTCTTTCTCTATTTGTATTCTTTCGCGTTCTCCAGCAAGCATCATTGCTTCTTCTTTTTCTCGACGCGATTTTTCGTCCTCTATCGGAAGACCATTTGCTAGTCCAAAAACACGAAGAGTGTTTTGTGTATGTTCTTCAGCAATTGCTTGATTTTGTAAGTCTATATCTAAGTCGATCATATCCATGTTTCCCCCTCAATATTGTGTCAGTACTTAACGCTCATATGCTTTCAGATACAGTTATTTAGACTTAGTATCAAATTGAATCATCGTTATTATCCTCTATATCAGACTCTGTTGTTGTCGGAAAACTGTTAAGCGGCATTTCATCCGGAAGAAATTCCACTTTTTTACAAAGCTCTTTATCGAAGTAACTAAGGTAGTCCCATTCTTCTTGATTAAATAAATCTCGTATCATAACTCTTCACCTGAATTGTATTCTTATAAGATCTGTTATTAGCTTATCATAAATAATCCTGTCGCTCGGTTTGAACTCCGTCATTTTCTTTAATATTTCATTCAATTCCGTGCCTCCTTTGAGCTTCAAAATATCCGATGTGAGTTCAGGACGCTTCATCCAGATCCCTTTTCCTGAACGAAATGTATATGAATTTCCGATAAGCTGTGGTTCTCCAAGCAGAAGTTCGTAAAAAATCTGACCTATCGCAAAAACGTCGGTCTTAGATGTTATTCCCACAGTAGTACTCCGTAGACCCATTTGCTCGGGTGCCTGATATGCTGGTGTGCCTACATTGCGAATATAATTTACATTTGCACAGCCAAAATCAATTATGCAAGATTTCCATCTCTTGTGTTTTCTGTCGAACCTGATAAAGATATTTTCAGGTTTAAGATCCCTATGGACCAGTACAGGATACCTACCAGCGATATCACGCATGACCTCACAGATAGAAACAATGATCTGAGTACGTACATAAAGATCCTTTGATTCCAATTTATCCTTTTTATTCCGATTCATCCAGCTTCGAAGAGATTCACCTGGTGCACTCTGCATGATTAGTACATGCCTGAAGGTCTGCCGATCGTTCCAGCTATCATATAGTTTTGGTACCCCACGGGTGCACGTATTTGCAAGTTTCAAGCTTTTGGCTTCTTCGACAGCTGCTTTCTGTACTGATTGCAGTACTTTTGCGTCTGCAAAAAATCTATAATTCTGTATCTTTACAAACACCTGTCCATAAGTTTCATCTACGGCTGTCCCGCACCATATTCCGCTCACTTCGTTTTCGTAAACAGGCCCGCTGACTTCATATTCTTTTCCGGAATTAGGACTTTTCAAGTTCATTCTCTAGAATCTCCTCAAACTCTTCAATAGAATATATTTCATTGATTGAGCTTTCAAATATCACCCGAAATGCATCTATCAGATCATCGGATAATTCCGGGACATCATACAATGCATCTACATCAATTTCTGCAGCCACCAGCTCCGGCGCCAGACAGTAAATAATTACCTTCGCTATGGAATAGAGGTCGACCTTCTTCCAGTCGATATCCTGAACGCCTTCTTTATAGTTTCTTAGTTCGCGAGGCATATATATGTTTTTTTGCAGTATTCCTTTAATACTTGCAAACACCGTATACTCATAATCAGTTACTTTTGCTGTCTCCATATTGACCAGTCCTGCCATGAAAGTATCCTGATCCGGGGTAATTATCACACAGCCAGGCTGAATGTTCCTATGGTGAATACCGGAAGAAACTTTTCCCATCTCTTTTACTGCTCTGACCAGGTCTAAGCCTATCTGAATAGACTGCTTTTTACTAAAAGCATTTCCTATTTCAGAAAGCAGCCGACTATCAGGATAGACTACATAGCCAATGTAATCTCTGTCCGAGTCGTCTGGGCAAACATATGGTGTTATTGTTTCCAGAATATAGCTTTTCCGGTGCTTATCTCCCTTGAATCTTCTTTTTACAAGTTGATTCCTCTCGTTAAACACCTGACTTCCCGTTGAGTCATTCCCTCTGGGAAATATCTGCCAAAATAAATAGTCACCCATCTTATTATGTACGAAATAGTTGTATTGACCATACACAATCTCTGTTTCAGATTTTTCTACAGCCCTGTCAATCTCATAGTCACCAAACGGTATTTTAGACTCACTAAAAATCACTTCTGAGTAAGATTTAAAAGATTCCTTCATCACAGTAAACAACGCTACTGTGCTTTCTGTGGCCAACTTGACGGTCTTTTCATTAACTGGTAAATAATCTTGCTTTTTTTTATAATACTCCGCATCATTTCTGTTTTTACGAACAGCATGCGCAGCATCTCCATTGACAAATAATCCACTGTCAAGGCACGTTTGTATTAAGGTAACAAGATTGGCCTGACCATCCTCTCGCAGTGTTTGCTTGACCCCGTGTATCTTTAGCAGCCCCTTGCACAGTGTCATTAGTGCATTCCTTGCTGCATCCAAAGATAACCAGGGATTTATCATTATATTGCGTTCAGCCTCTTTGCAGTAATCCAAAAGACGATTGGAACCGCCATATTTCTCGGGGAATACTATTCCATTAAAAACATCAAAGTTCATGGTTTACCTCGTAAAAAGCTTGATGCTTTACCTTGGTTCATAATCAAATACAATCATTATACTATTCGGAGTCACTCGTTTCCAATCCACTCAACTCTGTCATCACTCATCAACGCACTCTCCATCGGCTCTCCCCCTGCTCCTCAATTTCGTGATTACTGAAAAACACCGCTGCGCCGCGATTCTTTAACTCCGCATAGCTTTTCTCGGCAATCATTGAGTCTTCCGTGAGATTCCCGTCATTATCCATATTTTTAAATGATATAAATACGTCATACATGGATATACGTCTCCTTCCGCGACACAGATTCTGTCCAATACCAAGTCCGGCTCAAGTCTCTCTCAGCACAACATACACAAGCTCACGTATATGCCGCATCACCCTGTAGAGCTCCTCCTCTGATGAAAAAGCGAACATCGCAATGCCGAC
>OCTX012204278.1_pt1 | contig 23816 bp, 24 predicted proteins | sample 1539691 | NCBI WGS metagenome assembly OCTX01 (sample SAMN02144231, study PRJEB22623) | gut metagenome | biome: sheep rumen | host: Ovis aries | place: New Zealand
CGAAAGGAAGAGAACTTGAGATTCCGGTTCTCCACACTCACGCAGATGATGAATCAGTAGGAAAAGCTAGCATCCAAAGACCAAGGACCAAATCTCATACTAAGTTCGTTGCTGTACGCTTTGGCAATGTCCTTGGCAGCAACGGATCTGTTATCCCTCTGTTCAAAAAACAAATCGAGGAAGGTGGACCTGTAACTGTCACTCATCCGGATATCATACGATACTTCATGACGATTCCGGAGGCGGTCAGCCTTGTTCTTCAAGCTGGCTATTATGCAGAAAGCGGTAATATCTATGTACTTGATATGGGAGATCCGGTAAAGATTGATTCTCTTGCTCGAAACCTGATTAAGCTCTCGGGCCTTAAGCCTGATGTAGATATTGAAATAAAGTATACTGGTCTCAGACCAGGTGAGAAGCTCTATGAAGAGAAGCTTATGGCTGAGGAAGGTCTTAAGACTACTCCAAATAAACTCATCCATATCGGAAACCCGATTCCCTTTGACACTGATGAATTCCTCAATAAACTTGACAGCTTGATGTACATATCGTACAACAATGACGATGCAAACATTCGTAAGGTTGTAGAAGAAATAGTTCAAACATATACTCCTGCAGGGAGACACGGGTCGGAAATCAAAGGAAAGACATACGAGCGTCTTGTGCGGGAGATGCAAGCACATTGCAAAGAGACTACTGCATAATTAGTATTACCTGTAACGATAAAGGATAAGCGTAGTAATGAATAACAGTTTAAAAAATCCGAGCTTTGCCGGTATTGAACCATTTGAAAAAAAGATTTGGAATGGGGTGTATTATTGGGGAAACCAAGAAGAAAATCCCCCTTTATCAAAATGCACGAGATTGCCGGAAATGCCATGTTTTCAAGGGTTTTCGGCACATAAAATGACCTGAAAATAGGCGGGTACTTTAGGATAGGGCTCTTAGGGGAGGGTCGGCATAGAGACGTGTTCAAAATGCATCGAAATGATTTATATGGTCTGAGTTAGAGGAATGAACATGGAAATAGATGCACCTAAACAAATTAAATCTTACTATATCGCTTATTTTGATATACTGGGCTATAAAGAGTTTTTCCATAATAATCCAGACAAAGTTCCAGATTTACTGAATATGATTCACGCGGGTATTCAAGGTACGATAAATAAGATATCAAGCGCTAATAATTCGGCATTGTTTTCTCAAGTTGCGTCGATAAATATTGAAGTGCGTGTCTTTTCTGACAACGTTCTTCTATGTATGGAAGAACTTGAAAATAGTTTTGACCGAGTAAGGATACTATCTTTCATTATGATGGTAGCTGAGATACAGAGAGGATTCATTACGCAATGTAATCTGTTTATCAGGGGTGGAATTATAAAAGGCTTGCTTTCTATAAATCCGGACTATGTATTTGGAAAAGGGCTGATTGATGTGGTGGCTATGGAGGAAAGTGCTGTGTATCCACGCATTGAAATCTCTCAAGATATTATCAGTGCTCTATATACTGTGTCCTTATATACACAAGACGAAGGTAATCAAGCGGCGAGAATAAATGAACGCATAACAAAAGGAGAAGAAGTTTCTGATGAGGAACGAGCTCTTTATATAAGGGTTGGTGCAGCAATCCAAAAAGAAGCATTATTTCAAAGGATTGTTTCAGGTTTGGTATTCCAATGGCCTGATAGGAAATGGGTTTTGTCATATTTATACTGCTTCGATATCAATAGTATTATTCCAACACAAACCATAGCGATGCTACTTGAAAAGGTTAAAAATGAATTTCCATCGGATTATAAGTATTTCAATGCGAATACAGTAGATGTAGACAATTTACTAAAGCAACATAAAGAGATCGTTGAAGGTCAGCTGAAGGAGTTTGGTCATAACGATGACATTGAGACAGGCGATAATAAGGCGGCAGATTTAAGAGAACGAATACTTAAAAAGTATATATGGGTCATGGCCTATCATAATTTGGTATGCGAATTCTATAAGAAACCCAATTTCAAAATACTAACAAATTGTAATTGCGACACAAGGTTTTTGAAGATAATAATAGATATCATTGATAATGATGCGGAAGGATATACAGACAGTAGCCAGCACGGTACTTAAAATACCGGTTTATAAAGGGCGGTGGGTAAAGTGACTAAAATGTACAAAATCATTTTGCGCCGAAAATAGGCTGCAAAGTGAAAAAACATTAAAAAACGCGTGATTTCGTGCCGAAAAATGAGGTCTTATATTGCGATGGGTGTTGGAACGCCCGAAAATCCCCCTTTATCAAAAGGTTTGAAAATGCCGGAAATGCCCTGTTTTCAAGGGCTTGCGGCACATAAAATGTACCGATTTTGGTCGGTCGCTTTAGGATAGGGCTCTTAGGGGAGGGTCATCGGAGGCTCAGGAGATGTGTTCAAAATGCACCAGAAAGATCGTCATCTGATTCATAGTCACAGGAAACCGTGGCCAGGCATGAGCTGATGATTGGCTCGATTAACACAGGAGGCATTGAATGGCAACCTTTGCAGAAAGATTGAAAGAACTCAGAGAGGAGAAACACCTCAGCCAGAAAGCGCTCGGCGATGAGATTGGTGTGAGCGAGAATACCATCTACAGATGGGAGTCAGCCACACAGTCTCCAAGAGAAGAATATGTGACGCGCCTCTCCAACTTCTTCCAGGTCGGAAGCTTATATCTGACAGGGATAGTAGATGAACGTAACATACTGACCGATGAGGAAGCCTCGACTGAAAAAGAAGATGAAGAGTTCATGCTGAAGCAATATCGTCTTCTTAATCCGACGATGAAAAAGATGATCCGTCTCATGGTGAGCAGCGCATATGTGGCAGAGAAAAGCGGTAGATGAGAGCTGGTTCTCAATGAGAGCTTTGCTACTGTTGGAGTCAGACCCCTTTGGGGCAGGGTAATCAATAGTTGCAGAAGCCTACGTTGGCTGAAATTCATAGGGATGTAGAATTTCATATTGCACCGAAAACAGGCTGTTTTAAGCGGAAAATGGCGGAAAACAGTGAAAAACGAGAAAGTGCAAAATGACGAAGCCTACGAGGGCGATATTTCGTAGGGTTGAAATCCCCCTTTATGGAAAGGTATGAAAATGCCGGAAATGCCCTGCTTTCAAGGGTTTCAGGCACATAAAATGTACCGATTTTGACCGGGCACTTTAGGATAGGGTTCTTAGGGGAGGGTCATCGGAGGCTCTTTACCAGGAGATGACAGTGTTCATAAGAATGTCAGGGAACTACTGAAATGCCGGGGGACTGCGGGAAGACAAATGTTATTGAAAAATCTACTGATAACCACACTCTGGCTTGTAATTCCTGTGACGGTCGTATACGCATCAACTCCTCTGTGTGGATCAAGCACAGCTGTGGTGGAGAATTGGAAGGGTGAGGTTATCGAGGCCGATGAGATGATCTCCACACTTGAGGAGCCAGAAGAGCTGACGCCCGACGCACCGGAAGAGTCAATCTCCACACTTGAATATGAACCAGACCTGATTGTGGATGAGCCCGACCTGATTGAATTAGAAACAGAGGAATAAACACATGGATAACAAAAAATCCTTCTCAATTGGATATGCGATTGCCTTCCTGCTTTTAGGAGCAGTCGTGGCCTATGCCGCCATCAACCTCTTCGGATCAAAGAGCGCGGATGTGAGTAACACGCCGGGACACACCTTCTCTGTTGACCTGACTGGCGTGCCGGAAGGAACGGAGCTGGTTCCGGGGGATGTGCAGACATTGTCTCCGGCGGTACATAACGGCAGTACAACGGATTATATTTATGCTTTTGTGAGCGTTTCTTATAACCCTGATGTGTACGAGATAGTTAATCCATCGTGGGAGTTGGTGTCGGAAGAGGATGGTTTGGCCATATATAGTTACAGCTCAGGTAATCAGATGATCCCCGTTGAGATGGGACAGGACGCAGAGTTCAGCTGTGGAATGAAGGTTGTGGCTGAAGGAGCTGCTTTTGCGGGAGTGAGCGAAGAGGATATGAAATACACAGTTACCGGGTATGGGATAAGTAGTGAAATAGCCAGTAGCGGAAACCTGGACGCCTGGGCGGATTATGAGAATGGTGGGGAGTGAGGCTCTACCTATTCTCTGTAGAAGATATACAGTGGAGAAGATATGACCTACAAACTCAACCCGGAAATTGGCAAGATACAGAGCCCAGTTGTTCTGATCCTCCTGGACGGGGAGAGAAGAGAATATAAAGACGGAGCAGCTGTGGTTGAGGATGTGTTTGATCAGATGTTTGTGGTTGAGATAGTCCGTGCTGTGGAGGACACAGTGGAGATAAAACTTACCGAACCGCAAATGATGTCGTCCACATGGATTGGTGAAGAGCAGACGTTTTTTTGAGCCCCAGATCCTGCACACGCCATACCTCCCCATGCGGTAAAGAAGAGAGAATTAAGAAATCATGATTACAGGTATTCATCATTTTAGCATTATTGCTTCTTCTGAAGAAAACATCAATTTCTACGTTTCTCTCGGATTCAAAAAAGAGAGAAGAATAGCACGGTCTTACGATACGGTGGTTCTCCTGAATGGATATGGTATAGGTTTGGAAATCTTTATAGATCCGAGGCATCCGGGGAGAGGAAATCCTGAACCGTTGGGATTGAGAAGCTTAAGCCTTCGGGTTGATGATGTGGAGAAGACATTAGAAGAGCATGGCTTGGAAAGCACGGAGATAAACACAGACTGGAATGGCAAGCGATATGTAGTTGTAAAAGATCCAGATGGAAATGCAGTGCAGTTGTGTGAGTGATAACTACAGGAGAACGGCCACAAGAGCGTGGTTGAGCTTATAGAAGGATGGAGAACATATGAACACGTGGTTGGTTGTTTTATTAGTTTTGATTGTACTTTTCCTGGTGATGTACATCGTGGCGATGATAAAGAGACCAGGATCAAGATATAAGAATGACCCTTCCCAGCAGAATCCCATGCAGGGGAAGATGGTTCGATTTGTGGAGAATCCGACGGAGCCGGAAAATGCCGATGGCATGCGTGGACATCTGGAGGCTATAGCAACGTCTTTTCATCGTGCAGGTGCATACGAGAGGATAGGTAAGAGAATTCTTGATATTATTCTGTCTTTTGGTGGTATGGTCATTTTATCGCCTGTCTTCTTGATATTGAGCTTATGGATCAAGATTGATGATCCAGGCCCAGTCCTTTTCACCCAGAAGAGGGTAGGGAAAGATAAGCAGTACTTTAAGTTGCATAAGTTCCGCTCCATGAAGATGTCCACACCTCATGATAAGCCTACCCATATGCTTGATAACCCGGAGCAGTATATAACTAAGAGCGGTAAGTTTATTAGAGCACACAGTTTGGATGAACTACCCCAGATCTGGGATATCTTCATTGGGAATATGAGTGTTATCGGTCCGAGACCAGCATTATGGAATCAGGATTGGCTGACTGCTTGCAGAGATGAGTATGGAGCTAATGATATCAAGCCTGGTCTGACAGGATGGGCGCAGATCAACGGAAGAGATGAACTGGAAATTCCTGTGAAAGCAAAGCTGGATGGGGAGTATGTGAAGAAGCTGAGCTTGGGGATGGATATTAAGTGTTTCCTTGGAAGTCTTCATGTGTTTAAGAGTGATGATTCGGTTGTTGAAGGCGGAACTGGGGAGATGAAGAAACAGGAGAAGAGCAGATGAAGAAAGTGCTCATAACCGGAGCGAAAAGTTATATAGGTGTTAGCTTTGAGAATTACGTAAAGCAGCATTACAGTTCCGAGCTTGATATAGAAACTGTGGACATGATCGATGGGAGTTGGAGACAGAAGGACTTCTCCCCTTACGATATCATCTATCATGTCGCCGGTATTGCTCACGCGGATGTGGGAAATGTGGATGATGCCACGAAGAAGAAATACTACGCGGTAAACACAGATCTGACGATAGAAACGGCTAAGAAGGCGAAGAATGAGGGCGTAAAGCAGTTCGTTTTCATGTCCTCGGCTATCGTTTATGGTGATTCTGCTCCTTATGGAGAAATCAAAAGGATAACAGCATCCACGGAACCTTCTCCTGCAAATTTCTATGGAGACAGCAAATGGCAGGCTGATAAGGGCGTGAGAGAGTTGGCAGATGAGAACTTCACCATCACCGTCCTTCGCCCGCCGATGATTTATGGGAAGGGCAGCAAAGGAAACTATCCGACATTAGCGAAGATGGCTAAAAAACTGCCGATCTTCCCGGATGTGCAGAATGAAAGGTCAATGCTCTATATCGAGAATCTCTGTGAATTTCTGGCTCAGGTGATGATTAGAGGAGAAAGCGGAGTATTCTGGCCACAGAACAAGGAATATACGAGAACGAGCGATATGGTAAGGATGATCGCAGAAGTGAGTGGTCATAAGATAGGTGTAAGTAAAGCATGGAACTGGGTTGTGGGATTGGCAAGTAAGATTCCCGGTAAACCGAGAGGACTTGCTAACAAAGCCTTTGGAAATATGAGTTATGAGAAATCGATGAGTAAATACGATTTTGAGTATCAGATTGTGGATTTGAAAGAATCAATAAAGAGGACGGAAGGGTAATAATGTCAAACAACAAAGGAAACATTGAAAAAATCATCAAAGCGTATAATCCGCCCTCTAAACCAATTAACGTTTTTATGATTGGGTTGCGTGGATATACACAGAACTATGGTGGCTGGGAAGCTTTTGCGCACGGCCTTTTTGATAATTGGACAGATAATGATATTCAATGGTGGGCATATGAGAAGGTTGATTCAGTAGAAAAAGAGGAAATCGTCACAGTAAATAATATTATCTGCGTTCGTGTTTTTGAAGGCGAGACGGGAAGTTCTGCAATGCCTAAATATGATTTGCATTGCACGAACCTCACTTGCCTTTTTGTAAAGTCTCATCATATTGCTAATCCGATCATGTACCATTTGGGAGTTCGTATAGGACCTCTTCTCTGGCTGAAACGGCCAGGAATCAAAAGATTGGGAATTAGAATGACTGAAAACCCTGCAGGGGCTGAGTGGCGAAGAACAAAATGGGGAAAACTTCTCCAAGCATATCTGTATGTTTCGGCTGTGATGATGGCAAAGTCAACGGACTGCATGATATGTGATAATGAAGGCATTCGAGAATTGTATGAACAGATGCTCCATGGAAGAAAGCCATTACTCGAATACGTAGCTTATGGCGTGCAGAGTGTTCCTCGGGTTACTGAACCGGTTCCGGAGAAAGTTCAGGAGTTCTTTGAAAAGTGGGGAATTAAAAAGGATGATTATTATCTCATATTAGGAAGATATATCCCGGAAAACAATTATGAGATGATGCTTAAAGGCTTTATCAAGTCAAAGAGTAAAAGGAAGTTGCTTGTAATTACCAACTATAAAACTGAGATACAAAAATTCCATGAGCATATTAAGCAATCTACAGGATACGAGAAAGATTCTCGAGTTATTATGGCTGGAACTCTTTATGATTCAGAAATCCTGCATTACGTACGTCAATATGCACATGGATACATTCACGGACATTCAGTAGGAGGAACTAATCCTGGTCTCCTTGAGGCCATGGCCGAAACGGATGTTAATATCTGCTACAAGGTAAACTTCAATAAGTATGTTGGGGCGGATGCTGCTTTATATTTTGGCAGTGAGGATGAGCTATCGTCTGTGATTGAGAAAGTAGATGATATTTCAGATAATAAGAAGATCGAGCGTGGTGAAATGGCCCGCAAGATTATGAGCGAGAAATACTCTTGGAAACATATAGTAGATGAATATGATAGGGTTATACGCAGAATAATAAACATGTAATAGGAAACAATTGGGGTTGGTTGTTATGAACATACTACATTATTCTCTGGGCATATATCCAGATAGACAGGGTGGTCTTGTCAGATATAGTACAGACATTGCTATAGAGCAAGCAAAAGAGAATAACGTATATTATTTAGTGCCGGGAAAGCTTGGTATTATTGATAAAAAGGTAAGGATTGTCAAGAAAAACGCGTATAAGAGGCTTAAAGTATTTAAAATCGAGAATGCTCTTCCCATACCTTTGTTTGCTGGGATCAAAGACATAGATCTTTATACAAAGCAAATCGACAAGACTGTTTTTGTGAGATTCCTTAAAGAAAATGATGTGGATGTAATGCACATTCATTCTCTTATGGGGCTGTATAAAGAATTCTTGCTTGCTGCTAAAGAGTTAAATATTCCTGTTTTCATGACAACTCATGATTTCTTTGGGTTATGTCCTATTACTACACTATATAGAGATGGGAATGTTTGTAATAATAGATGTATAGATAAAAGGTGCTTTGAATGCTCTCAATTTGCTCATGGATATTATAAGCTGGCAATAGGTCAGTCTGCGTTATATAAGAAACTGAAAAATACTCCATTTGTTGCTAATATGCGCAAGGATGCACTTGCAGATAAATCGAACGATACAAAGGATACCTTAATAGAAACGGCACCGGATTATAATCGATTGAATAGCTACTATAGAGAATGCTTTTCTTTAATTGATTATTATCTTTTCAACAGCAATCAAACAAGAGAAGTGTATGAGTCAAGATTAGGAAAAATGCATGGGGAAGTCGTCTCTCTTCTCCTCCCCACAATTAATGATATTCGAAAGAAAAGGGGATTTCTTAAAGACGGAATTCTTCACATCGGCTATATGGGCGAGTGCAAAGATTTCAAAGGATACTTCCTTCTTGAAGCGTCTGTAAAAGAATTGATATCAGAAGGCTTTAAGGTTGAATTAGATGTCTTTAATGAGAGTGTGAATGAGAGCAAAGGTGTTGTGAAGAGAGGGAAGTACACAGCTGATCAACTAGATGGAATATACGACTCTTTAGATATTATTGCTGTTCCCAGCATCTGGTATGAGACTTTAAGTTTTATTGCCATTGAAGCAATCGCGGCAGGCATTCCCTGCATGGTTTCAGACCATGTTGGTGCAAAAGATTATATCAAGGATAGAGAGACAGGTTTTATTGTTGAAGCCGGTAATAGGGAAGATATAAAAAATTGTATTACGTGCTTATTGAATATTCAAGTATTGGAAAAAGTCAATTCGGCGGCACTTGATGAACCTTGGGATTTTAACTTCAATAATCATTGTATGACGGTTCAGGAAAAATATCATGGTTACATAGGAAAAAATGATAAAAGAATTCATTTTTAAACTGTGCAATAGGATACTAAAAAAGGTCTCAGAATAGGAATAAGACGTATACACAAAGGACCAAAGAACATTAGAGCGGAGTTATAATGAATAAGAGCAATTGTGCTGAGCAAATGGTATGGACAACCTTTGCTTTGTTGGTGGTATCAAATATTTTTCAAATAACTTATGCAATTTATTTAGTTTTGGCAATTATGGTAGCAGTTGCAATAAGCAGTTGTATTATAAGAAAAACTGGCTCTCATATATGGGTTTTTATTGTCTTGGCTTTAATGGGAATTGTTGCATCATTACTAAAAGGAACAACTGATTTTTATATTCTTGCTAGGGGTGTTTCATATGTAATCCCATTTATGTTGGCAATATATTTTGGAGCTTATAATGCTTATGTAGGGGTTAGTGAGAAAAGGTTTGTTCAGATTATCACCTATGCAGGAATTGTTTATAGCGTATATTATCTTGTGCGAACAGTGGTGAATTTCACAGGAAATTACTCGTCTTTAAGAGATAGTCGAGCAACTTCCTATTTGATACCTGTAGCCTTTGCTATAATAATAGTATACAAACTTAATAGGGAAGAATTGTTTGAAAAAAAAAGCGAGAACCTTTTTTTTCTTATTCTTATTATAAGTGTGCTTCTGAATCTAAGTAGGACATCTCTACTTATTATTGGGGTCACTACTGCAATTGGCATACTAGCGATAGCAAGAAAAAGAAATTATTTTGGAAGAGCACTATTGGTTATTATTATTCTTATTGTTGGATTTGTAGGAGTGGAAGTTTACGTAGCGTATAATACTGAGTCAATTATAGCAAGCTACATTAATCTTCTTGATCTTGGAGTGGATCAGTTCCTTGGAAAGGTACAAATTTCCTCAAGTGCCGATATAATTCATAACTGGAGAAATTATGAGAATCAAATGGCAGTTATCCAGTTTAAAAATGCTGATCTTCTTGAAAAAATATTCGGACAAGGATATCAAGGCGTATATGTAGGACAGTATTCTACGCTTGTGATGGAAGCTGATAACAGTGGATACCTACCAGTCCTTCATAATGCCTATTACACAATATTGACATATTCAGGAGTTTTTGGACTTATCATCTTCATTATCACGCAAATAAGTCTTGTAAAGCATGTAACATATGATTTGAGAACGAAGAATAATGCATTTCCTCTTTTAACTCTCTGCTTAATGATAAGTATTTATTTATCAGCAACGATAATAAGAAGTTTTATAGGAAAGTATGTATTAATGGAAGTAGGACTGATTATTGGCTTCTATTTTTACAGAAGAAGGCAACGACAGGGAATTAACTCTAATAACCGATCATCGCAATAATTGTCATTTCGACAAAGGAGATACTATGAGAATAATCACTCCAGTGGGATATTTTGCAACAGGCGCAAGTGCAGTGACAGATTTACTAACTGAATTTGACGAAATAAAATCTTATGGTTGGGGGGAACATCGTTTCATCCAAGACCCAGATGGGATTTCTGATTTAGAATACAACATTGTCGAAAACAACCATAGGCATAATACAAGTCACGCAATCAAGCGTTATATAAAGCTTACAAAAAGTTTTAAGAGCTTTGGGTATGGTAAAGGCTTTTACTTATACACAGACGATTTTTATAGATTAACAGATGAATATGTCTCAACAATAACAGAACTTAAGGCAAGGTCCTGGTGGTTTAGGGATAACATTGATAAAGGTACATTGTATAACATTGTTATAAGAGGGTATTCTTTTGCTAGAAAATGTCTTGCAAGAACCATGGGAAAGAAAGATAAACTTTATCCTTCATTGTCCAAATTGGAGTATGGCTATTTTTCTGCGATTTCTGAAGATGTTTTTTTAGAGGCAACGAGAAAATATATTGATGGTGTTGTGGCGGCTGCAAACAAGGAAAAAAAAGATTTTGTAATTCTTGAGCAGCTTGTACCCGCTACGAATTGCAATAGATACGTAAGGTATTTTAACGATGTAAAAATCATTGTAGTTGAGCGAGATCCAAGAGATGTTTATTTATGGGAAAAAGAGCGCATAAAATGGGGAGTCGTTCCAACAAAGACAGTTGAAGAGTATGTAAAATGGTTTAAAATCACGCGGAAATATAGCCATCCACAGGATGAGGATAAGACGAAAGTATTAAGAATTAGATTCGAGGATCTTATTTATAATTATGATGAAACAAGAAAACTTATAGCTGAGTTTGTGGGAATTAACTTGGATAAGCATACACATCAGTTCTCAGTTTTAAAGCCGGATCAGTCCAAAAACAATACTAATTTATCAAAAAAGATTAAAGGTTACGAGGAAGATATTAAATACATTGAGAGAGAACTAAAGGAATACTTATATGATTTTGACTCAGCAGAGGGAAGTAGCAACTAATGGATGATATTAATATTATGCAATCACATACTATATGCTTAAAAACCGCAGTTGTGATTCTTAACTATAATACAGCAAGTCTGACAGAAAAATTAGCTCGAAAATTATCACATTTTTCTTCGATTAGTCATGTAGTTGTCATAGATAATAAATCATCAGATAATTCCTATCAAGTTTTAAAACAACTTGAGGATTCAAAAATTATAGTTATTGACTCTGGGAAAAACGGTGGGTATTCATATGGTAATAATTTAGGAACAAGGGTATGCACAGATTTAGGTGTAGACATTGTCTTTATTTCAAATCCAGATGTGAATGTAGAGGAAGTTGATGTTGAGAAGATATTAGACGGATTTGAGCAATCTGATTATGCTATGCTTTCTGGAATTCAATATGAAATAGATGGCCGTGTTGGTAAACCGGAAATATGGAGAAAAAGAAACTATATTGATGATCTGGCTGATTGTTTTTTTATTACAGGATTTCTCTGTAGTCGAAGAAGGGGAATACCGGTTGATTACTCTAAAGTAATTCAGCCGGTTGACGTGCTGAAAGGCTCTTTTTTTGCTGTGCGATTGAGAGATTTCAATGATGTAAATGGTTATGATGAGAAAGTATTCTTATATAGCGAAGAAAGACTTTTGGCTGACAAGATGCAGCAAATGGGAAAAAAAATAGGCATAGTTACTGGAGCAAGATATGATCATATGCATTCTGTAAGTATATCAAAGAAATATAAAAATAGAACTCAAAGAATGAAGATGTTATACCATTCCCGCCTTTACTGTAATGAAAAATACGAAAATATCAGAGGCATTAAAAAAATATTCCTTAAGATGTGTATGTCTATTTCTCTTTTTGAGTATAGTGTAATTGACTTGATTAATAGCATCAGGGGGAATTAACGAGATGGTGGTTAAGAGTCTGAAAAAATGTGTGGCAATTATCCTGAAATGGATTAATTGGCTCATCCCAAAACGGTATATCTCATTTTCTTCAATTCCTGATTTTTCTGACAATCCGCAAGCATTATTTGATTATATGATGAGAAATAGGTTGTTGGAAAATAAGACGATAGTCTGGCATTTGATGAGTAATGATGCTAAGGGAACTATTGAGAGATGGATTAATGATGAATTTCGAAAACTCAATTGCAGAATAATAATTATAAAAAAATTTACATTGAAGTCCATATGGCTATTTATGCGATCGAAGGTAATTATAGATTCACATGGAATGTATGATTTTAGAACAAATAGACAAATGGAAGTTTGTTTATGGCATGGTATGCCTGTAAAGAGAATTGGTTTTTTATTACATGGTTTACCACAAAGAGAAAAACTTGGTTTCGGAAGGTTTTTTTCGGTTACATCTAATGAATTTGTAAATATTTTTAGTGATGTCTTCTATGTAAAACAAGAACTTATTCATATTGATGGACAACCTAGAAATGATTATTTGTTTAATCCTGTTGAAGAGTATTGCGGGATTCAAGATTATATTATTTATTTGCCAACTTTTCGTAAGTCGATAAAAAAAACCAACATCAGTAATTATGATTGCGAGTATGAAGCGGATAAACTTTTTAACTTAAGTAGAGAAGATTGGAGAGTAATTAGCCAAGTTCTTAATGAACAGAAATTGAATCTAATAATAAAGCCACATCCACAGGATACGCTGGATAATTTGTTATATATTAAGGACTACCAGAATATATTGATAATAAATGATAGGGATTTGCTAATGCAACATATACCGCTGTATCGACTGTTGGCAGGCAGTCAGGCCTTGATTACAGATTATTCATCGGTTTTCATTGACTATATGTTAACAGATAAACCCATTGCCTTTTTCATTCCCGATTATGATTCATATAAAAATAGCAGAGGGTTTATCTTTGATAATCCTGAAGAAATAATGGCTGGGAAAATATGTACTACATGTGAAGATATAAATAAATTTATTAGAAATTATGATATTGAAGGTTTTATTAATAAGAGGCAATATTTGGATATTAAGAGAAGGTTGAACTCTATAGATTCAAATATTTCCTGTCAAAAAATATGTAATGATATTAAGCCGTTCATATAAAAAGAGTCAAAACTATGAGCCAAAACACGAATACTATAAAAAGGGGCATTGTGACTATATTTGTGGTCAATGTCATCAATATGGTTATTGGGATATTAACAAATCTCATTCTACCTAAATACCTTTCGATAGATACTTATGCGGACATAAAAACGTTCCAATTATGTTTGTCATATATAGGGGTACTCCACTTGGGATATAACGACGGAGTATATCTTGAATATGGTGGGAGGAATATTTCAGAAGTTAATAAAGATCAGTTAAGCAGAAATGCAACAACTATAAAGTTTCTTGAAGCAGCCTTTTTTATTGTATTTCTTTTTGTTGGCTTGTTTCTTGGAAATAATATGGTAATATATGTTGCATTCATATTAGTTCCATATTTACTTGTTGCGTATTATAAATATCTTTTTCAAGCGTGCGGAGAATTTTCCAGATATGGGCGTATCTTAAATGCGGTTACCATAGGACTGTTTGCCGCAAACATGTTATTAATCCTACTTAAGGTTGATAATTCAGCATATTACATTTTAGCTCAAATAATAATTTATTTTGTTGTGTGGATTGCTCTAGAAGTTCTTTCGAGAGCAAAGTTTGGACTAAGATTTAAATTTGCCTTCTTTTCAATAGCAGAGTTAGTAAGATGTGTTAAGCAGGGCTTCCTGTTGATGCTCGGAAATTTTGCATCTACCTTCATTACAAGTATGGATAGGTGGTTCATTAATTTCCTTATGACATCAGCCGAATTTGCATACTATAGCTTTGCGGTTTCGTTAGAAAGCTTTTTGAATATAGCAACCACACCGATTACAACTACCTTATATAATTATTTCTGTAAAGACAGTACACAAGAAACTGTTTCAAAAATAAGGAAATATATGGTTGTATTTAGTGGGCTCCTGGTCTCATCTGCATTTGCTGTAAAAGTTCTTATTATGTGGTACATCCCCAAATATAAAGAATCTATAGACGTGGTATTCATTTTATTTGCATCACAGATATTCTATGTATTAAATAGGAGTATTTATACCAATTTGTATAAGGCTAGGAGAAAACAAAATGTGTACTTTGTGAAGCTGTTGATTACTTTGGTATGTGCCTTCTTGTTAAATGTGATTTGCTATTTATTAATGCATACAAAGGAAGCCTTTGCAATAGGTACGTTAATATCATCAGTTATTTGGTTTATTCTGGTTAATTTTGACTTTAAGGCATATCGGTGTACGTGGAAAGAAATAATATTTATGATAGCTATGTCAGTAGCGTTGCTTCTGCTAGGAACTACACTCAATCCTATTATTGGCTTTTGTGTTTATATAGTTTTTTGCATTATTTTAGGTCACTTCTTGCTTCCAAATGCGATAAAGGGGATTGTTTATATGGGTAAGAATTATGTCAAGGGTATTAAAAATAGATAATAATTTGGAAAAGGCATGAATAATGGGAACAATATATAAATCTATCGATAAAACCAAAATAAGTGTTATTGGCGCAGGAACATGGGGCATGGCATTAGCGAGAATGTTGTCGATATATGGACATACCATCACAGTTTGGTCTGCACTTCCTGCTGAGATTGAAGAACTGAATAAAACGAGGCGACAAAAGAATCTTCCGAATATGGAGATCCCAGAGGATATTACATTTACTACCGAACTATCAAATGCCTGTGCTGAGGCAGATATTCTTTTATTTGCTGTCCCGTCTGTGTTTGTGAGGAACACGGCGAAAGCTGTGTCCGACTGTATCAATCCAGAGCAGATTATAGTTGATGTAGCTAAAGGAATTGAATCAGATACGCTTATGACAATGTCAGAAGTCATTTCTGATGAGCTGCAAAAAGCAGGAAAAAGCAATCCTATTGTTGCACTATCAGGGCCAACCCATGCTGAGGAAGTAGCGAGAGATATACCCACAACGATTGTTGCTGCACATGAGGATTTGGCGATAGCAGAGAAGGTTCAGGAGATATTCACGAACCCTGTCATGCGTGCTTATACGAATACAGACGTCAAGGGAGTTGAGCTCTGCGGAGCTCTGAAGAACATCATCGCACTTGCATCAGGAATAATCTATGGGCTTGGTTTTGGAGATAATACTAAAGCTGCGTTAATTACAAGAGGACTTGCAGAGATAGAAAGATTAGGACTTCGGATGGGCTGCTTGCCAGATACCTTTTCTGGACTGGCTGGCATGGGAGATTTGATTGTTACAGCTACAAGTAAGCATAGTCGAAACAGCCGATGCGGTTATCTGATTGGTCAGGGATATGAGCCAGATGATGCAATTAAGCAGGTCGGTATGGTAGTAGAAGGCATTAATGCTATTCCGGCGGCGATAGGTTTGGCGAAGAAATATGATGTGGAGATTCCGATAATTTCAGCTGTTAATGAGGTGATCAATCATGGTGGAAGTCCAAAGCAGGCGGTGAAAGAACTCATGGGACGAGACACTACAACAGAATTATCAAAGCCAATTCTTGATTTAAATTATGAATCAGCTGTAATTAAGAATACGGCAATACGAATACGAGGAGAACAGAGTATGAAAAGAGTTATTACTTATGGGACCTATGACCTTCTACACTACGGTCATATCAATCTTCTTCGCCGTGCAAAGGCGCTTGGAGATTATCTGATCGTAGTCATCTCTTCCGATGAATTTAACTGGAATGAAAAGCACAAGAAGTGTTACTTCACCTATGAGCAGAGAAAGGCGTTGGTAGAAGCCATCCGGTATGTAGATCTTGTTATTCCGGAAGAGAGCTGGACGCAGAAACGTAGCGATATGCATGAGTATCATGTGGATACTTTTGTTATGGGAGATGACTGGAAGGGTAAGTTTGATTTCTTGAAGGAGGAAGGTGTGGAGGTTGTATATCTGCCTCGTACACCGGAAATATCAAGCTCTCAGATAAAGAAAGATTTATATGATGCAAATGCAGTGGATGGTGAGAGCAAAACTAGTCATGACGATATAAACACTGATCCTGGGAAGTGATTGGTATCTCTTAAGGAACGCAATCATACACACCGCCGGCAAAGATCCCAACAATCTTTAACCCAACAGAAGTGGTGGGTGTGTAGTTATAAGCTGCGGTGATACAGTAAAGAATTGGGAGGTAAAACATCAGTGGAGAAAAAGTATACAGAGTTTATGGATGAAATATCCACTGATGAGCTTTATGAAGGTCTTCTCGCATACGGATTTTTTGCAGAGAAACTCCCGCCTGTGTTTACCGCAGTTCCATTTTTCGATTATTGTAAGACAGTCTCATCGCCATTTGAATCGGGATGGGATGATTACATCACCTTCCGTGTGATGCGCAATATTAGTATTCCAAGAGTTATGGGTATTCCGAACCCATTTAAATACCAGCGGCTGTGTGAAGAGCTGAAAAATGATTGGGATAAAATATGCGAACATTTTCATAAACAAACAGATCAGCAATCCTTTCGAATGAGTAGAATCCACATTCGCAAAGAATATGGAGAGAAGCGTATCTTTGAAATGAATTACAAGAATTGGCGTGTGGATGGAAATCCAGAATCGGATCTTCTGATTCATGATAAAGGAACAAGTCGTTTTCTTGTAAAAGCAGATATTTCCACATGCTTTCCAAGCATATACTCTCATTCAATCCCGTGGGCATTAGTGGGTAAGGCAGAATCAAAACAAACTCTTCATGATGATACATGGTATGGAAGGATAGACAAAGCATGCCAGGAAATGCGAAACGGAGAAACTCATGGACTTCTTATTGGTCCTCACGCATCAAATCTGCTTTCGGAAATTATTCTTACAGTTGTTGATAAGAAACTCTACGACAAGGGTTATAGATATGCAAGAAATATAGATGATTACGATTGTTACGTGGATAGTCGAGATACAGCTCAGCTATTTCTCCGAGATCTAGAAGGAGCACTTCGTGAGTTTGATCTTCCGCTAAACCACAAGAAAACAAAGGTTATTGAATTGCCTATAGGTATAGAGAAGAGTTGGAAGCACCAACTAAGTGATTTGCCCACAGTAGGTGGCTCAGGAAGTGTGGAATATCCGCAGGTCAATACCTTCATTGACACAGCATTACAGCTGGCAACAGAGACAGGAGATTTCGCCATTATCAATTATGCTATCAAGAAACTTAAGGGAATGAAACTGACTGATAATGGGAAGAAGCTGGCTGCAAAGCGTTTTATGCATATGGCGGTTCTCTATCCTTACCTCCTGTATTTGCTAGATGAATATGTTTTCAACCCATATGGCGTAGAAATGGATGAAATCAAGTCATTATCTAATACGATTTACCGAGACGCAGCTAGAGTTAATGATTATGAGAGTATGAGTTACTCAACCTATTATGCAATCCGATATGGGTTTGAATTGGATGCATTCGAGGATAATTTTGAGGAGGCTCAGAACTATGTGATTACCTCCAAAGATTGCATTCTGCTAACCGTGACTTGGATTTATCTCATGGAACACTGCCATTGGAACAGGAAGGCATCTTTGATGAAGACATTGAACAGGGTTGCAATGGAGCTGAAAAGCACTGATATGGATCGCTATTGGCTATTCTGCTATGAGGCGTTGTCATGGGGGAGTTTGCCTGGTGAATGGCGGACAATGAAACAGGCAGGTATAAGTTTTATCAGGAAGGATTTGATAGATGGCACTTCCGACACTAACAGCGAATCAAATTGAACAGATTGCGCACATAATGGGTGATACCGACAATGGTTTTACAGGAACGGAACTTGGACATCACCTTGCTCAGTGCCATATGGCTGACCCTGATCCTGGTATGACGAAGTGGAAACGTCTGTACAATGCCTTCGGCGCTGCCGTGAATAATAGTGCATCCACGAATGCAGTCTATCAATTCATTCAATACTGCATGGAACCTGCACTAGGTCTCCAGAACCCAGATAGATACAATTGGATGCGGTTGGAATTAAATAAGGTTTTGATGCTTGTAGGAGTTGAAATCAGGGATGATGGAAAGTTTTATTCTGTGTCACAAGCCCAAAGCCTGAGCGAAGTGCAACGCAGGACAAAAGAATTGCGAGACAAACTTACAGGATACGGAGCTCACTCTGAAGTCCTTAAGTGCTGTCGGGGTGAATTATTAGCAGAGGATTATTTTCACGCAGTGCAGGAGGCTGCAAAGAGTTTATGTGATCGTGTGAGAACAATGTCAGGACTGACAACAGATGGAGCGACTCTATTTAATACTGCTTTTGCTGTTGGTAATCCTTATATTGCATTGAACTCTTTGCGAACAAGTAGTGAGCAAAACCAACAAAATGGACTTAAAGAAATGCTTTGCGGTGTGATACATATGGTGAGAAATGTAACAGCACATGAGCTTCGGATTCATTGGGATGTTAACGAGAAAGATGCTATAGATATTTTAACTCAGATATCGTATCTTCATAAGCTATTGGATGTATGTATAACAGTGCCGAGAGTATAGGAGTTTTTTCAGTTTTATGGCAGACGAAATTATTAAACCGGATGGAGCGGTATATACAAAAATTAACCTGGCAGATCATCTTGGTGTAACTGAAGATCAGTTGGCTACATTCAGAACAGCAGCAATGCAACAATCGTTAAATGGGTTCAATAGTGCTATTTCAAGACAGGCAGAGCAATGGGCTGCCTTAAACGATGAAATCGCTGAGTCTATTGAAGCAGGTAAAGAGGAGATGATCCGTCGTCAGGCGGAAGCAAATGCTGAAGCTTATGCAAAGGCTCTTAGATCATCGCCGTTCCTGTTTGATGAGATTGTGGGGGCGCTTGCAGCTCTATGCGGAAATCCGACCTATAATTCTTTATCACTTGAAGATCCGATGAATGACTATGTGAGAGACATTCTTGGGCATGGATTGCATGTTCGGGATCAATCAAGACAAGGGATTTCAGGAAACTCTCGATATGCAGAAAAAGGACAAGCCGGAGAACTGGATATTCAAATACGTAATAATGGGCGGCCAATAGGCATATATGAGGGGCTGCGACTTAAAAACGTTGATTCAAGTGAAATATATGATCATATTAAAAAAGCCACAATAAACTACAACCCGCAAGGTGTTAAAGAGGTCTTCGTCGTTGCATATGTCAGAAATCATGCAACTGATTTCGGAAAGTTCTGGAGCAAGTTCATGGAGTGTGTTCGAGCCTACGAAGCACCTGATCCTGAATATCAGATTGTGTGGGCTGAAGAGGAAGAAGATACCGGGTTATCAGCAGTTAGGTCTATTAGTGGTATCTATAACATGGATGACACAGAACACAATGTACATGCCATGGCTGTAAAGTTAATGGAGTAGTATCTCTATAAGAAACAGCCTTTTCCATAGAACCATGAAGCAACAGAAAGGAACCAAATCATGAAAACCTACCTCATCACCGGCTGTGCCGGATTTATAGGCAGCAATTTTGTTTACTATATGTTGAATAAGTACGATGACATTCGTCTTATTAATCTTGATAAGCTCACGTACGCGGGAAATCTGGAGAATCTGAAAAGTGTGGAGAATGACTCTCGTCACATCTTTGTACAGGGAGATATCTGTGATAAGGAACTTGTCGCATCCCTGATCGCCGACTATGACCCGGACTATATCATCAACTTCGCAGCCGAGTCTCATGTCGACCGGTCTATCGCTAATCCGGAGATCTTTGTGGAAACAAATGTCATGGGGACTGTCAATCTTCTCCAGAGAGCCAAAGAAGCTTGGTATGACAGTGATTCCAAAACCTGGAGGGAAGGAAAGAAGTATCTGCAGGTTTCCACAGACGAAGTATACGGTGCTCTCGGTGCAGAAGGTTTCTTTATGGAGACCACACCGATTAATCCACATTCCCCTTACAGCTCTTCCAAAGCTTCCGCAGATCATTTCGTGAAGGCGTTCCATGATACCTATGGTATGCCTATCAATATTACCCGCTGCTCTAACAACTACGGCCCATATCAGTTCCCGGAGAAGCTCATTCCTCTGATGATCAATAATGTAAAGAATCATAAAGCTTTACCTGTCTATGGTGACGGTATGCAGATCAGGGATTGGCTTTTCGTAGAAGATCACTGTAAAGCGATTGATATGGTAGCGAATGGTGGAAAGAGTGGCGAAGTCTATAACATCGGCGGCCATAATGAGCGTCCGAACATCTTCATTGTAAAGACTATTATTGAGCAGTTGCATGACAGGCTGAAGGATGACGGTATTTCAGAAGCTCTTATCAAGCATGTGGAGGATCGCCTTGGCCATGACCGTCGCTACGGTATTGATCCGACTAAGATTAAGAATGATCTTGGCTGGTATCCGGAAACTCCGTTTGAGGTCGGGATCGTGAAGACCATAGACTGGTATCTGGAAAATGAAGAGTGGATGGATAGAGTAACATCCGGCGCTTATCAGAGTTATTACGCTGAGATGTATAAAAATAGACAGTGAAGGTTGGCAACATGAAAGTATTTGTTACAGGAGTTTGTGGGCAGCTCGGACATGATTGTGTGAACGAGCTGATATCTCGTGGATATGAGGCAGTTGGTTCTGATATTCAGCCAATTTATTCAGGTATTGCTGATGAATCAGCAGTGACTACAGCACCGTATGTACAGCTTGATATTACAAATCGAGATGCGGTGCTGGAGAAGATAGCGGAGATAAAACCTGATGCTATTATTCATTGTGCTGCATGGACGAATGTGGATGGCGCGGAAGATAAGCAAGACATTGTTCATCAGATTAATGCTGTGGGTACGCAGAACATTGCAGATGCGGCGAAGGTTGTTGATGCAAAGATGTTGTATCTTTCCACAGATTATGTATTCGATGGTCAGGGAGAGCGCCCCTGGGAGCCGGATGACAAGTGTTACGCGCCGCTGAATGTGTATGGACAGAGTAAGCTGGATGGAGAAATGGCGGTGTCCTCAACATTGTCCAAATACTTCATCGTACGTATTGCATGGGTGTTCGGTCTTAATGGAAAGAACTTCATCAAGACCATGATCAATGTGGGTAAGACACATGATACCGTTCGGGTGGTCAACGATCAGATTGGAACACCGACTTATACCTTGGATCTGGCACGGCTTCTTGTCGACATGATTGAGACAGAGAAGTATGGCTATTATCATGCTACTAATGAAGGGGGATACATCAGCTGGTACGACTTCTGCTGCGAATTCTATAAGCAGTATGGTCTGACAACCACTGTCGTTTCTGTATCAACTGCTGAGTATGGCTTATCCGTCGCCGCTCGTCCATTCAATTCACGTCTGGAGAAGTCGAAGCTTGTAGAGGCTGGCTTCACACCTCTTCCTACATGGCAGGATGCGGTCAGCAGATACTTGAAGGAGGCGCAGTTATAATGGCATTCACATTTGAAAAAACAAAATTGCCGGGGGTTGTGATCATCCAGCCACAGGTGTTTGGCGATTCCCGCGGTTATTTTATGGAGAGCTTTAAAGCTCCGGATTTTGCGGCAGCAGGTTTGCCTGTGAACTTTGTTCAGGATAATGAATCTTCATCCACTAAAGGAGTTCTCCGTGGTCTTCATTTCCAGAAGGATCATACACAGGGCAAGCTTGTACGCGTCACTCACGGCGAAGTGTTTGATGTCGCTGTAGATGTGAGACCAGGATCTGAAACCTATGGCCAGTGGGTTGGTGTGGCACTCAGCTCTGAGAAGAAGAACATGTTCTACATTCCAGAGGGCTTTGCTCACGGATTCCTAGTTCTTTCCGACACAGCAGAATTCGTCTATAAATGCACGGATGTATACGATCCGACAAGTGAAGGCGGCGTTCCGTGGAATGATCCGACCATAAATGTTCAGTGGCCGGAGTTGGATGTGCCTTATAAAACATCTGAGAAAGACGAGAAACATGAGCCATTTGGTACTCAGGACTTTACCTGGGCGGAGAAGTGGCTGTGAAAAACTGAGAGCAGTAACACGAAAGGACATAAAACGATGAAAGGTATTGTACTCGCTGGCGGGTCCGGCACACGGCTTTATCCGCTTACAAAAGTGACGAGCAAACAGTTGCTCCCCATCTATGACAAGCCGATGATCTATTATCCGCTTAGCACTTTAATGCTGGCGGGTATAAAAGAAATTCTTATAATCTCCACACCTGATGACACTCCGAGATTCGAGCATTTACTGGGAGATGGTTCTCAATTTGGGATATCTTTATCCTACAAGGTTCAGCCATCGCCGGACGGCCTTGCCCAGGCATTCATCTTGGGAGAAGAGTTCTTGGGTGGGGAAGCAGGCGCAATGGTTCTCGGAGATAATATCTTTTACGGGAATGGATTCAGAACGCTTCTTAAGGCAGCGGTAAAAGATGCTGAAGAGAATGGACGTGCGACTGTATTTGGCTATTACGTTCCGGATCCAGAGCGTTTCGGTGTGGTCGAGTTTGATGAGAACGGGAAGGCGCTGAGTATAGAAGAGAAGCCGAAGAGCAATTATGCCGTAACAGGACTTTATTTCTATCCGGCAGGCGTTTCATCCCGCGCAAACCAGGTTAAACCCTCGGCACGTGGTGAACTTGAGATAACCACGCTGAATGAGATGTATCTGAAGGATGGACTTTTGGATGTGCAGCTTCTTGGGCGAGGCTTTGCCTGGCTTGATACAGGGACAATGAGTAGCCTGCTGCAGGCGGCAATCTTTGTGGAAACGATCCAGGGAAGACAGGGAATTGTGATTTCCGCTCCAGAAGAGATTGCTTACATAAACGGCTTCATCGATAAAGATAAACTGGCGGAGAGCGCTAAGGCTTATGGCAAAAGTCCGTATGGGGAACACTTGAAGGCTGTGGCTGAGGGTAAGGTACGCTACTAAGGTGCATTCGTTATTACAACCTTCATGAAAGTCGGACCGCAGAGAGCTTCTGGAGTTCGTATCGTCTGTGTCCGCCCAACATGCTGCTTCGAAACGCGGATTGCTACGGTGGAGTTGTAAAAATAATCCCTATCGTCCAGGGGGAAGTAAATATCTAGTATAAATGTTTTTAAATAAATGGACTATAATTCATCCCTGTAGTATAATGTTCCTATCAAGCAAAGGAGCATTTTACCATGGGAAGAAAA
>OCTX012149022.1_pt1 | contig 23761 bp, 26 predicted proteins | sample 1539691 | NCBI WGS metagenome assembly OCTX01 (sample SAMN02144231, study PRJEB22623) | gut metagenome | biome: sheep rumen | host: Ovis aries | place: New Zealand
ATCATCAGCAGAATGTCCGGCCGCCGTGCATGCGTCGGCTGCGGCGCTACCTACCACATCATCTTCAACGCTCCGAAGGTCGCCGACGTCTGCGACGTCTGCGGCAGCAAGCTGATCATCCGCGACGATGACAAGCCGGAGACCGTCAGGAACCGTCTCAGCGTCTACCATGCACAGACACAGCCTCTGATCGATTACTACGATGCGAAGGGCCTTGTCGTGAACATCGACGGTACGAAGGATATGGACGCCGTTTTCGCGGAAATTCTGGAGAAGATCGGTAAGTAATGCCTGTAAGGGTAAAAACAAAAGAAGAAATTGAATTAATGAGGATCTCAGGGCGGATGCTCGCACGCGTACACGAAGCGATGCGCGCGGCCATCCGCCCGGGAATCTCTACCGCGGAACTGAACGCGGTCGGGGAGGATGAGATCCGAAGGCTCGGAGGAGTTCCCAATTTTAAGGATTACCAGGGATTTCCGGCAGCGATCTGCATTTCCGTCAACGACGTCGTGGTCCACGGGATCCCCTCGGAGGAGATCATCCTTAAGGAGGGAGACATCGTCTCGCTGGATGCGGGCCTCATTTACAAAGGCTGGCATTCGGACGCGGCGAGGACCTGGGGCGTCGGCAGGATCAGCGGGGAAAATGAAAACCTCATCGCCGACACAAAAGAGAGCTTCTTTGAAGGCCTCAGGATGGCCAGAGCCGGCAATCACCTCTACGATATATCCGCGGCAATCGGATATTTCGCGGAGAGCCGCGGAAGAGGCGTGGTGAGAGAGCTCACCGGCCACGGGATCGGCAGGCACCTGCACGAGGAGCCGATGATTCCCAACTACGAACAGAAGGGCAGAGGGATCCTGCTTGTGCCGGGAATGACCTTTGCCGTCGAGCCGATGCTCACGGCCGGCTCGGAAGAAATACGTCAGATGCCCGACGGCTGGACGATCAGAACGGCGGATGGCAGTAATGCAGCCCATTACGAGAACACCATCCTGATCACACAAGGAGAACCGGAGATACTGACCGGTCAAGAAGGAGGATATTAAACATATGTCTAGAGCGGATGCGATTGAAGTGGAAGGGACCGTCATTGAAAAGCTCCCCAACGCCATGTTCCGTGTGGAACTTTCGAACAAGCATGTCGTCCTGGCTCACATCAGCGGAAAGCTTCGCATGAATTTCATCCGGATCCTTCCGGGCGACAAGGTCACCATCGAGCTGTCGCCGTATGATCTTGACAAGGGACGTATCATCTGGCGCGATAAATAATTGTAAAAAGAACAAAATAATGCTTGCAATAAAGGCCGCAGCGTAGTAGAATACTATGCGGACTTTTGTGCGCCTTTGGCGCGGATTTTACATTCAAAGCAGAGCGATTTGCGGAAAGGAGGTTTATAATGAAGGTTAGATCTTCCGTAAAGCCCATTTGTGAGAAGTGCAAAGTCATCAAGAGAAAGGGTTCGATCAGAATCATCTGCGAGAATCCGAAACACAAGCAGAAACAGGGCTGAGTTTAAGTTAGGTAGAAAAGCGGTCCGGGGCGCGGCTGCACGGATCAGCTTCAACTATATATCAGCTTGAGAGCCGATATTTAGTGCTTAATACCGCCGCGCGTCATCTCTTGCGGCGGAAAGGTCATCCTGCATTATGCGATGGCTGGGCGGGAATTCCTGCCCCAGTTGAGAAACTAAGTAACAAGAACAATGAAACTGAAGTTTGGAGGAAAACAATGGCTCGTATAGCTGGAGTGGATTTACCAAGGGACAAGCGTGTCGAGATCGGTCTGACCTATATCTATGGTATCGGCAGATCCACATCGAATAAGATCCTTGCGGGTGCGAACGTTAACCCGGACACGCGCGTACGTGACCTCACCGATGAGGAAGTCACACGCATCAAGGACGTTATGGAAGCAACATGCCTGGTGGAAGGTGATCTTCGCCGTGAAGTCGCCATGAACATCAAGCGTCTCACTGAGATCGGCTGCTACAGAGGCATCCGTCACAGAAAGGGCCTTCCGGTTCGCGGTCAGAACACCAAGAACAATGCCCGGACCCGCAAGGGACCGAAGCGCACAGTCGCTAACAAGAAGAAATAATTTTCGGTAGTTAAGAAAGGAAAGTAGGTTAGTTTTTATGGCAGGTAAAGCATCAGCTAAAAAGACGGCTTCTTCTAAGAGAAAAGTCAGGAAAAACGTTGAACATGGGCAGGCCCACATTCAGTCTTCCTTCAACAACACGATCGTTACGTTGACGGATGCGAACGGCAATGCGCTCTCATGGGCGTCCGCCGGCGGCCTGGGATTCCGCGGTTCAAGGAAATCTACACCTTACGCTGCCCAGATGGCAGCAGAGACGGCAACCAAGGCAGCTCTTCCGCACGGCCTCAAGACCGTGGAAGTGTTCGTCAAGGGCCCGGGTTCGGGACGTGAGGCGGCGATCCGCGCTCTGTCCGCATGCGGCCTTCAGGTTGTCAGTATCGAGGATGTGACTCCGGTACCGCACAACGGCTGCCGTCCGCCGAAGCGCAGAAGAGTATAATTCCATTTCATTTTGAACAGCCGCATGGAAATTGCGCATAATCAGAGTACATTAGGGAGGTCCTAAGCAATATGGCAGTAAACAGAGTACCTTATCTTAAGAGATGCAGATCGCTCGGTATGGAGCCGCAGTATCTCGGAATCGATAAGAAGTCTACCCGTGAGCTCAAGAGAAGCAGCCGTAAGGTTTCAGAGTACGGCCAGCAGCTTCGTGAGAAACAGAAGGCTAAGTTCATCTACGGCGTCCTCGAGAAGCCGTTCCGCAACTACTATGAGAAGGCAGTCCGCATGAAGGGCATGACCGGTGCAAACCTCATGACCATGCTGGAGATGCGTCTCGACAACATTCTTTTCCGCGCCGGCTTCGCCCGCACCCGCCGCGAGGCTCGTCAGATCGTCGATCACAAGCATGTTCTTGTGAACGGCAGCTGCGTCAACATTCCTTCCTACGAAGTGAGCGTCGGCGACAAGATCGAGATCAAGGAGAAGAAGCAGTCCTCCGCCAGATATAAGGCAGAAAACGGCATCCTTGCTGCTACCGCAGGCCGTGCAGTGCCGGAATGGCTTGATGTTGACGTCGAGCACATGGCCGCCACCGTCAAGGAAGCTCCGACGAGAGAGATGATCGATGTTCCGGTCAATGAGATGCTTATCGTCGAGTTGTATTCCAAATAATCATTAGACACCGGCCCAAAGGAGGGAAGACTTAGTGTTTGATTTTAACAAACCGAAGATTACAGTTGCAGAAGTTTCGGAAGATAAGAAATTTGGCAGGTTTGTAGTCGAACCTCTTGAGAGAGGCTACGGGACGACACTCGGCAATTCTCTTAGAAGGATCATGCTTTCTTCGCTTCCCGGTGCTGCTGTGAGCCAGGTCAAAATTGAGGGCGTTCTGCATGAGTTCAGTCCGATCCCGGGCGTCAAGGAAGACGTCACGGAGATCATCCTGAACCTGAAGAGCCTTGCGATCCGGAATAATTCCGAGTCCGACGAGCCGAAAACCGCCTACATCGAGTATGAAGGCGAGGGCATCGTCCGCGCTTCCGATATCCAGGTTGATTCCGATATCGAGATCATGAACCCCGATCAGGTCATCGCGACCATGAACGGCGGTCCGGACTGCAAGCTTTACATGGAGATGACCATCACCAAAGGCCGCGGCTATGTCAGCGCTGACAAGGGCAAGCAGGAGGATATGCCGATCGGAGTCATCGCAGTCGATGCGATCTATACGCCGATCGACCGCGTCAACATGACTGTGGAAAACACTCGTGTCGGACAGCAGACCGACTTCGACAAACTGACGCTGGACGTCTGGACGAAGGGCACCCTGAATCCGGAAGAGGCCGTCAGCCTTGCAGCCAAAGTCTTAAGCGAGCACCTCAAGCTGTTCGTCGATCTGACCGAGACTGCCATGACCGCTGAGGTCATGATCGAGAAAGAGGATAACGAGAAAGAGAAAGTTCTTGAGATGAACATCGATGAGCTCGAACTTTCCGTCCGTTCCTATAACTGCCTGAAGAGGGCAGGCATCAACACAGTTGAAGAACTGTGCAACAAGACTTCCGAGGACATGATGAAGGTCAGAAACCTTGGCCGCAAATCCCTCGAGGAAGTTCTCGCCAAGCTCAAAGAGCTCGGACTGCAGCTGCGCCCGAGCGAGGAATGAGACATACGGGTTTCATTTTCAGACAATAATATTTCAGCGGATGCCAGCGACCGGCAGTAAGACCGAAGGGCATGGCGGCAACGCTCCGCGCAATGGAGGTAATCATGGCAGGATACAGAAAACTTGGAAAAACCGCTCCTCAGAGAAAAGCACTTCTCAGAAACCAGGTCACCAATCTTCTCTACAACGGCAAGATCGTGACGACCGAGGCCCGCGCCAAGGAAGTCCGCAAGATCGCTGAAGGCTTCATCGCCCTCGCTGTCAAGGAGAAGGACAACTTCGAGACCGTCACTGTCACCGTCAAGGTTCCGCGCAAGGACGCCAACGGCAAGCGCGTGAAAGAGGTCGTCGACGGCAAGAAGGTCACCGTTTTCGACGAAGTCGAGAAGCAGATCACGAAGGACGCTCCGTCCAGGCTGAATGCGAGAAGAAAGATGCTCAGCTTCTTCTATCCGATCAAGGAGGTCCCGGCTGAAGGCAAGGGCCGCAAGAAGAACACGAAGCAGGTCGATCTTCCGAAGAAGCTTTTCGAGGAAGTCGCTCCGAAGTATGTGAACCGCAACGGCGGCTACACCAGAATCGTCAAGATCGGCCAGAGAAAGGGCGATGCTGCGATGATGGTTCTTCTCGAGCTCGTATAATTAAGTTTTTTGGGCGCTCTGCCGGACGGCAGGGCGCTTTTTCTTTCAGAATTTGTTGTTTTAAGTGTCTGCATGTGGTATGATGATTAGGTGGATTTTTCCTTCAGGAGAGGCATTATGAAGAAAGCAGCATTTGTGATGACGCTTTTGATGGCCGGCTGTCTTGCGGCCATGCTGTTTTACTACAGCAGCACGGTGTCATCGGACATTCATATCATCAACCACAACTCCTACGGGCCGGCAAATGCATGGACAGGGACGCAGGACGCCTCGCAGGCGGAGATGACGCCGGCAGAGTCAGAGAGCATTCCGGCGGAGCCCGCGGAGAGCACTTCCACAGAGAGCATTTCCACAGAGCCCGCGGAGAGCATTCCGGCGGAGCCCGTGGAAGTTTCGATCGGACATGCAGACTTTACGCCTGAGCGCCTCATCTTCATCGGCGATGGGCGCACGATGGCGATGTACGATGCAGCGCAGGCAGACCAGGACCTTGATATACGGTTCGTATCGACCTCCGGTGCGGATCTGAACTGGCTGAACCGGAGCGCGTTTGACACCGAGTACCAGTACATCAACAGCCGGACGGCAGTCATCGTGATGCTCGGCATCTCCGACATGCAGAGGGCGGAAGACTACGTCAGGGTCCTCAACGAGTGGGGCGAGGTGTTTACGAGGGATTTCAGCTCGCACTTCTACTTCGCTTCGGTGAACCCGGTCGACCAGGGCATCTTCACAAATGAGCAGATCGAGTCTTTCAACGAGATCGTGAAGACAGGCCTCAGCGATAATGTCGGCTACATCGACTCCTACAGCGCCCTCACTTCGATGGGCTACGAGACGACCGACACGCTGCACTACACGGACGAGACGACGAGGGATATGTACGAACTCTTCAAAACTTACTTCAACTGGGAGTGATCAAAGGACAATAAAGGGACGGTTCCGAGGAATCGTCCCTCACGCTTTCCCTGAACGTGAAACGGCACCGGAAGGGGAGCTTCCGATGCCGTCTCGTTGGGGAGTATAAATAATTAATAAGGGGTTTTGCTGTAAAAAAAATTTTTGAAGGGTAAATTCTTTTTACACCATGCATTATATACTCTTCTAAAGAAAAAATCAACAGAAAATTAAACAAATATTAACAAAATACTGAAAAAATATGGAAAACTTTGAATATATCGCTCCGTGCCACTTCGGGCTGGAGTCTGTGCTGAAAAGAGAGGCCGCCGAGATCGGCGGAAAAATTGAATCTGTGGACGACGGGAGGGTTGTATTTTCGGGAAATGCAGACCTCGGAGCCGCCGCCAACATCCGTCTCCGCACCGCCGAGCGCGTGCTGCTGAAGGTGGGCGAGTTCAGGGCGGCGACATTTGACGAGCTCTACGAGGGGACGAAAGCGCTCCCGCTCGAGGATTTCCTGCCCTCGGACGCGAAGTTCTGGGTCGCGAAGGCCTCGTCGGTGAAGAGCGCGCTCTTCTCGCCGTCGGACATCCAGCGGATCATGAAGAAGGCGATGGCGGACCGCCTGGGAGCTCACTACGGCCTTTCCTGGCTGCCGGAGAGCGGCGCGTCCTATCCGTTCCGGGTCTCCCTCAAGAAGGATATCGTGACGGTCGGGATCGATATGAGCGGCGCTTCGCTCCACAAGAGGGGCTACCGGGTCTCCCCGGTGATCGCACCGATCTCGGAGACGCTGGCGGCCGCACTCATCTCCTTAACGCCCTGGCGGCGCGGGAGGATCCTTGTGGATCCGTTCTGCGGGTCCGGGACATTTCTCATCGAGGCGGCGATGATGGCTGCGAACATCGCGCCGGGCCTTAAGCGGGAGTTTACCGCGGAGAGCTGGGACGGGATCGTGCCGGCGGGGGCCTTTTCGAGGGAGAGAGCGAAGGCGCGGGAGGCAATCCTGCCGGACGCCGGCGAGGGTACGGACCTGCAGGGCTTCGACATCGACCCGGGCGCCGTTAAGCACGCGCGGGACAATGCGCGGGCGGCGGGCGTGCTGCCGTATATTCATTTTCAGCAGAGGGACGTCAGACAGCTCTCGCACCCGAAGAAATACGGGTTCCTCATCACCAACCCGCCCTACGGCGAGCGGCTGGAGGACAGAGGGCAGGTGCGCGGGCTCTACGAGACGCTCGGCGAGAATTTCCGGAAGCTGGACGCGTGGTCGATGTATGTGATCACGGCCTATCCGGAGGCTGCGGAGGCGATCGGCGTAAAACCGACGAAGAACCGCAAGATCTACAACGGAATGATGAAGACGTATTTTTACGAATACAGCGGGCCGAAGCCGCCAAGGATGCCGCGTCCGGCCGGAGGGGAGAGAGGAAAATGAAAATCGTATTTGCGACAGGCAACCCGGACAAACTGACCGAGATCCGCGAGATCGTGAAGGACCTCGGAATCGAGGTCGTCACGATGAAGGAGGAAGGTTTTACGGGCGAGATCAACGAGACCGGCTCGACTTTCATGGAAAATGCCCTGATCAAGGCCCGCACCGTCGCGAAGGCGCTCGGAGAGGTCACGATGTCGGACGACTCGGGCCTCGTGGTGGACGCGCTGGGCGGCGAGCCGGGCATCTACTCCGCGCGCTGGATGGGCGAGCACACTTCCTACCGCATCAAAAATAAAGCAATCATCGACCGCCTGGGCGACCTGTCGGCGGAGAAACGCACCGCGCGGTTCGTCTGCGCGATGGCCTGCGTGTTCCCGGACGGGCGCGAGCTGACGGCCGAGGAGGCATTTGAGGGCATCATCGGCTGGGAAGAGCGCGGGCGCAACGGGTTCGGCTACGATCCTATTTTCTATCTCCCGGAGAGAGGATGCACGTCGGCGGAGCTCTCCCGCGAGGAGAAAAATGCCGTCAGCCACCGCGGCAAAGCCCTCCGGAAGATGCGGCAGCTGCTGGAAGAGGAAATGAACAGGGAGAATGCATGAAGATACTGGTTGTGAGCGACACGCACGGACATGAGGCAAATCTGAGGAAGGTCCTCGAAAAGATCGGGAAGATCGACCACCTGATCCACTGCGGCGACGTGGAGGAACACGAGGCGGCGATCGAGGAGATGGCGGGCTGCCCCTGCACGTTCGTGAGGGGCAACAATGATTACGGGACGAACCTGAACCGCGAGGAGATCGTCACGTTCGGCAATTACAGGATCTTCGTGACGCACGGGCACACCATGGGCGTCCACTGGGACTACGACGGGGTGCGGCAGGCAGCCAGGAAGAAGAACTGCAACGTCGCGATGTTCGGGCACACGCACCGGCCGGTCGTCGAGATTGCGCCGTCGGAGAACGGCGTCACGCTGATCAATCCGGGGAGCCTTACATTTCCGAGGCAGGACGGGAGGAAGCCGAGCTTTGTGACGATGGAGATCGACCGGTTCGGGAAGGCACATTATACCCTGTGTTATCTGAACAGGGGGGATCGGTTTTCATTTTGGTAAAAACCGGAAAATAATCGTTGACAAATCGCCCCAACTAAACTATAATAATCTAGCGCGTGAGGTCACGCGGGAAAAAGGGCGACGGGGTGTGGCTCAGCTTGGCTAGAGCGCCTGCTTTGGGAGCAGGAAGCCGCAGGTTCGAATCCTGTCACCCCGATTTCATGAATGCGGGTGTAGTTCAATGGTAGAACACCAGCCTTCCAAGCTGGACACGTGGGTTCGATTCCCATCACCCGCTCTCGCCGTGAAAGCGGCGCAGCGGCTATGTGCCTGTAGCTCAGCTGGATAGAGCAACGGCCTTCTAAGCCGTGTGTCGGGGGTTCGAGTCCCTTCAGGCACGTTTATATGGTGGGTATAGCGCAGTTGGTTAGCGCGCCAGATTGTGGCTCTGGAGGCCGTGGGTTCGAGTCCCACTATCCACCCTTTGCAGCAGCGTATTTGCTGCTTAGGTGATGGGCTATCGCCAAGCGGTAAGGCACAGCACTTTGACTGCTGCACTCGTTGGTTCGAATCCAACTAGCCCAGTAAGGAGCATTAGCTCAGGTGGTAGAGCACTTGACTTTTAATCAAGTTGTCCGGGGTTCGAGTCCCCGATGCTTCATTTTTTGATTTGTGAGCAGATGACGAGAGTCATCTGTTTTTTGTTAGGCGGGGGGAGGGCATTCCCTGTACCGGAAAGGAAGGACAGCATGAAATATCGAATCAACCGGAAAATGGGCGACAGGATCAGTGAAATTGGTCTGGGCTCCGCCTATATGGCAGAAGCCGGAATGAAGGAAGGGGTCAAGGCCCTCCGGGCAGCCCGGGAAGGCGGAATCAATTATTATGATCTGGCGGCCGGTGACGGGGCTGCACTGCAAACCATGTCCCATGGGGATCGATGTGGGGCTGGTGAACAAATACTATGACCTGGCGGTCTCCGGCGACGAGCTCGCCAGGGAACACTACCGCTCGCTGGAGAAAAGTGCGTCCGACTGCATCCGGTGCGGACACTGCGACGCGAGGTGTCCTTTCGGTGTGAGGCAGAGCGGGCGTATGGCGGAGATACAGGCGTATATGAGCCGTTGATCGGGTGCGGAATAAAAGGATCGGCTGAGAATGAGAGAGGTCTCATCCCGGCCGATCCTTTTATTTGCCCCACAGGAAAATGACTGCTATTACCCTTTCATGCACTCATAAATCGCGTCCACGTCCGCCTCGGGACCGGCCGCCTCGATTGACCTGTAAATCGCTTCGACTTCAGAAAGAGGTGTTTCAAGCTCATCTGCAGCCTCAGCAGGGGTTTTGCCTTTTCGGTATTTGCGAAGCGCCAGCGCAATCAGGTTTATAGCTTTACCTTGTGCACGTCCTTGCTCCAGCCCTTGCTCCAGCCCCAGTTCATGTCCTTCATCATAGCCTTTCTCCCTGCCTTCCATCTCCGCATCCATCATCGCAAAATAAATGCTCATATAATCATTCCTCCAATCCAAATCGTCCCTCGCGCTGACGACCGCGGCGTCCAGGCTCTCGGTGTAAGAATCTCGAATGACCCCTTTGTTCATGTACTCGAACACGTTCCTAAGATCCGGGGAGATAGCACCCTTGGTTCCGCTTGTGTTGACAAATACCTTCGTGGTCTCATCGGAGAGCTTAAGGTCGGTCTCTTCCTGACAGGTGTTCCGGAACGTGTAGACGCCGAGACTCAGATCAAATGGATCCTTCAGGCAAATGAAAATCACGAAGCTTTTCCTCAGATCCCGGTAGCTCTTCCCTTCTCTAAGGGAACTGATATCAATCGCAGACTGGTAGTAGCGGGACCGCTTCGGGAGCAGATCCTTCCAGTGAGCCTTGCCCGGTTTCTCCATCTCTACGTCGTAGATCGTCCCATCCTCGTCGTCCAGGTAGACGTCCATCCGGATCCCGTGGGAGTTGGGAGCCAGCTTGATGGTTTTCTCACTCTCCGGGAACTCAATCCTGCTGATCGGCTCGCCCAGAATGCGTGAGAGAAGCTCCTGCAGGAGCTCCGGGTGGGTGGTCATCACCTTGGTGAACATGAAGTTATCGCAAATATCTAACTGCTCGTAATCCTTAATTCCTGCTTCTATCATACTATAGTTCCTCCTTTTCTGCAAGAAGCCAGCGGTTACTGGATAATCATACCGTATTGATGAGCGCAATATTACCCGTCGGACGGGTAAAATGAAAAACTTTTGAGTGGATTTATCCCTACGGATGCCTGGCTCGCGCGGCAGAAAGCTTGACAGACGCAGATCCCGGGCTAATCAAGCTGTTTGGAGGCTTTGGCACGGCTGGACCCGGGGACGGTTGAACTTATCGCCTGGTCGTGTCATAATTAGTGTGTCGGCTGACAATTCAAGTGAGAAAAGAGAGGCGAGAAATATGTGGTTCTGGTTTGCACTGGGGTCCGCGGTGTTTGCCGCGCTGACCTCTATACTGGCAAAGGTGGGGATTGAGGGCGTGAATTCAAATCTGGCGACAGCGGTCCGTACGATGGTGGTCGTGGTGATGGCCTGGGTGATGGTTTTCCTGACAAATGCGCAGGGCGGCCTCAGGGACATCAGCCGGCGGAGCTGGGTGTTCCTGATCCTTTCAGGGCTTGCGACGGGGGCGTCGTGGCTGTGCTATTATCGGGCGCTGCAGATCGGGGAGGCGTCGAAGGTCGTGCCGGTCGATAAGCTGTCGGTGGTGATCACGCTGGTGCTGGCGTTTGTGGTGCTGCGGGAGGAGTTTACCGTGAGGTCCCTGATTGGGTGTGTGCTGATTGGGGTGGGGACGGTGGTGATGGTGGTGTGAGAGGAAAATGCGGAGGTGCGGCAGCTGGGCGGAGGCCCAATGTCATTAAGTTTACATTATGTCGTTCGTGTCAAGTGTTTTTTATAAAAAAAGACCCCTATGCCATTTCTGACATAGAGATCTTTAGTTTGTCATCTTAACTTAATGACATTGATCGTGAGGTCTTCCGTTTTTTTATGTTTCACTATGGGGAAATGCATTGCAGGGAGTCTTAGGAGGTTTCGGCAATGCACTTGTTTTAGTTTTGGTATGTTGAGTGGTAAGGGAGGAATTGTGATGTCCGTAGAAAAAGCTAAGAAATACCTGGAAGAGAAAGGCTATCTCGACCGCGTCGTTGAGCCGGAGGTCTCCACCGCGACAGTGGAGCTCGCGGCGGCCGCGATCGGTGTGGAGCCGGGGAGAATCTGCAAGTCCCTGTCATTCCTGATTGACGAGCGGCCGATCCTGATCCTGGCGGAGGGAGAGGCTCGCGTGGACAACAAGAAATACAAGGCCGCCTTCGGCAAGAAGGCGAAGATGATCCCTCGCGAGGAGGTCGAGGGCTACATCGGCCACGAGGCGGGCGGCGTCTGCCCGTTCGGAGCGAACGAGAACGTCGAGATCTATCTCGACCGGAGCCTTGAGAAGTGGGACGAGGTGTATCCCGCGGCCGGAAATGACCACAGCGGGGTGCGGCTGACGCCGGCGGAGCTTGAGGAGATCACCGGGGGAAGATGGGTGGATGTGTGTAAGTGAGTAAGGCGCGGGAGACCGGGAGGTCTTCCGCTTTTTTTATCAGGCGGAGGAAATTTCAAAACATGTAATAAATATGTTGACAAGCAGCGAAGCGAGTGCTATTTTTATTCATGTAATAAATAACATTACAAGTAAAAACCAAACAGGAGGTACATCATGAAGATAGCAGTCGCAGCAGCAAACGGAAAAGAAGGCCGTCTGATCGTCAAGGAGGCAATGGATCGCGGGATGGACGTGACCGCAATCGTAAGAGGAGAGAACAGGACAGAGGCAAATAAGGTCATTATCAAGGATATCTTTGACCTCACGCGGGAGGACCTCGCCGGTTTTGATGCGGTGGTGGATGCGCTCGGCGCGTGGACCCCAGATACCGTACATACGATTTATGAGGCGGTTCTTCATTTTGCAGAGATTCTGAAGGGGACAGATACCAGGCTCCTCGTTGTCGGCGGCGCCGGCAGCTTATACGTGAACCCGGAACACACACAGACCGTCGTGGATGTGACGCCCTTCCCCGAGGCTGCGATGCCGGTCGTGAATGCACACGGAAAAGCGCTTGAGGAATTGCGGAAGATTGATGATGTGAACTGGACGTACATCAGCCCGGCCGGTGATTTTCAGGCTGACGGAGCAAGGACCGGATCCTACATCCTCGGCGGCGAAGAGCTGGTGCTGAACAGCAGGGGCGAGAGTGTCATTTCCTATGCGGATTATGCGATTGCGATGGTCGATGAGATCGAGTCCGGAAAGCACATAAAAGAGAGGATCAGCGTGGTCAGCGAATGAACTCAAAAGCTTGCAATCTGCGCATTGACAGGCCTCCTGTAATGACATATATTACAGGGAGGAGGACGAAAAATGCAGATTTCAAGTAAATTCACGATCGGGGTGCACATCCTCGCAGTGATCGATTATCTCGGAGAAAATGAAAAGGTCACCAGCAGCGTTCTCGCCGGCAGCATCGGCGTGAACCCGGTCATCGTGAGAAATGTGATGGGCGACCTCAAGGAGGCAGGCATCATCGCAATCAGCCAGGGGAAGAGCGGGATCACGCTCGCGAGGCGGCTTGATGAGGTTACATTTTACGACATTTACCGCGCGGTGGACTGCGTGAAGGATGAGGGGATGTTTCATTTTCATGAGAATCCGAATCCGGAGTGCCCTGTCGGGCGGAACATTCATAAGGCGATGGATGCGAAGCTGGAACGGGTCCAGAGATGCATGGAGGAGGAGCTGCGGAAGATAACGGTTGCGGAGGTTGTGACGGACATCAGGAAAGAGCTGGCGTTGAATGAGTAAGTGAACAGAGGTGAGAGGCTCCCGGCTGCCCTTTGGAGGGGTGGTCGGGGGTTTTTGCGTTTTGGGGGATGGTTTGGGCTGTGTGTGCGGGGCTGTATTCGGGGGATGGGAGCTTGTGATACAGTAAAAAAACAGAAGGGATTATTGGATTAGAGGGCAGATGGAGAAGCGTTCTGTCATTATTTTTGAAAATCGACAAAACGCTAGGAGAAATCATGCGTAAGTGAGAGGCAGCGTGAGATGCTGGAATGAGAGCAGGACCGAAAGAGTGCCGCTTTTGATTGCGCGAAATGGGTGTAAATATATGTTTTGAAATTAAATTAGTTTATATTTAAGTGTTCGTATATATGGATTTGTACGTGGCGGCCAAGGTGTTGCAAAGTTTCGACAACAAGTATTGACAAGATTGGGAATGAAATTTATAATTAAATATAGGATTTGATAACGGTTTGGATATGAGGCAGAAAATTTTGGATAGAATGAATGGCTTGTCAGACAAAATTTTGATTATGGCAGCAAAAAGCAATTCAAAAACACCAGAAGAGTGGTTACCTTTCTGGATGCATGCTATGGATACTGCGGGAATATTGAAGAAATTATTGCACAGGTGGATTCCTGTATCTGTATTTGGCGCAATGAATGAATTACAGGAAGAAGACATTAAGAAGCTACTGTTGTTCTTGGGCATGGTCCATGATATAGGTAAGTTGACACCGCTGTTCCAGAGCAAACTATTGCCTTGTATTTCTGAGCGCAATGATTGCCTTGCCGAATTAGGTATACAGGTTGGCAACTATAAAAATTATCTTCATGCTTCAAAATCGTCGCATCCATTTGCAGGTGAAGCGATTTTGCTTGATGCGGGCTGCCCTGAGGGGGTCGCTTCTGTAGTCGGAAGTCATCATGGTAAGCCGGCAGACTTGTCGGACTGTGTGGATGAGAACTTAACTACATATAAGCAAAACTATTACTGGAAAGATAAAGAATTATGGCGCGGTATCTGGTCAGAGTGGCTGAACTTTTCGCTTTCTTTTGCCGGATATAACGATATTACAGAGCTTCCCGTTATTGATATGGCGACACAATTCTTATTAACAGGTCTGTTAATTGTTGGAGACTGGATCGCCAGCAATACATTTTATTTTCCACTAATATCAATAGATGAAACTCCTGATGGAAGCATTTATCCATCACGAATTAATAGAGCGTATCAGCGCCTCAAATTTCCTGATCGCTGGATGCCGCAAGTCTTTAACTTACAACCCGCTGACTTTAGCAACCAATTTGGATTTCCACCAAATGCAATGCAGAAAGCAGTAGTGGAGATTGCTTCCGGCTCTAAAGCTCCTGGAATGATGATTATAGAAGCACATATGGGAAACGGAAAAACAGAGGCGGCATTGGCGGCCGCTGAAATTTTAGCTTCCAGGAACGGAAACGGTGGTGCTTATTTTGGTTTGCCATCGCAAGCTACAGCAAATGGTTTATTCCCCAGAATAAAAACATGGGCTGAGAATCAGTCATGGGAAGAAAGTCATACGCTTGAACTTTTGCATGGAGCCGCCTTTTTAAATGAAAAATTTCAAACCCTTGTCGAAAATGAAGGAAACATTGGTGAAGATTTGCAGGAGGAAGGCGTATTCGTACATAAATGGTTTGAGGGTGGAAAAACCGGTCTTCTTGCGGATTTTGCAGTCGGGACGATTGATCAATTGTTGATGGCAGCTCTCAAGAAAAAGCATGTGATGCTGAGGATGCTTGGCTTAGTGGGAAAGGTAGTGGTTATTGATGAATGTCACGCATATGATGCGTACATGAATCAATATCTGGATCGAGTTCTTAATTGGTTGGGACGGTATAATGTGCCTGTCATTTTACTCTCCGCGACACTACCTTCGATTCGAAGAGAGCAACTTGTAAAGGCGTATGTCTACGGGAAAAATAGAAAGGCAGTTAAAAACATTTCTTTATGCAGTAAAGGCTATCCGTTGATTACGTGGACGGAAGGGTTAAATGCATTTCAAAGTGAAATTGATGTAAAAAAAGTGAGTCATGAAGTCTGTGTTTCCTGGGTTGAGGAAAATCAAATTATTCAAGCCTTAAAGAAAAAACTTAGATATGGAGGCTGTGCCGGAGTAATTGTAAATACCGTGAGATATGCTCAGTTGTTGGCAGATACAATTGAAAGAGAATTGTCCGATTGTGAAGTTGTATTATTCCATTCGAGATTCACTATGGCAGATAGAGCTGAAATAGAAAAGAAGATTCTGAATAGAGTTGGAAAAGACTCTACTCCGGAGCAACGAAACCATTTCATTGTTATTGGAACACAGGTCCTTGAACAATCGTTGGATGTTGATTTTGATTTATTGATAACGCAGTTAGCACCGATGGATCTGTTATTGCAGAGAATCGGGAGGCTCCATAGACACAATAGAATTCGTCCGAAGGATTTAATGAATGCCGAATGTATGATAATCAAAAATCAGGAAAACTCAATTGATGAGGACTCAAAGAAAATATACGGAGGCTGGTTGTTGCATCAAACGTTAAAAAATATTCCGGATATAATTAAGCTGCCAGTAGACATCCCTGAATTGGTTGAAAAGGTATATTCGACAGAGTTTGATGAAGTTAAAGATGAAGAAAAAAGTCTTTGGTTGGAGTATGGAGAACATATAGCGGCATTGTCCGGAAAAGCTAAAGAATTTTGCATAAAAGCACCCTCAGAATCAAAAAATCTGAGAATCAATACAATAGAAGGCCTTTTGGATACATCGGTTAGTGTAAACAGCGATGCTGAAGCTGCAGTACGTGATGGGGATGGAACGATAGAAGTAATACTAATGGTCAGAAAAAGCAACGGAAATATTTCTTGGTTTCCGTGGCAAAGCAAAAAGATCGAATTATCTACAGATTATTGTCCTGCTAAAGATGATGCTATCAGTTTACTTAAACAAAAAATACGGCTTCCGAGAATGTTTAACTATCGATGGAATCAGACAATTAGCGAATTGAAAAGCGAAACATTAAAATATTTACAGAAATGGCAAGAAGATGCAAACCTAAAAGGAGAACTTTTCCTGCTTATGGACGAGAATAGAAATGCAGAGCTGGTGGGATATAAAGTCTCTTATTCTGGTGAAACAGGACTTGAGGTTGAGATAGGAGGAAAACTTGGTGCAAAGTGAGTTTAGTTTAATAAAAGAGCCCTGGATTCGTGTTTTAAATATGAATTATGAAACGGAGGAAGTCTCTCTTTATACGATATTTGAAAAAGCACATTTATATAGATCTTTAGACGGAGAGTTGGAAGCTCAGAACATTGCTGTTATGAGGATGCTAATTGCTGTATTGGATTCTGTCTTTGAGAGATATGATGTTAATGGTGACAAGGATGAAATTGAAGATGAAGATAAGGCTATTGAGAGGTGGCAGAGTTTATGGGAATTAGGCAAGTTTCCTATTGCAGTTTTAGACGATTATTTTAAGGCGTATTATGATCGATTTTGGTTGTTTGATGAGAAGAGACCATTTTATCAGGTTAATGAAGCAGAGATAGGTACTTATAACAAGGCTTCAAAATTAAATGGAGTTATTGCTGAGAGCAATAATAAAACCAGAATGTTCTCAGAAAGAGCTGGTGCTGGAAAGGACGCGTTGAGCTACTCAGAGGCAGCGCGGTGGCTGATATACATTAATGGTTTTGATGACACAGCTGCTAAGCCTAAAGGGAAGAATCTGCCTTCTCCAGGCGCTGGATGGTTAGGCAGAATCGGACTTATTTATGCAGAAACCAGTAATCTATTCTCAACGTTAATGATGAATCTTGTACTTCTTCAGGATGGTCAAACAAATTGGGAACCTCTTAATATAGAGAAAGGTAATTGCGCAGCTTGGGAATTAAAACAGCCGAGAACTGCTGAACGCTGTGAAATACCGGTACCTAGATCAATTGCAGCACTATATACGTTACAGTCGCGAAGAATAATACTAAGTCGAAATCAAGAGGGAATTCAAGGATATTATCTTTTAGGAGGAGATTTTTTTCAACGAGAAAATGCTTTTGAGGAACAGATGACTCTGTGGAGAAAAAGGATTGAGAAAAATGTAACAACCTATTTGCCCAGACGTCATGATCCTGCAAGACAAATTTGGAGAGAGTTTTCGGCTATAACGGATTCTAGTAATGATGAACATCGACCGGGTATTGTAAGCTGGCTGTCTGGGCTGAACCATGTAGGACTACTGAATGATAATGTCACAATGAAAATCACATCTGTTCAATATGGGGATAAGGATTTTTTTGTTACCGATTCATATACCGATTCACTATCGTTCCATAGTCATTTGTTGGCGGAAAAAGGGAAAAAGTGGAGAGAATGGATTAAGACAGAAATAAGCTTATGCGACAGTTGCGCATATGCCGTAAAAAAATTGTCGGAGGATTTAATGAAGGCTTCTGGCGATAGCGGGACTGTGTCAGATAAAATGTATCGTGAAGTATTCTACATGAGGGTGGATGCAGATTTTAGGAAATGGCTAGTAGAACTGGATCCCCAAAAATGTGATGAACAATATTTGAATGTATTAAGGAAAAAAATAAAAAAAATTGCATTTGCCTTAGGAGAGGAGATGATAGATGATTTCGGAATGAAAGCTTTCAAGGGACGTTATATGGCTGAAAAAGATGAAAAATCTGATAAGCCTCGCCATTACTCTGCCCCTGAAGCATACAATTATTTTGTATACAGAATTAATAAAATATATGAAAGGAGTTGAAAATGTCAGGAGTTGTAGACGAGGTATATTCATTCACTAAACGAAAATTGAAATGGTTGGAGTCAGTTAGCTCTGGAAATAATAAAGCAATACTTGCTGAACTTAGAAAAGGAACGGGGAAAAAACCGGGAGATGATCCAAAACTTTGGGGTATTTTGTTTGACGAAATGCCAAGTTGTTTAATGAGTAAGAATGGCGATCCGACTGCGGCAGAGTGGGCTGTTTATACATCAATTACAATATATGCGATCCATCAGCAAGGGAAAGATGTAAAGAACGATAACATGAATGTTGATGGAATTGGGCTTGGTCATGCAGTTGCAAACTTAGTAAAAGTGGAAGAAGATCGCGAACGAATAGAACGACATTTCTTTACGCTAGCGTCTGCTAGCGAAATGAAAGGAGTATCTCACTATCTACGCGAGATTGTCCAACTATTAAAAGCAGAGAATATTGGACTTGATTATGCGCTTCTTTCAAAAGAGTTATATTTATTTCAGAAATCGGATTTAGCTCCTAAGGTGAGATTGAGATGGGGACAGGATTTTTATTCAGAGTTAAATAAAAGAATGATGGAGGATGATAAAAATGACTAATAATTTGTATGTAGATATTCATGTGATTCAGACACTTCCGCCGAGCTGCGTGAACAGAGATGATACAGGGACACCAAAGACTGCATTATACGGTGGTGTGACAAGAGCAAGAGTGTCAAGTCAGGCATGGAAGCACGCCATAAGAATTGGTTTTAAGACCATGTTCGATGAAGAGCAGTTGGGCAAGCGAACAAAAAAGATTGTTTCTATGATTTCCAGCAAAATTATAGAGAAAAATCCTTCGCTTGATGTAGAGAAAGTGAATGCTGAAGTAGTTGAAATGCTGAATATGGCTGGACTTAAAGTGAAGTCTGTGGAGAAAGGAACAGACGCATTGTTTTTTATGAGTGATAAGCAGGCGCAAGAATTAGGCGAACTATACGAGAAGAAGCCGACGGATAAAAAGGAGTATAAAAATAGCCTGGTCAAGGCATTGAAGGATAATCCTTCTGTTGATATGGCTTTATTTGGCCGTATGGTTGCGAGTGATCCTTCTTTTAATTGTGAGGCAACAGCTCAAGTCGCTCATGCTATTTCAACTCACAAAGCACAGATAGAATATGATTACTTTACAGCAGTCGATGATTGCTCACCAGAGGATAAAGCAGGAGCCGGACATCTTGGTACTGTTGAATTTAATAGTTCAACAATGTACCGGTATGCCACAATCAATGTAGGAGAGCTTGCTGATAAAATTGGCGAAGGAACACCTGAAATTGTGAAGAAATTTGTACAGGCATTTGTTCTTACGATGCCTACAGGTAAGCAGAATACATTTGCAAATCGAACAGTTCCGGATATGGTTTATATCGCTATAAGAGATGATCAGCCGATTAATATGTGCGGTGCCTTTGAAAAGCCAGTGAATGGCAGCGATGGTTATGTAAGAGAATCTGAAAAAAGGCTGATAGAGTATTCAAAAGATATATATGACAGCTTCGCTGAAGAGCCTATAAAAAAATATATAGTTGGTGGTGGAGATGTTGTAAATCAGGATGAAAAGATAAAATTTAGCGAAATGCTTTCTCTTTTAGAGACAGATGTAAAGGATTGCCTGAAAGAGAGGTGAGGAGTTTTTGAGTACTTTACTGCTGAGACTTGCAGGCCCATTGCAGTCATGGGGAATTAACTCAAAATATGAAATACGTCGAACAGAAGCACTTCCTTCTAAAAGTGCAGTTATAGGGCTTTTGGCTGCAGCATTAGGAAGAACGAGAGACGAGGAAATGAGTGATTTGAACGGGCTTCGATTTGGCGTGAGAGGAGATTTACCAGGAGAGATTCGATATGATTATCAAACTGCTAAATCAGAGAAGTCTTACATTATTAACCGCTACTATGTAGAAGATGGGATATTTCTTGTCGGGCTTGAATGTGAAGACGATTGTTTTCTTGAAAAACTTGAGTATGCATTAAAGCATCCAAGATTTCACCTGTTTTTAGGACGTAAATCATGCCCCCCAACGCTTCCGTTTATACTTGGAATCAGAAGTGCTCCTCTTGAACAGGCGCTTAGGGAAGAACCCTGGTTGGTCCCGGACTGGAGAAAAAAGAAGGCGAGTTCTCTACTTCGCATTTTGATAGACTGCCCAAATGGGGAAAAAGCAAACGCCGTCCAGAGAGATGTTCCGATCTCATTTAGTTCATATCGACGAGAATACCGAAACAGAGGAGTAAATATGTTCTATATTGATAAGGCATCAGAACGATCGGACGAACATGATCCTATGGCAGAATTGGAGGAAGATAATGTACTTGACAAGAATTGAACTTGATTTGTCAAAAAGAAAAACGCTTAAGGTGTTTTCTGCTCCAAATCTGCTTCATGGTGCAATTGAGAATTCTTTTAAGGGGGATAGAAAACGTAATCTTTGGCGAATTGATAAACTGCATGACTCTCAATATCTTCTGATAGTAAGCAATGATATACCTGACACAGATTTGCTGGTAGATCAATTTGGTGTACTGAACACAGCTGAGACTCGCGACTATCAAAAATTATTGGATCGGATAACTGTAGGAGACATTTGGAACTTCAAGTTAGTTGCAAATCCAACAAATAGCATAAAAACGGAAGAGAACTCCCGAGGAAAGGTAGTTGCTCACATTGGCGTACACCATCAAAAAGAATGGCTTGTACAAAAATCTGCGAAAAATGGGTTTTATGTAGATTTGGAAGATTTTCAGGTGACTGGAAGCCAATGGTATTCATTTAAAAAGAAAGAAAAGGGCGCCCGTATAACCATGCTTGCTGTTACATATATCGGAACACTGAAGGTTACAGATGCTGAACTGTTTAAGAACGCTCTTATTAATGGAATTGGCCGTGAAAAAGCCTATGGCATGGGATTGCTTACAATAGTTAATAGAAGGAGTTCCTGATGAGTGAAATGCCCGGAATGGTGAAGCCTGATTTGCAGGCACTGCCGCAAATAAAAGACAGAATGACATTTATTTATCTGGAGCGGTGCAAGATTAATCGTCAGGATGGAGCCATTACTGTCACAATTAAGCAGGGGGTTACTTATATTCCGGCTGGAGCAATTTCAGTATTACTTCTGGGACCAGGCTGTAGCATAACTCATCGGGCGATTGAACTGATTGGTGATGCTGGCGTATCTGTTGTATGGGTAGGTGAAAAGGGAGTAAGGTTTTATGCCGGCGGACGGCCTATGACGCATCGTGCAGGATTATTATTAAAACAAGCGGAATTGGTGTCTAATCAGAGAAAACACCTTGACGTTGTTAGAAAGATGTATGTAATGCGCTTTCCAGATGAGGATGTATCAAAGCTGACACTTCAACAGTTAAGAGGAAGAGAAGGCGCCAGAATCAGGAAAGTATATCGTGAGATGGCAAAAAAATGGGATGTTGAATGGAACGGAAGGGAGTATGATCCCGAAGACTATTCAACGTCTAATCCGGTAAATCAGGCATTGTCTGTAGGCAATGCCTGTCTCTACGGATTAGCGCATTCTGTTATATTTTCTTTGGGATGTTCTCCTGGGTTAGGGTTTGTCCATGTGGGACATGATTGCTCATTTGTATATGATATCGCAGATCTCTATAAAGCTGAAATTGTTATCCCGATAGCGTTTCAAGCTGCATCTCTGGACCTTGAAGGACTTGAACTTGAGGGGTGGGTTCGCAGAAGTATTCGCGATAAAATGACAGAAATGCATCTGCTTGAGAAGATGGTAAAAGATATTAAATACCTTCTTTCTGAAGAGAACACGGAGAATGTAAGGGCTGTATATCTCTGGGACGATAAAGAAGGACAGGTTGAAAACGGCATTTCTTATTAGGGAAATAAAATGGTTGTAATATCTCTTACGGATTGTCCTCCTAAATTAAGAGGCGATTTGACAAAGTGGCTTTTAGAAATTAATACTGGAGTATACTGCGGACAATTAAGTGCAAGGGTGCGAGATGAACTATGGGGGCGTATTTGCGAGAACATAAAAAATGGCCGTGCAACAATGGTTTACAGCGCACCTGGTGAACAACGCCTTGATTTTAAAATTCATAACACGGACTGGCAGCCTGTTGACTATGATGGAATCAAGTTGATTATGCACCCACTACCTGCAAAACGAGAAGGAGAGAAAGAGGAAGAACAGTATATCAGTAATGCAGAGAAGATACGTATGGCGAAGCATGGCCAGAAAAAACGTCAGGTTCAGGCTATAAATCAAGACTATTGTGTCATTGATCTTGAGACCACAGGGCTTTCTATTGAAAACAGTGTAATTATAGAGGTAGGAGCTTTAAAGATTAGAGAAAACCAAATTGTTGGTCGTTATTCTTCTCTGATAAAGGGTACAGAGGCGATTCCAGAGTCTATTACTAAATTGACTGGAATAACAGACATATTAATAAAGACCACGGGAAAAGAGTTGGGAATGGTCTTAGATGAATTTAAGGATTTTATCGGAGACGATCTGATTGTGGGGTATCATGTGAATTTTGATTATAGCTTTCTTCAATTGGCACTTGAAAAGGCTGGGAAGGAAAGACTAAATAACAAACAATTGGATGTTTTGACGATAGCACGGAAAAGATTGGAAGACATCCCAAATTATAGATTACCAACAGTAGCAAAACATCTTGGAATTACAGAAGCGGTTAAACATAGAGCGATACAGGATTGCTTAACCATATATGAGGTCTATAACAAGTTAAATAAAAAATGAGGGCGGCGGTTCGAAGAATCGCTTATTTTAAAGGCTTTTATTAGTGTGTTCCCCGCGTAGGCGGGGGTGAGCCTTTATACAACGGATAGCGGGGACTAGTGGTGTTGTGTTCCCCGCGTAGGCGGGGGTGAGCCTAAACTGATTGTTAACATAGATATCTGTTAATTGTGTTCCCCGCGTAGGCGGGGGTGAGCCCGAAATAGACGGCTTTTTGTCAAGTCAAGGATCACAACGTGTTCCCCGCGTAGGCGGGGGTGAGCCTCCGTGCCCATGGCTGCATTGAGCTCATCGAGAGTGTTCCCCGCGTAGGCGGGGGTGAGCCTTTATTCCTCTTTGGGTGCTTCGCTATCAGCGAGTGTTCCCCGCGTAGGCGGGGGTGAGCCTATGAATCAGGCGTTCGCGGCACAGACCGCTATGTGTTCCCCGCGTAGGCGGGGGTGAGCCTGGCAACAAAAGCCGCTCCTGCAAAGACGGTGGGTGTTCCCCGCGTAGGCGGGGGTGAGCCTATCGCTCGTTTGGGGTGTAAGCGATAATCACGGTGTTCCCCGCGTAGGCGGGGGTGAGCCTATCTACAGCCTGCGTAAGGTTAGGACAGTTCCGTGTTCCCCGCGTAGGCGGGGGTGAGCCTCTGGACGTTCAGTTCATTTGCTACGATCCGCACGTGTTCCCCGCGTAGGCGGGGGTGAGCCTAAATCCGCCGTCTGCGTAGGCCTCACGGGTCGGTGTTCCCCGCGTAGGCGGGGGTGAGCCCTACAAGGCGGAATTTCCAGACCACGAGGTGCGGTGTTCCCCGCGTAGGCGGGGGTGAGCCTGACTTCCTTGTGGAATGCAACCTCCGACATGTGTGTTCCCCGCGTAGGCGGGGGTGAGCCCAATCGAGGCGGTCTACGGTGAGGACAGCCGCTGTGTTCCCCGCGTAGGCGGGGGTGAGCCTTACTTCGGGTTTTTCTGCCTGCTCCGCCGTGCGTGTTCCCCGCGTAGGCGGGGGTGAGCCTGACGGAAACGCCGTTGACGGTTTCTAGGTCCTGTGTTCCCCGCGTAGGCGGGGGTGAGCCT
>OCTX012185862.1_pt1 | contig 23754 bp, 20 predicted proteins | sample 1539691 | NCBI WGS metagenome assembly OCTX01 (sample SAMN02144231, study PRJEB22623) | gut metagenome | biome: sheep rumen | host: Ovis aries | place: New Zealand
GAAATAGGTAGCAAGCAGCGTGCTCTCATGGTGCTTTTTGTAATCCTTGCAGAACTCATCCTTATCCATGTTACCTGCCTCCAGGTACATTGTCTCTACCTCTTTGTATTGATCCTCTGTCAGCTCAATACCTGTGCGATCAAAAAACTCTTTCTGTGTCATAATCTGAAATTTTAATTGATGTTGCATTATTTAGGTGTGTTTGTGAAACACAGTGCAAATATACGGACTATTTCGGAAATAACAAAGTTTTTAGCGGAAAAATTCACCTGGTGAACGTGTTTTTATGCTTTTTTAACTAATTTACGTGGTAAATTTTATCTGTGTTTGATGAACACATCACGAAAATTATTGGTATATTTGCACCGAATTTTAATTAAAATGCAACTTTGAATTATGAACAAACAACTCTTTGAAAAGGTTAAAAGTCTGTGTAAGAACACTGGACTTTCGGAGAAGTACCTTAAAGCGATAACCGAAAAGCTCGGTGGCAGCATTGAGGATGATTCGACCGATGAGGCAGCGATTGAAACGACTGCAAACCTGGTGGCTGACGTGGCAAAGGAAAGCCAGGGTGAATCAACCAGGTGGGTAGATGCTTTCAAGAAAAAGAATCCTAAGCGCAAGGATCCTAATGACGATGATTCAGACGATGATCCTGATGATGATGATCCTGATGATGATGATCCTGACACCAAGAAAGGCAAAAAGGATCCGTACATGAAGCTCTTGAAAAAGATGCAGAAGCAGATGGATGATCAGGCAAAGGAGCTGGAAACCCTGAGAGGTGAAAAGGCTGCTGGAGAGCGCACAGCAAACATCCAGAAGCTGATGGAAACTCACAAGATCCCCAAGTATCTCCGTGATACGCTGGCAAAATCCATTGCAGAGGGTGACGATGCCGAGGAAACCATTAAGAACTTCAAGCAGGGACTGATCACTAATGGACTGGAGGCCGAGGATCCAGAGGGTAAAAAGGTGGCAAGTGAAAAGCAAGTCGATGAGGCTGCTGATGACTTGCTGGAGTCAATAACAGTTAAAGATTAAGTAAGATGAAACGTAAGACCGATTCATTCACTGGCTCCCGCCCAGTGTTCACAGGATCGCCCAGTATCGTACCTGGAGGTTTCAATCTGGACGTGGTAAACCAGAAATTCAATGTGGGTGACGTGATCCCCAAAGGTACGGTTGCCACTTTCGATGAGCAGACCAGGCTGGTGCAAGTCCTGAAAACCGCTGAGGTGGTGGACATTGATTCAGACGATGCCAAAAAGGTGTCTCTGAAAGTTGCCGAGTTCTTCAAGCCTATCTTCTGTGTTGGCGAAAAGGTGGCTAAGGCAGATGCCATTTCTGGCACGTTTGCTAACGCTGTCTCTATCGAAGCCATCCAGAAAACGAAGAGCACGTATGTAGTAACCCTGAGTGCCGCCATCACTGGCCTGGCTAAGGGTGATACCCTGGAAGAGGTAGTTAAGGATGCCTCCAACAATGCCGCTGAGAGGTTTACAGGCCGCTCTGTAACCATCAATGATGTGGAGGTAGATGAGTTTGAGACCGCCATTGACGTATGCGCTGATACGATGCAATACGCTCTCCTGGAGAGACGTGTGCAGAAGATCCCAGCCTCTCAGAAAGATGCCTCTGGCATGGCACTGAAAGGCAATCCGCACGTAAAGCTGTCCCAGTCGTACTAAACCCTAAATACGATTAAGAAATGATTTCAATTTTCAGAACTTTCAAGGGCTTGCACAAGAATGGTGCTCCCCTTGACCTCCTGGCCACATGGAGGAAAACTTTCGATAAAGCCTCTGAGCGTGAGGTGGCTCTGTTCCAGAAGATGTACTGTGACGAGTGGTATGACTGGAACACTCCACAGATGAGCCTGACAGCTGAGGCTATTGTGGGCAAATACAGGATCCGCTTCATGGCCACCCTGTTGGGTGACGAAAGCCCCACCCCTCTGAGACGTTCAGACGGATTCGACATTTGGACTAAGGAGATCCCCCGTGTGGGTCACAAGTTCCCGATGCCAGCCAGGGAATACCGTAAGCTCCTGGAGATTTACGAGAACCCCAGGCTGAAAGAGGCAGACAAGGTAAGGCAAATCGAAAAGACCTTGAAGCATGACATGAAGGATGCTTATCTGGGCTGCAAGGATGTGATGGACTTCATTACCCTTACTGCCTGGAGTAACTGGGGTGTCTGCCAGTTCACTCCTGACGTGAACAACCCTGGAGGCCGCAAGTATGAGGTGGACTACCTGATGGGTGAGCAGAACAAGCTCATGTCCGCTTTCAACTGGACTACCGCCAACACCAAAGCTGGTAAGGTACAGCCTATCCTGATGCTGGCTATGATCTGTGCTGATCTCCGCAACCGTGGTATTGAGCCTGGTGAGATCCTGATGAGCCAGGATCTGTACTTCTGGCTGAAAATGGATGCTACTACACGGCTCCTGGCTCATGGTAGCGACAAACAGGCTCAGACAGTAAAGGAGAGTGAAATGGAGGCTCTGCTGGCAGAGAATAAGATCCCCAAAGTCACCATTATTACCCGCAAGTTCGCCATTGACCGTGATGGTGTCCGTAAGACCCTGGAACCCTGGAACCACAACTTCATTGCAATCAAGCCAGAGGGTAAGATTGGTGAGATCCAGCCAGCCATTGAGGATAATGAGCTGATGGAAGAGGAGAACGTGGACTACATGAACGCTGGTAACGGTATTCGTATCGCTAAGTGGCGTACAGGTGAATCCACCAACCAGGTAGCTGCTGAGTACACTCAGGGATCGGCACGTCTGCTGCCTCTGATCACTGAGATTGATGCTATCATCTGCCTCCAGGTACGTGGCATTACTGAAAAGGCAGTGCCTGACGTGGACGGTAATGAGCGTATGTACTGGACTAAGTATGAGTATGAGAACGGCACGGCTCCCGCTGCTGATGCTCTCCCTGAGGGCTAAAAAACGTGTGAGGCTATGAAGAAGATCGTATTTGTACTTATAGCTATAGAAGCCTTTAGGAGTGTGACGGATCACAAAACCGTCCACTCCAAGGGTGACACTCTGGAAACAGAGGATGTGAAGCGTGTGAATAGTCTGGTAAGCCGTGGGCTTGCTGAGCTTGTTTCCGCTAAGGCTGTCGATGATGTGGATCTTGAAGCTGCTGGTGCTGCTGGTAACGGTGGCAATGGTAAGACTGCAACTGATCCTAACAAGATTGCCTTTGAGGGGAATGAGTACGATCCTCAGGTGATTAAGGAGGCTCTGATCTCCATTGGTGTGATGTGCGCACCTAACGCTGGTGTGAAGTCTCTCACTGGTAAGGTTGCAGAGCTGACAGAGGATCAGAAGAAAGCCCTGGTTAAGAAACTTTCAGTAACTGAGTAAACCAATCCCAAAATGGCAGACACTTATACGAAACTTGATGCCCTGATCGGTGAGCTGGATCCATACACTCCCAGCCCAGCCGCTCTGAAAAAGAGCCTCATTGACGCTGGAATTTCCGACTTTGATGAGGAATACACCACGGATGATAAAAAAGCCGTGGCAAAGGCCGCAATCACTGTGCTGAGACGTTTGATAGTGCTTTCCTCTGACAGCATGGGCAAAAGCTCCCAGGGCTATAAGGTGGAAGAGCTGGAAAAGCGTATCAAGGCACTTGCTGAGGAAAACGACCTGGACGTTGAGGATTTCGTGGAAGTGCCAGCCGTTGAGGGTGGATCTCATTTGTGGTAAGCTATGGGTAGGTGGAACGGCACATTCAGGTATAAGAACCAACAGGAGCCTGAAAAAGATCCTAATACTGGTTTTCTGGTAGGAGGTGAAGATGGTGAATGGATGGACGGATGCCTGTGTCAGATTGATAAGTATGCACCAGCAAAACAGTACGTGGGGACGGATGGCCAGACCCATTCCTATACCTACAACCTGTTTGTTATGAAACCTTACAGGTGTGATGATCTCACAATCGGTACAGAGGTGGAGATAACGCTGGAGGATGGCACTACTGATCTTTTCACCATCCAGGGTGTGGATAACCAAAGGAGATACATTGAGATATGGGGATAAAGCCAAAATTCGGATCTGGTTACGTGGCAGCTCAGGTGAATGCCTTTCAGGATCGCCTGGAGAAAGCTACGGTGTATATGCTCCAGTACATGGGCGAAGAGCTTGCAAGGTACGCTAAGGATCAGCATAACTACCAGGATCAGACTGGCAACCTCACAAACTCCATCGGTTACGCTGTGGTGAAACAGGGGAAGATCCTAAACTATGGTGGGGAAATCCAGCCTGGAGAGGGAGCCGCTGAGGGCTTGAAAGTGGCCGAACAGATGGCTGCAAAGCTCCCGAACTCTTTCTCACTCATTATAGTAGCGGGTATGAACTATGCCGCCTATGTGGAGGCCAGGGGTTACAATGTTATCCTGCCAGCCCAGCTGAAAGCAATGAAAGATTTTCCTGAGACGGTGAAGAGGCTCCAGGATCTGGCAAAGAAAAAGGCAAATGAACTATTCGGAAACCTGTGATGATTACGACTGAGGAAATAGCTGTAGTGGCTCACAATATGCTCCAGGAGAGCAATGTGGCTGAAATGATCTCTGGTGTTATTGACTATGAGAGAAACGACTATGCCAAAGAGGATGTGATCATTGTGCCACACCACATAACAGGTGAGGCATCCGTGAGATTCGGACAGGTGAAAGTAAACGTCCATGTGCCTGATCTTGTTAAGAAATCTGGAAAACAGCCTGTCTATAGGATCAACTTTCCCAGACTTATAGCTATCAAGAAAGCCGTGATAGAGGTGCTGAAATCCCACTACCAAAGTGATGAGGGTTGGGACTGGACTATTGACAGTATGGATCCTCCGATCAAGGAACCAGGACAGAACAGCCACTTTGTATCACTGGCTTTGGAGATAACCGTTAGAGAAAAGAAAAGTTCAACAAATTAAAAAGTTTGAGATATGAAAATCAATGCAACAATGGGTGTGGAGCAGATCCAGTTTGCAACGCTTGATGCTAATGGAACCGCTGGAACACTTACGAAGATTGAGGATGTGTATCAGGACAGTGCCACCTTTGTCACAAAGGATCCCACTGTCACAGAGCACAAGTCTGAGACCAGTAACAAGCGTATCGTCATGGCTACCAAAGAGGGGCATGAGCTGGCTTTCTCTATCATGGATCCCACCGTGGAAGAGCTGAAAGCATTCCTGGGCGGTACAGCCAATAAGCAAGCAGAGACATTTACCGAATCTGAGACTGCTGAGCAGATCCAGATGAAGTTTGTCGTTACCCCTGTGAGCGGCCTGGTGCTTACCATCCCCAGCGCAATGGTGCAGGCTAAGATCAACACTACATACTCTGCAAAGGGTATCACTCTGTTGGATGTTGTGGCCACTACCACCTCTGCCATCAGCTATGCTAAGAAAAGCTGATCATGGAAAGGCTCATACGATGAGAAATTAAATTAATAAAATGTGCATGGAAGCCTCCTATTCCCTATTGGTTTAGGGGGCTTCTTTGGTAAAGAACAGAAAGCAATGGAAGAAAAGGAGAAAGAGCAAGCAAAGATAGAACAGCCAGAACTTACCAGGGAGGAACGTCTGGAGGTGGAGGAAAAAGCTATCCAGGCACTCATAGACATGGGTGTGAGGTTTAATGTTCCGCTGAATATTAACCCAGTGAATCCACCTAAGCGTATTGCGTGGTGGAACCGACATTTCCCTGATCACCTGATAATCTGGAGGGATGATAGGATCCCTGAGGATTGGGATGTTACCCTGGAGGAACTGCCAGATCCAGACAAGAAAGAGCTTAGAAAGACTTATGTGAGACATTTCCGTATCACACCTCTGTACCTGGGAACTATAGACAGGATCAGGAGCCTGTATCTCCAGATAGAGTACGATGAGGATAAGCTACAGGAACTCCCACAACAGGAGGGAAAGAAGCTATTCAAGTACATCGGCCTGGTTGCTGAGATAGCTGCTGTTGCAGTCCTTAACAATCCATCCGTCTCAGATCCTCACAGCAGGGAGGTGAGACAGCTTAAACAGTTCTTTATCGACAACCTGAGCGTAAACCGCCTGAAACGTCTGGCAGACGTGATAAGCCAGATGATGAATCCTGGGGGTTTTATGCACTCTATCAGATCCATCAGGGAGATCGGAGCGACAAAGCCGACACCCAGGGCAAATCTGGTAGAGAAATAATCGGGCTTAACAGTCCGTGGGGTAATCGTGGCGAGATCTGCAAGGCGTTCGGATGGACTTACGATTATTTGCTCTGGGGCATTTCCTGGCTCAATGTGACGCTTTTCATAGCTGATGCCGCCAGGACTAAGGACGAACCTAAAAGCGGTGACAGCGAGGAAATAAACATCAAGCTGGAAACCGAAGATGATATTATAAACTACATTGAAAAGATGCTATAATGGAGAATATCAATGGAGGGCTGGGGTTTGCGGCCACTTTAGACATAGACGATTTCAACGTATCGGCTGATGCAATGGATCGCCATATCAGGCAGGTTTCCACCAATATCCAGATGGAGGCTGAGGATATGGAGCAGAGCCTACTGGACTTTGCCCAGAAAGGAGCCATGTATATCCAGGCTTACCTGGTAGGACAGGGAATGACTGGATTGCTACAGAGTATAGCAGAGGTACGTGGTCAGTTCCAGCAGCTGGAGATAGCCTTTGGCACTATGCTTGGATCCGAGCAAAAGGCAAAGGATCTGATGGATCAGATGATTCAGACAGCAGCTAAGACACCGTTTGACCTGGCTGGTGTGGCTGGTGGTGCAAAGCAGCTCCTGGCATACGGTACGGCAGCAGAGAAAGTCAATGACACCCTGGTACGTCTGGGTAACATAGCCTCTGGGCTTTCCATCCCTCTGAATGATATTGTGTACCTATATGGCACAACGATGGTACAGGGTAGGCTATATGCCCAGGATGTTAGGCAGTTTACAGGCCGTGGCATTCCCCTGGTTAAGGAACTTGCAAGGATGTACGGTGTTACCGCTGATGAGATCAATAACATGGTATCGGCTGGTAAGATCGGATTCCCTGAGGTGGAAAAGGTGATTAACGGAATGACGGATGCTGGTGGCCAGTTCTACAACCTTATGGAAAAGCAGTCTGCATCCCTCACTGGTATGCTTTCCAACCTGAGCGACAGCTGGGACAGTATGCTTAACGACATAGGCACTAAGAACCAGGAGGTGTTTGCCGATGCCATCAATGGAGCATCATACCTGGTTGAGCACTACCAGCAGATCCTTGACATCCTGGAGGCCGTGGCCGTGTCTTACGGATCACTGAGAGCCGCTATAATGCTCAACACCCTGGCTACAAAGGGATATACTGGTGTTGCTCTTCTGGATAATACAGCACGACAGGCTAAGATAGCCCTTATGAAAGCTGAGGCAATAGCAACTGGAAAGGTTGCAGCGCAGCAGCAAGCAATGACAGCCGCTAACCAGGCTTATGTTGCATCCCTGGAGGCAGAGCTGACAGCAGAAGAATTGGCAGAGGTTAGAAAGCGGCTGAGGATAGCAACCATCCAGAGCCTCCTGACAGCGCAACAGGCAGAGTACCTTTCTAACCTGGGGCTTACGGCAAGCTCTGAGGGCTATGAGGCAGCAGCCATGAGTGTACTGACAGTGGAGCAGAGACAGGCAGTCCAGAAACTCGATCTCACATCAAAGAGTGCCATCTACAGAGCCGCCTTGGATCAGGAGGTAGCGGCAAAGCGCACAGCGACAGCGGCAACCAGGGAAAAGGCAGCAGCAGAGCTGGAGGCTATGCGTACAGAGGTGTCGGCAGCAGCCAGGAGGATGGAGACTTCTAAGCAGACAGCCGTTTCCGCAATGCAAAAGGCAGAGGCTGCAAGGTATGAATTGTATTGGGTAAGGCAGTCAGGTGATGCCAGTGCCATAGCAACAGCAAGAAAGAAGCTGGAGGGTGCTGAGGATAATGCCGCCATAGCCAGAAAGAATGCCCTGGCAGCATCCACAGATTTCTATACAAAGAAGAAAACGCTGGAGGTTACAGCCAGTGCAAGAAGTACGGCAGCATCAACAGCAGACACAGCCGCAAAGGGTGTGCAGACAACAGCAACAAACCTCCTGTCAGCAGCTACAGGCCGTGCAACACTGATGCTGAAAACCCTCTGGGCTACCATGAAAGCCAATCCTATAGGCTGGCTCGTTACCATTGTTGGAACACTCATTTCCGCTTTCATGCTCTTCAAAGATGAAGAGGAAGAGGCTAATACGGCAATGGGTGATTTCCAGAATACAACCCAAAAGGAGATCGACCAGCTCAATCTCCTGTTTGCCGTTCTGAGGAATACGGAAAACGGCACTAAGACACATAAGGATGCCATAGATAAGATAAATGCCATCTGCAAGGAGTATAACAAAACCCTCCTTGAAGAGAATGACACTCTGGATGATCAGCGCAAAAAATATGACGAACTGAAAAAGGCCATCCAGGAAACGACAGCCGAGAAGGTCAAGGCTAAGTATGTGGAGCAAGCCATGCAAAAGGCAGCTGATGATCATGCCGAATCCCTCAAAAAGCTCAAAGAGGCAGCAGAAGAGGCCACACATAAGGAGTTTGCTGGCTATCAGGCCAATTATACTGCTAGGGGATCCTCTGGCTCTGTAGCGACCTATAAGGAGGTTGCATCAAAGAATATCAGACAGGCTTCTGATGCCATGTGGGATATGGTGGAGGCCATGACACAGGATGCCTCACAGCAGCTTGTAGGGCTTACAGGTCAGGCATACACTGATGCCTATGAGAAGATCCTGGATAACATAGCCAAAGCGATCCAGAACGGATCAAATGCCAGCGGTACAGAGATAGAGGCTTTCAAGCCTGTATTGAGAAACTACCTGAATGAGTATGTCAATACGGCTCAGGAGGCTCAGAACCAGATAGCAAAGGTTGATGGTGAACTGAGTGCATTCCTGGCTCCTAAGGATCCTACACCTGTCACTGAGAGCGTGGACTATGTGGAAATGTCTTTTGATGATCTGGATAAGAAGATCAAGGATAACCAGACGGAGATTGATATGCTGAATGCAAAGATCATCAATCCTCAGACGGACACCAACCAGATAGATGATCTGAAAAAGCGGCTCCAGGAGTGTATAGGGCTGCAAGCACAGCTGAACGGTGCTATACAGACAAAGACTGAAAACCTGAATACTGACAGCGGGATCCAGGAGCGTATCAAGCAGCTAAGGGAAATGATCTCCACTGAGCAGTACGGATCGGATCAGAGAAAGAAGCATATTAAGGAGCTACAGCAGCTACAGAGCAAGCTCCAGCAGAATAGCCCTACACAGTCTAAGAGTGGGGGCAACAAAGCCAGCCAACAGGATCAGAATAACAACCAGCTTGAAGAGAAGCAGCTGGAGGCACAGCGTAAGCTGGAAGAGGCACGTATCTCTGTGATGGAAGAGGGCTATGCAAAGCGTAAGGCAACCCTGGATCTCCAGCACCAGAGAGAGCTTGACCGTATAGCTAAGGAGGAAAAGGAGCTGGAGAAAGCCAGGAAAAAGGCTAATCCTAAGAGCGGTGGCTTGACTGATGAGGAAAAGCGTAACTTTGAAGAGAGGCGAAAGCTGGCTAACCAGGCATACGACAGTGAGAGCATTAAGCTGTTTGACGGTGAGATCGAATATAAGAAGAGGCAGTATGAGGCTTATTTCTCCTGGGTAAGGAACGTAGGAGCCGATGTAGCCAATACACATTTCAAGGATCTCCTGGCTAACGGATCCAGTTTCATTACCTGGGTAAATTCACAGATAGCACAGCTGGAGGCTAAGAGATCGGCACAGCCCAATGACTTTACGGCTGGTGATGCCAATGCCCTCAATGCCCTCAGGAGCCAGCTCAATGAGCTTACAGGCCAGAAATCGGACATGGATCTTTTCAAGGAATCACTCACACAGAGCATCCGACAGGCACAGACACTGGCACAGAAACTACAGGCCGTGGCAGAAATGAAAGATCGCCTTGCAAGGGGTGATTTCCACTTGAATACTGATGATAATGCCGCTGCCAACCTTGCACTGAACCAGCAGGAGAGTGAACTGAACCAACAGGTGACGGAAGAGGTGCTGAATAACTATAAGACCTTTGAGGAAAAGAAGCTGGAGATCACACAGCAGTACCAGATCCTGAGAAACGAGGCTGAAAAGCTGGGCTTCAGTGACCGTGTGGCAATGATCAACCAGGGAGAGGCTGAGGCACTTTCAGCCCTCAATGCCCAGATGCTGATGCAGACGGAGAGCTGGAAAAACCTCTTTGCCGATCTCGACAGCCTGACGGTGGAAGAGATAGAGAAGCTGATCAAGGATATTCAGCAGAAGATGAGCACAGCGGATCTGAAACTGAATCCAGCGGACATGAAAGCCGTGCTGGATAAGCTGGATGAGGCAAAGAAAAAGGTGCTTGACACCAATCCGTTCAAGGCTCTGGGCAGTGCCCTGTCCGAGGTGTTCAAGAAACAGCAGGACGGATCAAAGAAAACTTCAAAACAGATCAAGACCGACTGGAAGAATCTGGGTGATGCTACAAAGGCTTGCTTTGACTTCGTGGATGATGCAATATCCTCATGCTCTGTACTGGGTGACTTGATAGGTGAGAACGGAAAGGCCACACTGGATATGGTAAGCGGTATTACACAGGCAGGAATAGCTATGGCAGCGGCCATCAAGACAGCGGAAACAGCATCGGTGGTACTGGCTGCAATATCCATTGCCCTCCAGGGGATTCAGTGGATTGCCTCTCTCTTCAACAATGATGATGAGATAGAAGAGCATATCCAGGCCATCCAGCGTGACATTGATGCCCTGGATAGCTCATTGAAGAGGCTCCAGAATGCCTATGATCACACCTATTGGGTGTTCAACGATGAGGAAGAGGCAGCATACCGAAAACGTGTCTCTGCCATCCAGGATCAGATCAAGGCTCTGGAGGATGAGGCAGAGCTTGCAAGAAAGATGTGGAATTTCTCAAAGTATGCTGAACTGACTAAGCAGATCAAGGATCTCCGCTATGAATTGGAAAAGGCTGAGCGTACAGGTGATATGTTCGACCTGATGCAACTACAGACTGAGAACCTGAGAAAGCAGCAGCAGATGATTCGTGAACAGATCGAGGCTGAAAAGGATAAGAAAGATACCGACTGGGATAAGATCAGCCAGTGGGAAGAAAAGATCAAGGATATAGACACTCAGATCCAGGACATGGAGCGTAGCATGATGGAAACCCTGGCTGGTACTGATGTAAAGTCAGCCATTGATGAGTTTGCGGATGCCCTGGTGGAAGCATACGACCAGGGACTGGATCGTGCAGAGGCTCTGGGAAAGAAAACCAAGGAGGTGCTTAAAAATGCCGTGGTTGAGGCTCTAAAGAGGCAGTTCCTGGCTAAGGGTATCAATGATGCCGTGGAGTACCTGGGTGGTGCTATGCAAGATAACATCCTGACAGATCAGGAACGTGCCCACTTTGAGGCACTTGTAAACCAGGCAGGCCACTTGTTCAACAATGCCCTGGACGGTATTGGTGACTGGATCAAGAATGCCGAGGAACAGACAAAGGATCCTCTCACAGGAGCAGTACAGGGAATGAGTGAGGAAACGGGCGGTTTGGTGGCTGGCAGGATGAATGCCGTGGTGATAAACCAGAGTGAACAGCTTGTGATGGTAAGACAGCTCCTGCTCTATCAGGCAGCAATCAGTACAAACACAGGTAATACCGTGGAAGAGCTGAAAGCGATAAAGGCCGTGCTACAGACGATTGTAAGCAGCGGAAACCCGCTACTGGCTCAGGGAATATCTTAAAAATATTGTGATATGGAACTTAACAAACAGCTGAAACAGGATGGTATAGCCGTTGGGCTTTGTGCTCAATACCAGGGCTTGCTTGACAGGAGCGACACCGTAGAAAAGATGGTGCGGCTCTTCATCCGTGGGATTGACTTCTGTATCAAGAATGACTACCCCACGCTGGACTTCATGCGTAAGAACTTCAAGGGTAAGAGTGAACCTTTCGGTGCTTACGTGGACGATGAGATTACTGGACTGAGGAATGCACCTGACATTGTGATGAACGGTGGCTGCAAGGCTCTCCTGGAATATGATGAGTACAGTGTTTCCAGGATCTACATAAGACACAGTAGCCAGGCAGCGGTCAATGTCAGTGATCATGCCATAGTGACTATAGACGCTTTTGATAACTCTCATCTGGTAGTGGCCGTGGCTGGTGGCAATGCCCAGGTGATAGTGAACAAATACGGTGATGCCCAGGTAGAGTGTATCGGATCTGGGATAAAAGTAAACAGTATTAACAAGAAAACATATTAAGCTATGATTGAAGAGAATCTGATTTTGTACCTCCCATTTGACGATGCGGACGGTAGCGGTGTAGCTTACGACTATTCAAGCAGACGTGACGATGCCGTGATCTTCGGTAATGCCTGTTTCTCCAGGAACGCAATGAAAGGCAAGTCTTTTGAATCGAATGAGGGTGGAGCCAGAACTTCAAGGGCTATTCCTTTCAGCTCAGACTTCACACTGATCCTGTATGTAATGCCTGTTTCCGACAAACTGGGCTGGCTCCTGAATTTACCAGGTATAGATAACTACCTGGAGCAGTGGATGGACGTTACACCCGATCATTGGATCTCCCTGGTGTTCCAGAAAAAGGACAGCACTTTCACTGTCTATAAGAACCTTATCGAGGTATTCAGCCAGCAGCTGACAGCAACACCTGTAGGGCTGTCTGTCAATGATATGGTGCTGATGCCAGGAACCCATGCGCTTATTGATGAGCTGGAGCTGTATGATAAGGCTATTGACCTGTCAGAGGTAAGGGAGATCGTCAATAACTCTACCGATGTGGAGTACTACATCAACGGTATCAACTTCAAGGAGTTCGGTGTGTATGTCAGCAAGGGCAACGGCCTGGTAGGACAGCTGGAGCGCAAGGAGGGCGCAACGGCTGAGTATGACACCTATCATGGCCGTGCATACGATTACGATTATGTCAAGTATAAGGAGCGTAAGATCTCCCTGGAGTGCTTCATTGAGGCACATAGCAGATCCGCTTTCATAGAATGGATGCACCACTTCTTTGAGCAGTTCCGCAAAAAGGGAACCAGGAGGCTCAGGGTTGAGCACGATGGAAGCACGAAACCGCTGGTGTATGAGGTGGTGATGCTGGAGGGGTCGGATCCTGACAAGACATTCCCCAGGTACAATGAGAAGATGATGGTTGGAACGTTCACGCTTAACCTGGAAGAGCCTGATCCTGTGAAGATGGTGCTGAGGCACATTAGCACGGCTGCAAACAGTGAGGCGAGCATCAAACTGACATCACCAAAGAAGCTGACATTCAGCTGGGGTGACGGTGAAAAGACGTTTGGTGTGACTGGAACCAACCAGACTGTGAAACACACTTTTGCAGAGCCAGGCGAGTATGACATAATAATCTCTGGCAACGTGGAAGATATTACCAACCTCGTAACTGATGAGATAATTGTATGGCAAAAGCTGATGTAAAATATCTGGTGGACGGTACGGACTTCACGGCCTATAATGTGTATGTTTCCTCTTCTGACGGTGTGGTGTGCAAGCCAGCCATCAAGGATCTACTTTCCGATGAGTGGAGTAATACACACGGCACAGTCTATGACCTATCCCAGGTGTATTACAAAGAGGCTACACTACAGCTGAGGTGCTTTATTGAGGCCAACGGCTACAGCGACTTCATCAGTAAGGCTACTGGATTCCTGGCTAAGTTTGCCGATGCGGAAGAGCATACGCTGGTGGTAAGGGCTGGAACCTCCAGCAGCTACAAGCAGTGCTCATTCACGGTGCTTTGCAAGGATTCCGTGGATATTGATAAGGAATGGAACTCAAAGACCTTTGTAGGCACTTTCACGCTAAAGCTGACAGTACCACATCCAGCAGTCCCATCAGGCTCCTGGAGTGGTGCTTCATCAGCAGATGAGGTGCAATACTCAATAGACGGTAGCTTATTCACATCCTATGGTGTGTACGTGCAAGCATCCTCAGGTATCACTACCATCCCTCAGATAAAGGAACCTCTGACTTACAACTGGGGAACGGCTAACGGCTTGGACTACCATCAGGACGGAGTGAGGTACAAGGAGCGTACCATACAGCTAAAATGTCTGGTAGAGGCAAACAGCTTTCCTGATCTGCTGAATAAGACAATGGCTTTCTTTGCCCTGCTTACTAAGAATAGGACATTGAGGCTAAAGATAGTGGCTGGTGGCACAGTATTGGTATATGAGGTGATCTGCAAGGATGAGGTGAGGTTAGTACCTGATTTCTCACATCAGAACAAATGCGTTGGTACTTTCACGCTGAGGCTTACAGAGCCAGAGCCTGTGAAGAGGGTGCTCAGTGGAAGCGGATCATGCACAGTAACCGTTAGGAGCAAAAGCCCTGTAAACATCTATTGGGGTGGTGGCGATCACGCATTTGGTGTGAGCGGCAATGACGTAGCACAGACGGTATCACACAATGCTCCTGATGGATTCGTAATCATTACTGGAGAGCCTAACGATTTCACATCTTTCACTTCTAACTTTACTACATTATGGAGCAGATTACTTTAAGAAAGAGAAATGGTACAAATATAAAGCTATTCAATAAGGAGCCGTTCAGGACGGTAAAGGCTGCAACCCAGAGCAAGAGCATGATGGGTGTAGATACCGTTACCCTAAGCGTGTTTACCAGGGAGATCCTGAGCTTTGACAAAGGCGATTACATAACGGTAAATGGTGAGTACTACTACATCCGTACAAAGGTGAATAGGGAGCTTACCTCAGACGGTTATTTCAAGTACGATGCCGTTTTCTACGGTGTGCTTTATGACCTGATGAAAACACCCTACCGTAACATGGATGCCTCTGGCAACTCCACTACATCCACCTTTGACCTGGTATATACACTGAAAGAGTATATCCGTGTGCTGATCAACAATACAAATAAAGACTATCCAGGCTGGTGGGTGTTTGATGAGACTGGATGCCCAGACAAAGATCCTATAGCTTTCCAGTTCAGCTGTAATAACTGTCTGGAGGTGCTTCAACAAATATGCCAGAAATTCAAGGTGGATTTCCGTATTACCCAGAACAATAATGTCCGTACCATCCAGATAGGACATTTCGGTGAAAAGATCACACCTCCTGACGGATCCAGCAAATTTGAGTGGGGAAGAGGAAAGGGCTTGTACTCACTTAAAGAAAACAAAGTGGATGATAAAGCCATCAAGACCAGGATCTGGGTGGAGGGCGGCACATCCAATCTGCCTACAGGCTACAGAGACTATGCCATGAGGCTCCAGCTGCCTTTGAGAAGAAAGAACAAAAACGCTCATACCCTCTCTGATGGAACCGTGATAGCGGCCAACTCGGAGTATATTGGCATAACATCTGAGAATGCCCGCTACATTGAAGATACTGCTCTGTCAAATGCCCTGGGAGTGGATGCCGATTCAAAGCTCTATGATGATATTGTACCTACCAGGACAGGTGAGGTAACATCCATTGATTCCAATGATGTGCTTTCTTTCTATGACACAAGCATGGACTTTGACATCAATAATCACCTGGTGAATAATGTGAGTGCTAAGATCACTTTCATTACTGGCAGTCTCGCAGGGCAGACACTGGAGATCAGCAAGTACGATGCCACAAACAAGAAATTCACGCTTATCCCATATACTGACAGCCGTGGGCTTACCATTCCGACAGCTGATAGCACAGCTTTCCGTATAGCCGTTGGAAACAAATACAAACTCACAGACATTATTATGCCTCAGTCAATCATTGATGATGCTGAGGAAAACCTGTGGTATGCTGGCTATGACGATCTGAACCAGCTGAAACAGGCCAGGGTGCAGTATTCCCTGGAACTTAACCGTATGAGGATCCTGGAGGTGATGCCTACGGATTCAGATACCGTGCTCTTCAAGCCTGGTGACTATGTACCAGTGAAAGATACAAGGTTTGGTGTGGATAAGAACATCAGGATTCAAAAGGTGGAACGTAACCTTTTGCTCAGGCATGACTACCATCTTACGATTGCGGACACTGCGACTATAGACGTAATCACTCAGACAGTTGTAGATACCCAGAACCACGAGGTGATTATCATCAATAATGGACTGAGGGATCTGACAAAAATGAGACGTGGCTGGAGAACTACAGAAGAGCTGAGGAATATGGTGTTTGACACTGACGGTTACTTTGACGTGAGTAACTTCAAAGCAAACACTATCGACACCAATATGCTCACTGTGGGATCGAAGAGCCAGCAGTTTGTCCTGTCTGGAGTTGTGATAGAACCAAACTATGGTGGCAATGCTAACAGGATCGTGATCTCTGCTGGATCGCTTATACACCTTACCATTAACCAAAACTCTGCAAGGCTATGGAACATGAGCAGATCAGACGTTACTATGGGTAATACCACTGGATATTACCTGTATGCAAAATGCCCTAAGTCTGGTGACAATGGATCATGGCTTGTGACACAGACACAGTATAAGGCTGATCCAAGTGGGAACTATTACTATTTCCTGGTTGGCATAATCGGCACTGCCTATGATGCCACTGGCGGGCATACACCATACCGTGACTTCACCACCACTTACGGATTTACCAGGATCAACGGCAATACGATCACCACTGGTAAGATCGTGACTTCTGACGGTTATAACTATCTGGATCTGGACGGTGCTAAATTCAGGATAGGTGATGCAAACAGCTCGTTTGACTTTAATGTGACCAAGCAGAACCAGATAACACTCCATAATGTGAAATTGATGAGTGGTACAGCTGCTGATCCTGTCTATTCGGACATAGGTGTTTACCGTGGTGTGTACGATCCGAACTACATATATTACAATGGTGATGAGGTAGCTTACACGCATAATGGAGTGACTGCAACGTACAGATACATCAACCCGACACCATCCAAAGGAAAAGCACCAACAGATAGTGCCTATTGGAGCGTGGTGGCAAAGGGTAAGGATGCTGAAAATGTAGGTACAAATATTCTGGTTGATACTGCTGAGTTCAAAGATGATAGCAAATGGTTTTGGCTGAATGGGTACAATAACGGCACGTACAATGGCAGAGTGTCAAGGTATGTTTCACCTGGAGGCTCCAGCCAATCTTCTGAGAGCTTTGAGCGGATTGCTGAGCAGCTCATAATAGACACAGGATCAACCCGAAAGCTGGAAACAAGCTCTTGGTACACCCTATCGGTTTACATGAAAGGTGTTGGAAATGCTGGCCTTTTTATGCTACAGGCTGGCAACTATTTAGAGAATACGTTTTACCTGGATGGTGATGAGAAAACAATATCAATGTCAGCACAGGGTGATCTTGGAGGTTCATTCTCGCTTTCACAAGAATGGGAATGTCACACACTGACTTTCAAGACCAAATCCACGTTTTCAAGGATATATAATCTGTATGCTTCTACCAGGCTTCTTTCGCTGAATGGATATGTCTATATAGCCATGATGAAACTGGAAGCTGGAAGAGAGGCTACAGCATACATACCTAACGAGGTAGATTTGGTGGGAGCTAAAGGGATTAATGCAGATTTCTATGAACATAGATATGCTGTCAATGGATCTCCCACGTCTCCACCGTCCCTAACTAATACAGACAGGAATCCCAGCGGGTGGAGTACTTATCTTACTAACCCTGGAACTCTGGAGTATCTGTGGAGAATTACGGCACTGATCAATGGTGAGACAAATGAACTAAAGAGCAGCTGGACTACACCTGTCAGACAGAATCCTATTGATGCCGTGGAACTGGGCGAGAATCTTGTGGATAACTCAGAGGTGGAAGAGGATTATGAGGTGGTGGAGAGCTGGAACACTACAGATAGCACAACCACACCGCCACAATCGCCTCAGTTCATCCTTACGCAGAAGAGGATGTGCAGAATACCTGCTAACGGTACGAAATATTCAGCACAGGCTCGAATAACGCTGACAGGTGTAAGGGCTAAGTCAGGCGGTGCAAGCGTGCTTCTGTATGTCAATGGAACAAAAGGCTATCCTACTATTGTTGAAAAAGTGAATATTCCGTACACCTCTTATACAGCAAACTATTTCTTTGATCTTAAAACAGAGAATGCCACATTTAACCATAATGGAGGCACTATGTACAAGCAGATTTACCTGAGGCTAAACAATTTCTATGCTGGCGGTGTTGTATCTGTTTCAAGGGTAAAGCTGGAGATTGGTGCAAGGTGTAGTGCATGGAGCCGATCAGAGGCAGACAAGTCAGGCCCTGCAGTCCTTTTCCAGGGTGTCTATGATCCATCCACCGTGTATCATGGAAATTCACGCAGAATTGACTGTGTAAAGTATGACGGTATCTATTATGCTGCCAGGTATGATGCTGGAGAGTTTTCTGGTAAAGTTCCTACAGACACAGACTATTGGAATACATTTGGTGCTCAGTTTGAAAGCGTGGCAACGTCACTGTTGCTTGCAGAGTTCGCCTACATCGAAAACCTTGGTGTGAGAAACCTGCTAACGGCTGAGGGTGGCAGACGTGTACAGATCTCTGCTGATGAGAATGCGATGTCAATTTATGATGATGATGATAAGCTGGCAATAGCAATAACTGGTGAACAGTTCAGTGACAGTGACCTTTTCGGTGGATCGGAAATACCAATCTCTATGTCAAGTACAAACCTGAGTATGCAGACAGGAAATGCCTTGCACCCTAATATCACTTATAACAATACGGCAACTAACGCTACTTTTACTACAACAAAGGCTGGTGTGGTGAAAGGTTCTGTAACTTTAAGGCTGAATAGCTATGGAAGTTACTCAATAGCTTCTGGTAAGCCATCACAAATGTTTAGTGCCAGGGTGAGTGTATATCTGGATGGTGTATATCTTGGTTATCTCGATATTGGCGATATGCCAGAGAGTAAAAATAAGACAATCTCATTTGAAAAAGCCATATCGAAAGGTAGTCATAAGCTACAAACTAAGATCCAGGTTGTAAACCCAAACTATGTAGATCAATCCAGCTATAGTGTTACAGCGATTTCAGAATGGTCAAATGTAAAAGCTGAGTTTGACGTGCGAATGTCACGCTACTTTGCTAACGGTAATGCTGTTGGATGTGGATCATCACAGTTTTTTGAGACGATCATGGAAAATAATAAGTTAATGCACAAAGTGAGATCTGGCAATGCAGGTTTGGAAATCAATGATGGATCAATGAAATTGCTAATCGGTGGAGTGTGGTACACAGCATCTGTACAAACTATTGATAATAAGAAACATTTGATTTTAACATGATTAACCAGGTGAACGGAGGGGTGGCTGGATCCCTCCAGGATCCTCTAAAAGAAAGGAGGTGGCAATGAAATAGTATCTGAAATGTGGCTGAAATGGCAAATTTTATGTGTTTTTGCAATTTTTCATGCCCAAAAAGTGTGTTTATCAAACACAATTTAGTATTTTTGCAGTTAGAAACTTAATATCATATTGCAATATGAACGAAATGTATAGTCTAAGGATCCTCTCTCATGGCCAGATCACTGACCTCTCAAAGGGCTTTTCCCTGGGAGGCAAGCCTTTCTCCATCTGGATCCGCTCAAAGCAGCCCACACTGGCTACAAACATGGTGATCGGGTGCAAGCTGATATGCGACAAAGAGCCTGGTGATATGCCTGTGGCTCTGGGTGACTGGACACCAGCGGCAATAGCTGAGATCTCCCCTGATGCTATCCCTCTGGATCAGTTTGATGTGTACTGGGGAGCTGGAGAGACAGTTTAATTTTCTAAATCAATAATAATATGGGTTTACTTATAGGTAGTGGTAGCACGACACCACAATATCCGTACTCAATGTGGTACGGTGTTCAGGGCGATTTTTCAAGCTCAGACACAAAGCTCACAAGGGTTGGTAATCTGGACTTGCACAGATCTTTGCCCATCCAGAAGAAACTGAGACGTTTTGTAGAGAATACGGACGGATCGGTTAAGTATTATCTGCACGGCAATGACAGCCGCAAAAAGGACGGTGGAGCCGCTGCCAACATTGACGGTACGGACGGTAACGTGATGCTGGAGAAGCCTGAGTATTTCAGGAGAGTGGAGATCTACGGTACTAAGTGGCTCTATGCTATCTCTGAGTATGAGCTGCCAGGCTTCGTGAAGATGAGCCGTAAGACTTGCTCACCCTGGTACGCTACTTTCAATGCTGCTGGTGACACGGCAATCTCTGCCTGTTTCCTCACCTGGAATGGTGATCAGATCGCCAGGGATTCAAACGGCCTTGTGGTGTATAAGTCTGGTGCTCCCAGGGGTGGAAATGGCACTGACTGGGATGGCACTTACAGGTCTCTGATCGGTATGCCTAAGACAAACGTGGCTAAGAATACCGTGCGTGGAAAGTGCAAGAATGGCACACACCACGGCTTCGGACGTGTTTACTCTGAAATTGCCTGGCTCTACAGGATAGAGTATGCTGAAATGAACTGCCAGGCAGAGTTTACAGAGACGCTGACAGCTGACGGATTCCACCAGGGAGGTCTTGGTAACGGTTGCTCTGTGGATGGTACTCAGTGGAACACCCACAACGGCTACAATCCATTTGTTCCGTGTGGTGTTACTGCAACACTTGGTAACAATACAGGTAAGGTGACTTACAAGGTTAAGAATTGGGCTGGTGGAGGCACAGACAAGGATATTCAGGTTACGTCCTATCGTGGACTTGAAACACCTTTTGAATATCTCTGGAGCCTGGCTGATGATCTGCTTGCATGGCACAAGCAGGATGTGTCAGAGCTTTATGTGTGTGAGGATCCCACTAAGTTCACCTCTCCAGCTGACGGTGCTACTACAGTACCAGCTGGCTACGTGGCTGAGACTGAGATCCCCAGACATTCAGACTATGGCCTTACACTCTCGATGGGTGATCATGCCTACGGATTCATTGATGCCATTGGTGGAGCCGCTAACAAGGGTGTTTGCGACTACTATTATTCACCTATTGGCGATGGCTTTACAGCCTGGGGCTGGTATGGTGCCCTCCTGTCTGCGCGTGCGCATAATGGTACGTCTGCGGGTTTCGGTTATCTGCATACGACTGATCGTTCCTCGTATGCGCATGCGAACCTTGGGTTCCGCCTGTGCCGTTTCTAACGGCTGCAATTCACGGGGTGCGGGGGCAAATATTTTGCCCTCCACCCTTTCCTCTGGATTTGAAAGAGTTCTTTGAAACAATTTAATAAACGGTTGCGGAGGTCAGGTGCCCTCCTGTCTGCGAATGCGAATAATGGTACGAATGCGGGTTTCGGTTATCTGAATACGAATAATCGTTCCTCGAATGCGAATGCGAACATTGGGTTCCGCCTATACCGTGGTTTATCACTAACCGATGTATGAAGATTGACGTTAAGATTGATGACTGTTTGACCTCTGCGACCCTACCACACAGGGGCTGCTGGCACTGCTGGCAGCTGGTAAAACAATGGTGTTTAAGAGGGTGTGAGTAAGTTATTGAAAGCTCCTGATTAAAACAACGGCACATGGATAAGAAGAAAGAAGCCAAAAAGAATGCCAACCTGAATCCCGCCTGTGTGTACCGTGACTTTGAGGATGTAGGCTACTATATCGGCAACACAGGAAAGATCTACCTGTCACCATGCAAGAGGATCAAGAATGTGTACCCGCTGATCTACAGTACTGAAAACCTGATCCGCTCACAATACACGGCACAGAAAGGAAAGAAGCAAAGGGGAGAGGTGAAAGCGTTCAATGACAGCATCAATGAGAACATGGCCTTTCTGTATGAGATCCTGAGTGAAGAGACTTTTGAGCCTGGAGAATACAGGGTTAAGAAGATCTTCGACCCAAAGGAGAGGGATATAATGATAGCACCTTTCTTTCCTGACAGGATCATCCATCACTGTGTGATCAATGTGCTGGCTCCACACTGGTATCATATCTTCATTGGTAATACCTATGCCTGTATCAAGGGCAGGGGAATCCACAAGTGCATGGAGGATGTGCATAAGGCACTGGTGACTGATAAGGCTGGTACTAAGTACTGCCTTAAAATAGACATCAGAAAGTTCTACGACAACGTGGATCATGCCGTACTAAAGAAGATCATACGCTATTCCATAGCAGATGAAAGTCTGCTGCGGCTGTTGGATAAGATAATTGACAGTAACGGTAAGGAAAAGGGATTGCCAATAGGCAACTTCACGAGCCAGTATCTGGCTAACCTCTACCTGGCATATTTCGACCACTGGGTTAAGGAGTATCTGGGACTGGAGTATTACTACAGGTACATGGATGATATTGTAGTTCTGGCAGCAAGCAAGGCTAAACTGCATTATGTCCTGGATGCGTTTTCGCTATACCTGGGTGCTGAGCTGAAAGTGGAGATCAAGCATAACTGGCAGATATTCCCAGTAGATGATCGTGGTATCGACTACGTGGGCTTCAAGCAGAATCACTACGGAATACTTCTGAGAAAGGGAATCCTGCTGAGGTTCTATAAGAAGCTGGAGGCCACAAAGGAGAGATACGACATCAAGAGTGAGGCAGATATTAAGCACCTGTTTCCGTCTGAATATGGCTGGATAGTCAGATGTGATAAGGAGCACAGTGATTTCATCTTTAATAAATGTTTGAATTATGGCAAAATTAAGTGTATTGATTATCGGGCTGCTGGCTGAAAAGGATCAGAAGCCGTTAGTGATTGACGATCTGAAAAACGGTCAGGGTACTTTCCACTACAACCATAACCTCAAAGAGGTGCTGGTGATAGAGGATGAGAATGGTGGTGTTACCATCACTGAGGATGAGAAGAAAGCCACTGGAAAGCGGTGGCAGTATGACAGCCTCAGGGTGGAGTTCCCCAGGACACGTAAGAACATCTACGCTACCCTGCTGGATGCACGCTATCCCCAGGACATCCAGCAGAAGCTCCTGAATGACTACCAGGCTGCTCAGATGGAGATCCTGGAGGATGAAGAGGCAGAAGCCGCCATTGCCGCTTACAGGGCATTTCTCAATGACCGTAAGGCTATCAAGGCTATGGTGACAGCTGACTGTAAAGAGCACAATATCCCTGATGATCTATGAATGAGCGTATAGAGGATTTCGTGGATGATGGTGCTACCAAGGGTGCAAGTGACATCTTCGACTGTGAGTTTACATCCATTGATGCCGTTATTAACCAGGTAACGGTATTCACTGGGTGTGACCCTGAGAGGCAGACAGAGAACGGCTCCAGATGCCTGATAGCCTATGGAGAGGGCTACAGCAAGTCTGCTTTCTTCACTGACAGCAAGAAACTGAAAGATGTGTTTGCCAACCCCAAAAGGCATTATCCCATGCGTGCTATCATCAAGGTGGTAAAGTATGGCAATATGTATGGTTTCAGGGTGTTCCCACCGTCCGCTGGTGTGACAGAAGAGGATCAAAGGAACTTCCAGGAATACCAGAAAAACAAATGGAGGAATAACAGAAGATGATCCAGGATGGTTTGGAAACTGCCAGGACAATAGGCGATGTAGGGATGATGGCTGTTACGGCTGCATTCTTCCTGGTACTGGCAGCTATGCTTATGATCGCCTGTTTCAAGTGGTTCAAGTCCATCATTAACAATATGCTGGAAAAGAACTCTT
>OCTX012232811.1_pt1 | contig 23754 bp, 17 predicted proteins | sample 1539691 | NCBI WGS metagenome assembly OCTX01 (sample SAMN02144231, study PRJEB22623) | gut metagenome | biome: sheep rumen | host: Ovis aries | place: New Zealand
GAATTCCGCGACGAGCTGGAGACAGAGCCGTTCCGCCATGTGTCGATGAAGGACATAGACCTGGACAGCCGTCCAAGGGAGAAGCTTGAGGAATTTGGTGCAGAGAAACTGACAAAGGCAGAACTTTTCGCTATCCTCATCGGCAGTGGATCCACGAAAAAGAACGCAACAGAGCTGATGGAGGAAGTCCTGAGCGACGCTGAAGACAACCTTGCACTGCTCGAGCGCCAAGACATCCAAGACCTGATGAGCTATAACGGCATCGGAAAAGCCAAGGCCATCACCATAAAAGCAGCACTGGAATTAGGACGCAGACGTCTGAACGAAAGCGTAAGCGATTTGCCCACTTTCAGCACAGCAGATTTAGTCTACAAATATATGCGCGCATTCGTGATGAACCTGACACACGAACAGAGTTGGGCTCTGATGCTAAATAACAGTGCAAAACTGCTGAAGCGCGTGAAGCTGAGCGAAGGGGGCCGTACCGGCACAGTGGTCGATGTTCGGATACTGTGCAAGAAAGCCATTTTGGCAGAGGCCACTTGCGTGGTGTTGGTTCACAACCATCCCTCAGGCAGTCTTCGTCCCAGTCGTGACGACGACAACCTGACTCAGGCTGTAAAAGCTGCCCTCAACACGCTCGACATCCGTCTGCTCGACCATGTGATAGTGACCGACGGTGGCTACTACAGCTACAGCGAGATGGGAAAAATCTGAATAATTTGAAGTTTGAGATTTGAGATTTGAAATTTATAATTATTAGAGTATCTAGAGCATCTAGAAAATCTAGATTATCTATAATATTTACCCCCCCCAAAAAACCAATGGGAAATTATATGACCAAATACGATATAGAAACGAAAGTGGTGGAGATGCTGAAGACAGTGTTCGATCCTGAAATCCCCGTAAATGTCTACGACCTGGGACTCATTTACAGCATAGACGTGAACGACGAGTTCGACGTGAAAATCGAGATGACCCTGACAGCCCCCAACTGCCCTGCCGCCGACTTCATCATGGAAGACATCCACATGAAGCTGGAGTCGATTCACGGCGTGAACAAAGTAGACGTAGAGCTCGTGTTCGAGCCAGAATGGGACAAGAGCATGATGAGCGACGAAGCCCGTCTGGACCTGGGTTTCGACCTCTGACACCCCCTTCTCCCTTTATTTTGCCCATGCCATTTACCTTCACCCACAAAACCACAAGCCAGTTATGAAGAACTACTATTTCATATCCGATGCCCATCTGGGCTGCCGTGCGATGGAGCACCGTCGCACCCGTGAGCGCCGTCTTGTCAACTTTCTGGACGCCATCAAGCACAAGGCCGAAGCTGTCTATCTGCTTGGCGACATCTTCGACTTCTGGTTTGAGTACAAGGAAGTGGTGCCAAAAGGCTACACCCGATTTTTGGGCAAGGTGAGCGAGCTGACGGACATGGGCGTGGAAGTGCATTTCTTTGCAGGCAATCACGACATGTGGTGTGAGGACTATCTGGAGACAGAATGCGGAGTGACCATCCATAAAGGTCCGAGCACGATAGAGCTATGTGGCAAGGAGTTTTACATTGCCCATGGCCACAAGCTTGACAAGAAAGACGACAACTGGAAGACACGGTTCATGTTTTCCTGCTTCGAGAGCCGCACGCTCCGGAAGATGGCGAAATGGATCCATCCGAGATGGTTCATCCGTTTCGGCTACAACTGGGCGAAGAGCAGCCGTCAGAAGCATGGCAAGGAAAAACCGTATGCAGGGGAGAACGATGAAGGCCTGGTGGTGTATGCAAAGAACTACCTCAAGACCCACCCCAGCATCAACTACTTCATGTTCGGCCACCGGCATATAGAACTCGACATCTTCCTGAACCGCACTTGTCGATGCATGATACTTGGAAACTGGTACGACCTGTGCACCTATGCCGTGTTCGATGGAGAAAATATGTATATGGAAAATTTCATCGAAGGGGAGACTGAGCTGTGATAATTTGAAATTTGAGGTTTGTTGCCATGCGGACGGCTATCATTTTTTGAAATTTGAAGTTTTTGCCATGCGGATGGCTGTCAATTTTTGAGAGATTCCAGCCGATTTGAATATGAGACCTCAAAACATTAGTTTTAAACGCTATTTTGCATATATTTGCAAAATATTTGCATAATTATGAATATTTTTGTAAAAATATTTGCATATATGCATAAAAGTGTGTATATTTGCAAAAATATTCATAAAAGCAATCCTATAATACTCACAATCAGTTTATGAGCGTAAAAAACGAACGACTGGATACCATCAAGATGATTATTTCGAGTCGCGAAATCAGCAACCAGGAGGAACTCATCCGGGCACTTGAGGAAGAGGGATTCCAACTGACTCAGGCGACACTGTCACGCGACCTGAAGCAGATGAAGGTGTCGAAAGCCATCTCGCAGAATGGCCGTTCAGTCTATGTCCTTCCCGCCAACGCGATGTACAAGCGTGTGAAGGAGAACCGTCCAATCAGTGAGATGATGACTCACTCAGGGTTCATATCACTGAGGTTTTCGAGAAATATCGGTGTGATCAAGACCCGTCCGGGCTATGCCAGCAGTATCGCCTACGACATCGACAACGCGCATATTCCATTGATTATAGGAACGATAGCAGGTGACGACACAATCATGATTGTGACAGAAGACGGCGTGCCCCACAACAGTGTGAGAGAGGCGCTGTCGTCCATCATTCCAGTATAAAAATACAAAATATCCAGAGCATCTAGAAAGTCTAGACCATCTAGAAAATCTAGAATATCTAGAATATCTAGAATATCTAGAAAATCTAGAATATCTAGACCATCTATCTCATAAAAAAAAACAAAACAAACACAAACTAAATCAAAACGTATAACAGAAACGATGAATTACAACGACGGCATTGAGATTGTTGTGGCCGACGCGTCACACGAGAAATATGTCGACACGATACTAGACACCATAACAGCTTCAGCCAAGAAGCGTGGCAGCGGCATCGCGACTCGTACACACGAATATCTGACAACAAAAATGCGTGAGCGCAAAGCCATCATCGCCCTGTCGGGAGAAGAGAAGGAATTTGCAGGCTTCTGCTATATCGAGAGTTGGGGCAACAAGCAGTATGTTGCCAACTCAGGCCTTATCGTGGTTGAGAAATTCCGGAACCACCATCTGGCCACACGAATCAAGGAGGCCGCCTTCACGCTGAGCCGTCTTCGCTGGCCAAATGCGAAGCTGTTCGGTCTGACCAGCCAGGCCGCAGTAATGAAAATCAATACACGTCTGGGCTATGTGCCAGTGACATTCGCACAGCTGACAGACGACGACGCATTCTGGGCCGGCTGTGGCACACCAGAAGACCCCCACTGCATCAACTGCGACATCCTGGCCCGCACAGGCCGTAAATACTGTGTCTGCACGGCGATGCTGTACGATCCGAAGGACCACGTAGGTGAACCCCTTCCCGTGGAATTTCCACCCGATGTCGTGGAAATGGCAAAGAAAGCGGCGGAAGCTGATGCCAGATAAATGAGATTCTTGTAGAAAACGAACGACTACAAGAAATGAGAAGTGGCCTACCTGACGATTAGGGGAAAAGTCTAAACCCGAACTAAAATCAATCCTAACTCTAAACCCTAAACGAAAGTCACTCTAAACTCTAAACTCTAAACACTAAACTACAATATGGAACAGAAGAAAAAAGTTGTTGTTGCCTACAGCGGTGGACTCGACACGTCCTACACCGTGATGTATCTGGCAAAAGAGATGGGATATGAAGTTCATGCCGCCTGCGCCAACACAGGCGGATTCAGCGAAGAGCAGCTGAAGACGAACGAGGAGAATGCCTACAAGTTAGGAGCAACGAAATACGTGACCCTTGACGTGACACAGGAGTACTACGACAAGTCATTGAAGTTCATGGTATACGGCAATGTGCTTCGAAACAACTGCTACCCGATATCCGTGTCGTCGGAGAGAATATTCCAGGCTATCGCCATCGCGCGCTACGCGAACAAAATCGGCGCATCAGCCATAGCCCACGGATCGACTGGTGCCGGAAACGACCAGATCCGGTTTGACATGACGTTTTTGGTGATGTGTCCGAACATCGAGATCATCACGCTGACGCGCGACCGCAACCTGAGCCGTCAGGAAGAGGTGGACTATCTGAACGCCCATGGCTTCAATGCCGACTTTGCCAAGCTGAAGTATTCCTATAACGTAGGAATCTGGGGCACAAGTATCTGCGGTGGTGAGATTCTCGACTCGACCCAGGGTCTTCCCGAGTCCGCCTATCTGAAGCACCCGACCAAGGAAGGTCCGGAACTCTTGAAATTAGGCTTTGAAAAAGGCGAACTGTGCAGCGTGAACGGCGAACACTTCGACGACAAGATCGCAGCCATCAAGAAAGTGGAAGAGATTGGAGCCGCCTACGGCATCGGTCGTGACTGCCACGTTGGCGACACCATCATCGGCATCAAAGGACGTGTAGGCTTCGAGGCTGCCGCTCCGATGCTCATCATCGGTGCCCACCGGTTCCTGGAGAAATACACCTTGTCGAAATGGCAACAATACTGGAAAGACCAGGTGAGCAACTGGTATGGTATGTTCCTTCATGAGAGCCAGTATCTGGAGCCCGTGATGCCCGACATTGAGGCCATGCTGACGAGCAGCCAGCGCAACGTGAGCGGTGAGGTGACCCTGGAGCTGCGTCCGCTGATGTTCCAGACCGTAGGTGTGGACTCCCCTAACGACTTGGTGAAGAACAAGCTTGGAGAATACGGCGAGACAGCCAAAGCCTGGAGTTCGGACGACGCAAAAGGCTTCATCAAGGTGTCGGCAACAGCCCTGCGCGCCTACTACCTCGCCCACCCCGACGAGCAGAGATAATAATATATTTGAAATTTGAAGTTTGAAATTTGAAGTTTACTGAAGTTTATCTTCCTTTGATTCTTGAATCCCAGAGTAGCTAATCAATAATCCATGCAGAAGAAATTTTATTTATCGTCGACCGACAAAAAAATCGCAGGCGTATGTGGCGGTATAGGAGAATATTTCAATATCGACTCGCTGCTGGTGCGTGTGGCCTTCCTTGTGCTGGTGTTCGGATTCGGCAGCGGAATAATAGCCTACATCGTGCTATGGCTATTGGCCCCGACAAAATAAACTTGATTATATATGATAAGAATAGGAATATTAGGAGCAGCCGGATACACGGGCGGTGAGCTCATCCGACTGCTGCTGAACCATCCAGACGCTGAAATCGTATTCGCCCATAGCGAGAGCAACGCAGGCAACCTGGTGAGCGATGTCCACGAAGGCCTGCTGGGTGACACAGACATGCGTTTTTCGTCCGACATGCCATTCGAAGAGACAGACGTCATCTTCCTTTGTTTCGGCCACGGCAAGAGCGTGAGTTTCCTGAAAGAGCACCCCGTGCCCTCGTCCGTAAAGATCATCGACCTTGCCCAGGACTTCCGCTTAGCCTCTCCCAGCCATGATTTTGTGTACGGTCTTCCCGAGACCCACCGCAGCGAGATAGCTCGCTGCCAGCATCTGGCCAATCCCGGCTGTTTCGCCACTTGCATCCAAGTGGGACTGCTGCCGTTGGCCAAAGCCGGGCTGCTTCGCCACGACATCAGCGTGAATGCCATCACAGGGAGCACCGGTGCCGGCCAGAAGCCAGGCAGCACGACACACTTCTCCTGGCGCAACAACAACATGAGCACTTATAAAGTGTTCAACCATCAGCATCTTCACGAAATCCGTCAGACATTGGAAGAACTGCAAGGCAGTCTTGACTGCAGCGTGGACTTCATCCCCTATCGTGGCGACTTTGCCCGCGGAATCTTCTGCACGGAAGTGGTGAGATTCGACGGCGATGAAGGAAGTGCCTCCAATCCATCAGCAGAATCGTTGGTGACGATGTACCGTGACTACTACGAAGACGCCGCCTTCACGCACTACGTGGACAAGTCGCCCGACCTGAAACAAGTGGTGAACACGAACAAAGCGCTCGTCCATGTAGAGAAATTCGGCAACAAAGCCGTCATCACGAGCGTGATAGACAATCTGCTGAAAGGAGCAGTGGGCCAGGCCGTGCAGAACATGAACCTCATGTTTGGCATCAATGAAACCACTGGCCTCAGACTCAAGGCAAGCGCTTTTTAAAGCATTGGACGTTTGAAGTTTTTCCCGAAACATTGAAAAATCGAAACCTCGTAATCTCGAAGCATCAAAACCTCGTAATCTCGAAGCATCGAAATCTTGCCCCCGAAGAACCCCAGACTCCAAACAAAAATCACTCTAAACTCTCAACTCTAAACTCTCAACTCACAAAAGAAATGCAATTATTCGACGTATATCCATTATTCGACGTCACAATTGAGCGTGGCAAAGGCGCCAAGGTGTGGGACTCGCAAGGCACAGAATATCTCGATTTGTACGGCGGTCATGCCGTGATATCGATTGGGCACTCCCACCCTCACTATATAGAGAAAATCACGGAGCAAGTGAGCAAGCTCGGCTTTTACTCCAACTCTGTGAAGAATCCCCTCCAGCAGGAACTTGCCGAGAAACTGGGCGCAGAAAGCGGCTACGAGGACTATCAGCTGTTTTTGATCAACTCAGGGGCCGAGGCCAATGAGAACGCGTTGAAACTGGCTTCGTTCTACAACGGCCGCACGCGCGTGCTGTCGGTTGAGAAGGCATTCCACGGCCGCACATCCCTTGCCGTCGAAGCCACAAACAATCCGAAAATCATAGCCCCGATCAACGCCAACAATCACGTGACGTTCCTTCCACTGAACGACCTGCCGGCATGGGAGCGCGAGCTAAGCAAAGGCGACGTTTGCGCCTGCATCATCGAGTGCATCCAGGGAGTAGGCGGGATTCGTATGGCCGACAAGGACTTCATGTACGGCCTTCAGAAGCTGTGCGCTGCCCACAACACCGTACTTATCTGCGATGAGATACAATGTGGCTACGGGCGTAGCGGCAAGTTCTTCGCCCATCAGCATCTCGGCGTGACCCCCGACCTGATCACCGTAGCCAAAGGCATCGGCAATGGTTTTCCGATGGGCGGTGTGCTGATATCACCCAAGTTCACGCCTGTATACGGCCAACTTGGAACGACCTTCGGCGGCAACCATTTAGCCTGTGCGGCCGCTCTTGCCGTACTGGACGTAATGAAGGAGGAGAATCTCGTGAAGAACGCCGCCACCGTGGGCAATCACCTGATGGAGTCTCTGAAATCGGCCAATCTGCCTCACGTGGTTGACATCCGCGGCCTTGGCCTGATGATCGGAATCGAGCTGGACATACCGTATAAGGAAGTGCGCAGCAAGTTACTGTTTGAAGAGCACTGCTTCACAGGATGTTCGGGCACGAACGTGCTTCGACTGCTCCCGCCACTCTGCCTGACCATCGAACAAGCCGACCAGTTCGTCGAGAAACTGACACGCATATTAAAGCCTGGAATTTGATTCCAGGCTTTTTTTATTTTCAAAGAGAAAAGTTCCAAAATGTCTAGAGCATCTAGAATATCTAGAAAGACTAGAATATCTAGAAAATCTAGAATGTCTAGAGCATCTGGAAAATCCAGAAAAAATCCTAGTGAATAATCACCATGGTGGCTCCGAATCCATATTGTTGGAAAGAAGCGTCCTGGAAGGTGCAGTTGCGGTACTTCCGCTTGAGTTCATAAAGAAGTGCGCTTCGAAGTGCTCCCTCCCCCTTTCCATGAATGAACACGATTTTCTGTCCCTTATGCTTGAGATGCTCGTCCAGCGTCTTCCTGAACACATTCAGCTGGTATTCCTTGATGTCGCCAGACGACATTCCTGCCGTAGTTGACAACAGCGCACTGGCATGCAGGTCTACTTCGATGATGTCGTTATTGCCTGCATTCTGCTTCTTCTGTACTCTGGCCGGCTTTGGCTTGTCGTTTTTCTCCATCATGGCCTTCTGCAGCTCGCCGGCGTTGATGTTATAGAGCTGAGCCTGCGATGGGAGTATGTCGTCGTGAACGACTGCATATTCAAGCGTAGGCTCATCGAAGAACAGGCTTTCACGGAATGTATGAAACTTGAAGAACTTGGTGGTGTCGATTTTCAGTTCCACGCATAAAGGCTGCTTTAGCAGGAAGGGACGGTCTTGCTTATATGCCATGATTTGGAAGCCCACCCGCTCGATTTCGTTGAGCATGGAATGTTCGATTTCCTCAACGAACACCTTCGTATTGGGCTCCACTGTGCCCATGTGCCTTACATAGAAGGAGTTGTTCTCCTTCCCCATGTAGATATAGTTGATGAAGTAATTGCAGTCGTTGACGATGTAGCAGTCGAACTTGGTCGTGGTGAACTGCTTTGGCTCCTGCGGCACGAATACGAGGAAAATCGACAGTTTGTCGCCATTGGGCCGCTCGACAGGACTCGGCTTGTAGGAGATGTCCATGTCGGCCAAGTCTGTTTCGTTGTCGTCCTCATCCGCTCTTTCCGAAAGAACATCAGCGTTGTTCTTTGGTTTCACATCCTCACCTTTGGCAGCGTTTTTTTGATTCCGCCCCATGGTGTCCACTTTTGCGATATTGTAGTCGTCCGTGGTGACTACCACGACATCAGATGCCATCACTGGCACCTGAAAACCGTCCTCGTCCTCGACGAGAACAACTTTATTGTTGTTTTGAAATCCTTTTACGATTCCGCCCCCTACATCACTGAGGAAACGGACACGGTCGCCTATTTTCATTTTTATTTAGTTTAGAGTTGAGAGTTTAGAGTTTAGAGGGAAGTTACTTTGTTTAGTTTAGAGTTTATGATAGCCTATTTGAGACATTTGCGCAGGGGCGACTTGATGGCCTTGAGCCCCTTTGCCAGACTCTGGCAGTTGAGCTGTGCTCCTGAGAGCGATGTGTGGGTGTGGTCGTGGTTGAACATCGCGGCAGCTTTTTCCTTCCCCATCTTGTCGAGCGCGTCGGCCGTGATGTTATGAATGTCGATGAAGTCAACACCGGTGGCTTCCACCACCTGGCGGTAGAGCTTTCCGTAGAATTCGTTTCTGCGCTCCACCTTGCCTTTCGGCCATTCGTTTCTCGGCGTGAGGCTGAGAAGAATCGGAGTTGCGCCTTTCTCGCGGGTGTCCTCGATAAATTTCTTCAGGTACCAGCCAAAGGAATAAATCACCTCGTATCGTCCGTCATCTTCCATCTTATAGACATGACAAGTGTCTTCTGCCACAGGGATGACACCACGGAACTTCGGCTTGTCGATGCCGCTCATGTCGTTGTGTCCGAACTGTATGAGCACGTAGTCCCCCGGCTGTAGCGAGTTGTAAATTTCGTCCCATCTGCCTTCCTGCAGGAATGTACGTGTGGAGCGACCCGCCTTCGCGCAGTTGACAAACGTACATTTGTCTCCGTCGAATATGGTTGCGGCCTGAGAGCCCCATCCCCACATTCCGTTCGGATCCTTGTCGGCATTTTTGCCAGTGGAGTCGCCAGCCAAAAACACACGAGGCTTCTTCTTTCCATTTGCCTTCTTTTCCTTGGTCACAACCCAGTCGGGATGAACATCAAGAATGGACTTGGGATGCACTTTGTCCTGCAAGAGGCAAGACTTGAGCAGAGCCACCTGTGGGTGCTGACATGCGTCGAGTCCCTCCGCGAAGCTTGCCGCGTTCATTCTTGCCCCGAACTCAGAAGAGTGGATTTTGTCGCCAAAGAAATGGTAAGCCGCCTTATGTTTTCCGTATTTTTCGAGTTTGAGGGCAGAGATGTCGTTGAGGTCGATGAAAGGCGTACCGAGTTCTTCCGCCAATGCCTTGATCCATGGCGTGAAGGTGGTAAGCTTGCGGTCCACCTTGTTGGTGTCGCTCTCCTCGTATGCCTTTCGTGGTGTGAGCGTGAGGAGAATAGGCGTGGCCCCTTTCGCACGAGTCTCATTGACGAATCGTCGGATATATCCTCCGAAAGTGTATACTGTCTCCTGCTTTCCCGTCTCCTTGATGGTGACAACGGTGGAGTCCTCGAGCAGGAACTTGTCGTACTGTCCTCCGTTGCTCTTAGGTGTCTTGTAGCTGGAGCGGGCGCGGTTCTCGTCGATTGGCCCGTTGTCGTTGTGTCCGAGTTCAAGGACAACGTAGTCACCAGGGCGCACACCCTCGAGCACCGGTTTCCACAGCTTATTGTAGAAAGTTCGGGGGCTGGTTCCTCCGAGAGCATGGTTCTCAACTGTGATTTTCTTTTCGTCGAAGAAGATGTGCTCGTAGTATCCCCATCCCCATTGTCCGTTGTTTCCATTGCCGAGCGTTCCGTTACGCATCGTGGAATTTCCGACAAGAAAGAGGACAGGATTATCGCCTCTTCTTGATGATCCGCTGACTGGCCTTGCCTGGTTGGCCTTGTCGAGCGAGTCGAGCGTGACGTCACGAACCCCGTTGATGTCTTTCCATATAGCATCGTTCTTGTCTTGCGCAAGAGCGGCAGTGATTGTCAGCAGACAAATGGCAGTAGAAATAAGTTTTTTCATAAAAATAATTGTGTTATTTTGCGTTTGTATGTACAAAGTTAAGGAATAAATCGCAAAAATACGGAATATTTTTTTGATTTTTCATATAAATTAGTAACTTTGCACAAAAGAAAGTAAAATGCGCAAAATTTAGAGTTTCCTATGGATTACATACAGAAGAACCGTTCGTTGATGCGCGTGTTTGAGAACAGCATCCGCCGTCACTGGACTCAGCCCGCCTTCTCCGACTACAACAGCGCCGTGAGCTTCACCTACCAAGAGCTGGCAAACCAAGTTCGCAAGATGCATATTTATTTTGAATCGAGAGGGATTCTCACAGGTGACAAAATAGCCATCTGCGACAAGAACTCCAGCTATTGGGCCGTAACGTACATCAGCATCCTCACCTACGGCGCGGTGGTGGTTCCCATCCTCGTAGACTTTCATGGCGACCAGATAGTGAACATCCTGAAGCATTCCGACTCAAAGATGGTGTTCACAAGCCCTTTGGTCATCCGTAAGATTGAAAAGGCCCTGAAAGAAAGCGACGGTCACGAACTGGAGCATTGCGAGTTGGTGGACATATCCGTAGTTGGCGAAAAAGACCCGTCCATAGACATCAGTCCCGATGACGTCCGCTATTTCGACGGCGAGGAGGACGGGCTGGCAATGATCAACTACACGTCGGGCTCCACGGGCTTCTCGAAAGGCGTGATGCTTCCCTACCGTAGCATCTGGTCGAACATCGCTTTCGCCGACGAGAAGCTGGGTCTGCGTGAGAGTTGCCGTACGCTCTCCTTGCTTCCGATGGCTCACATGTACGGATTCTCGTTTGAGTTCTCCTACGAGTTCAGCATCGGCGGTCACATCACGTTCCTGACCAAGCCGCCAAGTCCGAGCGTCCTGGCCAAGGCATTGTCGGACGTGAATCCCGACATCATCATCAGCGTTCCGCTCATCGTGGAGAAGGTGATTCAGAGCCGTGTTTTCCCAAAACTGAAGTCACTCACAACTCAGAGTCTGATGGTGCTGCCATTCGTCAAAGGTATGATTTACAGAAAAATCCGTCAGCGCATATCCGACTTCTTCGGCGGCCAGTTCTACGAGGTGATCGTTGGCGGAGCGGCCTTCAACCAGGAAGTTGAGGAGTTCCTCCATTACATCAAGTTTCCCTACACCGTGGGTTACGGGATGACGGAGTGCGGTCCGATCATCTGCTACCGCGACTACAGGAGTTTTGTCCCGCGCTCGTGCGGCCAGGTGGTTCCACGCATGGAGTTGCGCATCCTGAGCCCTGACCCCGAGAAAGTGGAAGGCGAGATTGTGGTCCGTGGCGCCAACGTGATGTTAGGTTACTACAAGAACGAGGAAGCCACGCGCGCCGCAATTGATAACGACGGCTGGCTTCACACGGGCGATTTGGGCACGATGGACAAGGATGGCAACGTGTTTATCCGTGGACGCCAGAAGAACATGCTGCTGGGGTCGAACGGCCAGAACATCTACCCGGAGGAAATAGAAGAGAAATTCACTTCGCATGCGCTGATAGACGAGTGCGTGGTGGTTCAGCGGGGTGACCAGCTGGTGGGGCTGGTCTACACGTCAGACGACACACTGCAGACACACGGTCTCACCCGCGCTGAATACCTGAGCCAGCTACCACGCTACTGCAAGCACGTGAACGGGATGCTGCCCTCGTTCTACAAAGTGAGCAAGCTGGAGGCACAGGAGACAGAATTCGAGAAGACTCCGAAACGTAATATCAAGCGGTTTCTTTATAAATAAAAACTCACATCGACACCATCTCTCCATTGACGCTGATGATGGCACATTGCTCCATCCAATCGACCACATGGTTGATGGTCTCGGTGATTTTTGAGCCTATACTTCTGAATCCCAGTTTTTTTGCCACCGCAGACGGAATAGCTGCCTTAGGAAGGGAGAACTCCTCCCGAAGCACCTCTTTAACCACGTTGATGAGCTCGATGGCCGGGATTTCAGAAATCGTGCGCTGGCTGTCGGCCCGATAGAAGTTGTATGCGTCGGCATATTTCTTGTTGAGCCAGAAACAAGGCTGTCCGTCGACAGGAGAGACCTCCCGATAGAGCGAGCGGGTTGCCAGTTCGATAGCCTTCATCAAGTTGGGGCTGGCAAAGGAATATCCCATGCATTTAGCCAGCCGTTTCCTGAGTAAGGCTTCTGTGATAGGCTGCTCGATCCTCACAATCTCCCTTATGAGGTCGCGTGCCTCAGGGTCGTCCGGACGGAACAGCGTCTTGTCCTCCTGGATATACTTCAGATCACATTCCTGATATGGCATCATCATCTGGTCGCGGAACACAGTCGGTACGACTTTATCCTTCTGTATCTGCCGGGTGTCGAAGACGAAGTAGTCATCGGGCTGAGTGTCCGTGTCAGTCATTTGGGAATTCGTGCTCTCAGTATCCTCCTGCTCGGCGGCCTTCAGCTCATCAAGTATTTGCTGGATGGTCCTTTCGCGATTCTCATACCAGTCGATGGAATAGACACGCATCACTCTCCATTTAAGCATTTTCAGGACATTAGGCTGAACGATTTCCCTGTCGCGTGTGGTCTTTGTCTCAAAATAGTTACGTCCGTCGCAGAGAATACCAAGGATGTATTCATCGGGACGTTCCTTGGTGGATACCGCAATGTCGACCTTGAAGCTGGACTTACCGACGAAGTCGTCGGTGATGTACCCGTTCTGCCTCAAAGCCTGGCAAATCTGGCTGACCACCACGTTGCTCTGCTCGCCATGTATGGTGTCGGAGACGAACGGGAGCGTGCCAGTCTCTGCAAACTCAAGGAACCGCTTGAGTCCTTCCACTCCCTTTGCCTTGCTTCGTTTGAGGTCGATCTGGCCAGACTTCAGCGTGGAGAACACAATCATCTCGTAGCGTGCACGCGACACTGCCACATTGAGCCTTCTCTCCCCACCCGGATTGTTGAGCGGCCCGAAATTCATGGACACCTTTCCGTCCTTGCCCGGTCCGTATCCTACGGAGAAGAGGATGACATCGCGTTCGTCGCCCTGCACGTTCTCCAGGTTTTTGATGAATACAGGCTCGTTGACGTTGTAGGCCCTCTCTTTCAGGTCTGGTCTGAGGTCGAGTGCGTCGGTGAGCAAGTCCTCAATCTTGTCGCCCTGCACCTTGCTGAAGGCCACCACGCCGATGCTGTAGTTCGAGAGCTCAGGATCCTGCAGGCGTCGCAGGATTTCATCCACGATGGCCCTGGCCTCGTCGACATTGCTTCGTGAGCGTCCCTTGTCGTACACACCCTGAACGGGGACCAGGGAAACCTTGGCCTGCCGGTCGTCGACAGAAGGAAAAGTGAAGAGTTCGTTGCCGTAATACTGTGAGTTGCTGAATGCGATGAGGCTCTCGTGCTTGCTTCTGTAGTGCCACTTGAGCTTGTGCTCGCAAAGCGACAGAGTGATGCAGTCGTCAAGTATGCTCTCCATGTCATCGATGTCAGCCTCATCCTCGCCGACCTGGGTTGTCTGGAAGAAACTCGTCGGCGGCATCTGCTTGCTGTCTCCCACGACGATGAGCGACTTGCCTCTTGCTATGGCTCCAACCGCCTCGCTTGTAGGCATCTGAGACGCCTCATCGAAGATGACGATGTCGAACTTGTCGTTATTGAGGTCGATGAACTGAGCCACGCTGATGGGGCTCATAAGCATGCACGGGCAGAGTCTGGGCAGGAGTTTCGGGATGCTGTCGATGATGGTCCTGATTGAAGTGCCCCTTCCTCCGTTGGCGATATTGCGTTTGAGTATGCTGATTTCCGACCCGTCGACCGAGGCTACGCTTGCCGATGGCACCCTTGCCGCCAGTTTGCTGTAGAGTTCCGCCTTGCTGAGTTCCTGGAACCGGAGTGTGTCCTGCTTGTACTTTTCGATTTGCTGACGGAACTTGAGTCCGTTGAACATACGTAGCTGTTCGTTCTCGTCGATGGCATGACGTATAAGCTGATGGAATACTCCCTTGAGAAAGGCGTCGACCGCCGTGCTCGGAGTCTCCCCGTTCTCCACACGACGGACTACCGGCATAAGCCCCATTTTCCTCATTCTCTGCCGGAGTTCCACCCAGTGGTACCAGTCGCGCACGTCTCCGTATCCCTGCAGCCACCTGTCTGCCTGCTGTATGATGTCGTCCCTTGAGTATGCGACAGCCGTGTGTGCGTTAATCCCGCTGAGCGAGACGTCCATCTGCCTGCTGAGCGAGACGATATCGTCCGCCTGTCGGAGAAAGTTCTGTCTTCTTGCCTCCGGCTGAGTTCCCGCATATTTACGGAAAGCCTCCAGGCGTTCGTCGTGACGGATGCAATGCTCGTCGGCATATAGAGCCACCTCTGCGGCCTTTTCGCTGTGCAGCCGCTTGGCGTTCTGGTAGTTCTCCACATTTTGGAACAGGGACTCGAGTCCTGACTCGAGCACCTGTCCGTACCGCTGCATGGATTTGATGTATTTTCTCTTAGCGAAAAATCTTGGGAGAAACCACTTGTCGCAAATTGAAGCCCATTCCCGACGGTTGGCAGCCACGTCGATTTTTGTCACGTCCTCAGAGAATGTCGCCGTAAGCTGTCCATGCAATTGTTCCATCTGCTGCTCGTGCTTCAGACATTCAGCAAAGCGGCTGACCCACTCAATGTCGGTCTCTGGAGAGATGCCGAGCGCTGTGGCGTCGTTGAGCGTCTGCGTCAAACCCATGAGCTGGTTGTTCTGGTCACGGAGCTGATCGATAAGGTGTTGAAGCCCGTCGAGCGTCTCCATCCGGTTGTCTTTCGGCTCGAGTCCGTAGAGCGCATGCTGCCCGGGTTGTCCGACGATAGCGAGTACCGCATCAACCTGCTCCACCATATCCCTGCAGCTGTCGACAAAAGCTTTTGTCATATATTCAAGCGAAGGTAGTCCGTCGCTAATTTCGTCGTCAGGGAGTGCGAGAAATTCCGAGATGCACTCATAAAGACTATATCCCGACTGCTGCTTGCGATGAAGTGCCTCCATGTAGCTGATGAGCTGTTTGCGCTCGGCATAGAGTTCCTCCGACCGCTTGGCATAGTCCTCAGGCTCACGTATTTTCGTCACGTTGAGCACCTCCTCCATCTGGCTGAGGAAATGCTTCTTGGTCACCTTGTTGGAATGGAGCTCCAGGCAGAAAGGCGCGAGTCCGATTTTCTGTAGTCTTGACTGCACAACCGACAGCGCCGCCATCTTCTCCGCAACGAAGAGCACCCGTTTTCCCTGGTAGAGCGCATTGGCGATCATGTTGGTGATGGTCTGCGACTTGCCGGTTCCAGGAGGTCCGTGGAGGATGAAAGTCTGCCCCCTGCCCGACTCGACGATGGCTTCCATCTGTGAAGAGTCCACGTCGAGCGGAATGGCAAAGTCCATGGGCTTGCACTCACGGTCCACCTTTCCCGCGTCGACAGGTTCCGGCGGAGTGGTCTGCCTGTCGCCTTTATCTATGAGAGCAGCCACGACGGGGTTTTCCTTGAGCTTTTCTGCATTGGCGTGTATGTCGTTCCACATGACGAACTTATTGAAGGAGAACAGTCCAAGCATGAACTCTTCAAGCACGTTCCATCCTTTCTGCTCGATGATGGCCCTACGGAAATAAGTGAAAATCAGTTGTACGTCTACCCCACTCTTGTCCATAGGCAGTTGCTTGAGCACATCGAGGTTGATGCTGAAATTCTGCTTGAGCAGTTCCACGAGCGTGATGTTGAGCATGATGTCCTCGTCGCGCTTTCGGATGACGTATTTGTTGCCGCTCTTTCGAATGACGTCGACAGGCATAAGAAGTATGGGCGCATATCGTGGCTGCTCGCTGACTGGTGTCTCAAACCACTTGAGCATTCCGAGAGCCAGGAACAGGCTGTTGGCTCCGTTCTCCTCGAGGGCCGTACGGGCGGTACGGTAGAAATATTTCATAGAGTCCATCAGCTCAGCCTCAGTGAGGTATGAGGCTATCTTGTTTTGCCCCATAAGTTCCGACACTATCTGCTGGAAGTGAGCCGCCTGCAGACGGGAGTCATACATACGGTCGGCGTTCGGCTCAATCTTTGGTCCAGGAGAGGGAGTGACCAGATAGTCCACGTTCTTCTGCAGACGGTCCTCCAGCGTCTCCACGCCAAAGGAGATGAATGGCAACACCCGTTTACCGACCTTGGCATTGAGCAGATTGTTGCGGAGGGAGAAGTCCAGGAGCTTACGTTCCCATATCTGCTGCTTGGTGGGGTGCACACCGGTGCTGTCGAGCGAGAGCTCATAATGATTGCGCTGCTCCACCCCTTCAGTCGCCTCCTCATGCTCTACTCCCTCGCTCTCCACCATCCATACGCCGTCCTTCATGATACGCTGAGGCAAGGGCCTTATTTTCGCAAGTCTGCACCTGTGAATATCGACGAAGTACTGGAACTGCTGCTCGTCGCGCAGCTTATGGTTTGCCATGGCCACGGCATCCTCGAAGCTGACTTTTTCAGGCATGGTGATAGCGGTCGACTCGACGAGTACGATGTTGTCGTTTCCGTCGGCAGTCTCCTTGAGCAAGAAGCTGACATCGTCGCCAACCATGGTGGGCAACACCACAGGAGTGAGCCATGCGCCCACCACGACGTGCCCCTTAAGGAAGATGATGACGGGGAAAATCCCCACATCCTCGAGGCATGAGGCGATGAGCAGGCTTGAGTCGATGCATGTTGCGGTCTTGTCTGCCAACACCTTGTCAGCCAGTCTGATGCGTTGCCCCTGAGAGTCGAAACTGGCAGGCAGTGATGAGTAGATGATGCCCTCAGCACGGAGAGCCTCATAGATGGCCGCCACCTGCAGCCTGACTTTGGTGCGGTTTTTCGTCTGATATTCTGTGAACGAACTGTCGCCGGTCCATTTCTGAAGAAACCTGGCCGCAGCCATCCTCACGCGCGCGATGGCCGGGTTGTTTGGCACGACGAACGAGGCAATAAACTCTGGCATCACGGCCCCTCCCGCCCATTGGTCGTATGCCATGAGCTCCACGGGATATTCTTGTTCGAAAAGGATTGCTCCTTCCGCTTCCAGACGGAGAGTGAACGTGGTGTTGACGGCCTCGGTTGTGTTGTTGAGCAGTTGCGGGTCGGGGATTATCTCCAAAGTCTTCACCTGAACGGACTCCCCCTGCCTGACCATATCGACGAGCGTTTGGTCTTGCTTCACATAATCTCCGGAAACTGTAATTTTCAGCTGATTCCAGTCCTTTGAGTCGCAATTCCGTATGATAAGTGAGTTGAGTGTCTTCACGCCATTGTTCATCATGGCAAAGTTGACTTTCGGCAGATAGTCCAGCCTTACAGAGGCTTTGCCTTCCACAGGGTTTGTCGTTGCTTCTCCCATATGCACAAAGATATTGATGGATGTGAGAAAAAGGAGGGCAGTTTTTTTCTCCGCCTTCATTCAGCATCCAAATTAAGTTCATTCCATTTAATTTCGCAAATTTACGTATATTTTTCCGCAATCACAAATTTTTCCCGTCCATTTTTTCCAAAACTCTTGAGCATACGTTGATTAGGAACGAAAAACGAAAAGGAGACCGGAAAATTGTCATTACGGATAAAAAACACGCAGGTGTAAAATAAAAAGCAAAATCCTACGTTATTTATAGAACACGCTTTAAACCAAAAGGCACTGACACAATCTAAAAAGAAGAAACGTGACAACCACTAACTTTAACATGAGAAGAACAATAATGATGTTGTTGCTGCTGGTGTCAGCATGCAACATGATGATGGCACAAAGTGCCGAGCAACTTTATCAGGAAGGCAAAGCACTCTACGACGCAAAAAAATACAGCGAGGCCCTTCCAAAGCTGAAAGCCGCTGCCGACAAAGGACATAAAAAGGCACAGTACCGTATGGGCCGTGCTTTCGACAAGGGCAACGGCGTGGCGGAGGACAACACACGTGCGTTCCAGTGGTATCTGAAGGCCGCCAACCAGGGTCATGCGAAATCGCAGTACCAGGTGGGCCGTTGCTACAAGAAAGGCAAGGGCGTAGGCGAAGACGAACAGAAGGCTTTTTCCTGGTATATGAAAGCCGCAAACCAGGACAACGCGGACGCCGAGGTGGCACTGGCCAAGTTGTACCTGAAGCGTGGCGACAAGAACAAGGCGAAGACATGGTGTCTTCGCGGCATCCGTCATGAGAAGGACGGAAAGCGCATGCTTCAGGAGCTACGCGATGAAGCCGCCGCAGGCGAGCAGAAAGCCAAGCAGCTCTTGGTGTTGATCGGGAAATGATGCATCAGCAGTGCTGGTCACTGCCATGCAAGTCTGCCTTTTCAGCCGTTGCCCTGCTATAGAATGAGCGCAACGGCAGCGAGCAGTCCGAACAAGAAGATATTACGTGCCGTGGAACCCAGCACTCGGTTTAAGTCCCTACCTGTCAGTGTCCGCATTGACAGGTAGGTTTTTATATGCAAAGCGAGATAGGGCAAAATCAGGAGTCCGGTCCATCCAGCTACTGGAGCCGCGATGAGTGCGGCGGCAAGTCCGCATAAGAGATAGAGCAGCAGTCCGGCTCTACGCCCCAGCTTGACGATGAGTGTCCGTTTCCCGCTGATTCGGTCCTGGTCGATGTCGCGGTAGTTGTTGACGATGAGCAGGCAGTCGGTTGCCAGCCCCATGACCAGCCCGAGCATGATAAGCTGGAAGTCTACATACTTTGTCATGACAAAACACGTGAAGACGACGGGCACGATTCCGAAGAAAACGAGCACGAGCAAGTCGCCCAATCCGAGATAAGAGAGATGCGTGGTGTAGAGCCAGCAGAAGAGAATGCATGCCAGCCCCACAATGAGCATCTGCCATCCCCCGTAGAAGACGAGTGGCAGCCCCACGAGGAAAGCCAGAATGGCCACGATGACTATCGCCCGCTTCATCGCCTGAGGGGTAATCCATCCCTGGGCGCAAGCTCGCGGAGGTCCAAGCCTGTCGTCGCGGTCTGTGCCCTTGACGAAGTCGAAATAGTCGTTGACGAGGTTGGCCTCTATCTGCATGACGAGTGCAAAGACGAGTGCGAGCAGGAAAGGAATCCACGGACAGCTTTCTACGTCGGTCTGACGGCATCCGATGAGATTGACGGCATAAGCTCCACCCAAAATCACCGGAGCAGCCGCACCGGTCAGTGTTTTCGGACGTGAAGCGAGAATCCAGGCTTTTGCAGACATTGATTTAGTTGAGAGTTTAGAGTTGAGAGTTTAGAGTGAAGTATGATGGGAGAGTTTAGAGTGAAGTATGTTGTAAATTGAGAGTTGAGAGTGAAGTATGTTAGAAGGGGTGAGAGTTGAGGGTTTAAAAGTGGAAAATTGGTTGCAAAGTTAGTAAAAAAAGGTTTAAAAAATATTTTGGACGTTGAAAAACACTAAAATTACTTAATAAATTGGCAAAATGGCAAAAAAAATGCTATATTTGCAAATCAGTGCGACAGAGACGAATAAAAACATACTATTTAGCGTTCTATTTCGTTTCTATAAAAAAGAGGTATTCACTCAGAACAAACATATCATGAAAGAAATTAAAATTACAGAAAAAGCCCACCAAGAGATCAAGAAACTGTTCTCTTCGAGCCGTCAGAAAGTGAACACTTTGAAGAGCGACCCCGAGCTGACCGCGATATTCGACAATTTCGCCTTCGACGAGACACTGGAGGCCGCAGAAGGCCTGGTGGAGGAAAAGACCCGCGTGATGTGCATTCTGGCCTCATGCATGGGTTGCAACGCTTTGCTTGAGTTCCGTATGTATGTGGGTGCGGCCCTGAATGTAGGTGTGAAGCCCCGCGAAATCCGTGAGATTGTCTATCAGGCAGTTCCGTTCCTGGGATTCTCAAGGGTATTGTGCTTTCTTCAGGCCATGAACGAGGTGTTCGACGACAACGACATCCGTCTGCCGCTTGACGACCAGGCCACGACGACCGACGAGGATGTGAACACAGAAGGCGCCAAGATGATAGACGCGCTGTGGGGCGAGGGCAACGCAGAAAATATGCTTGAGACTTCTCCCAAAGGGCAGGAGCATATCGTGAAATACATGATTGAATACTGCTTCGGACGCTTCTACACACGCAAGGGCATCGACCTTCAGCACCGTGAGCTCATCACGTTCTGCATGCTGGCAGGCCTTGGGGGCTGCGACGACCGTCTGCGCACCCATGCCATCGGCTGCCGCAACACGAAGATATCGAAGGCCGAGATGGTGGCTGCCGTGACAGCGATGCTGCCATGGATAGGCTTCCCACGTTCGCTGACCGCACTCAACGTCATCAACGACGCATACAACGAACGACTGATGTAACAGCTATTTCAGAGTGAGATTTAATCACTTTAAACATAAAAACACTATAAACAATAAGTCAATGAAAGCATTTGTATTCCCTGGCCAGGGTGCTCAATTCTCTGGCATGGGTAAAGATTTGTACGAGAGTAACCCAATCGCAAAAGAACTATTCGACAAAGCCGACGAGATTCTGGGCTTTGAAATCACAAAAATCATGTTTGAGGGAAGCGACGAGGAGCTTCGCCAGACCAAGGTGACCCAGCCTGCCGTATTCCTTCACTCCGTCATATCCGCTCTGTGTATGGGAGATGCCTTCCAACCAGAAATGACAGCAGGTCATTCGTTGGGAGAGTTCTCAGCACTCGTAGCAGCTGGAGCCCTGTCATTCGAGGACGGTCTGAAGCTGGTGAGCCAGCGCGCACAGGCCATGCAGAAAGCATGCGAGGCCGCACCGTCAACCATGGCTGCAATCATCGCTCTTCCCGACGAGAAAATCGAAGAGGTGTGCTCAGAAGTGAGCAAGCCCGGCAACATCGTCGTGCCAGCAAACTACAACTGCCCGGGGCAGGTGGTAATCTCTGGAAACATCGAAGCCATCAACGAGGCATGCGAGAAGCTGAAGGCAGCCGGTGCAAAGCGAGCACTGCCGCTGAAGGTGGGAGGTGCATTCCACTCTCCGCTCATGCAGCCGGCCAAGGACGAGCTGCAGGCAGCTATCGAGGCAACAACTTTTGCCACTCCGAAATGCCCGGTTTACCAGAACGTGGACGGAAAGGCACACACCAACCCCGAGGAAATCAAGCAAAACCTCATCGCACAGCTCACGGCGCCTGTAAGATGGACACTGGAAGTACAGACCATGATTGCCGACGGAGCCACCGACTTCACTGAGTGCGGACCAGGAAAGGTGCTTCAGGGACTAGTTGCAAAAATCGCCAAAGGAAACGAGAATGTGACCGCTCACGGCATCGAATAAACCAACGCACTGACTTCCCGCATAAGGGAGCCAAGATATGCCAATAACACAGACTCATATACGCAACATTGCTGGCATGGTATTACGCTGTGCCGCAATGTTGCTTTTATTATGCGCTGTACCAGCAATAGCACAAAAGAAAACCAATAGAGAAGCAATGAAAGAAAAACCAGTAATATACCAAGTGTTCACCCGTCTGTTCGGCGCCAACTCGAAAAGCCCGGTGCAGTGGGGGGACCAGAAAACTAACGGATGCGGAAAGATGGGGGACTTCACACTCAAGGCACTGGAGGAAATTAAATCATTAGGGGCCACTCATATCTGGTACACGGGAGTGATCGCACATGCCACACAGACTGACTACACCGGCTACGGCATTCCAAAAGACCACCCTGCCGTGGTGAAAGGAAAGGCCGGAAGCCCATACGCAATCAAGGACTACTACGACGTGGACCCCGACCTGGCTACAGACGTGGAGAAACGCATGGGCGAATTTGAGAACCTTGTGAAGCGAACACACAAGGCAGGACTGAAGATGCTCATCGACTTCGTACCAAACCATGTGGCACGACAGTACCACTCTATATGCAAGCCTGAAGGCGTGAGAGACCTCGGGGAGGACGATGACACCACGATGAACTTCTCACCGACGAACAACTTTTACTACCTGAGCGGCCAGACGTTCAGCCCACGTTTCAGTCTGGAGTCGTCCGACGGGAGTGTGTACACGGAAAATCCAGCCAAGGCCACGGGTAACGACCAGTTCACATGCAGCCCCGACAGCAACGACTGGTATGAGACGGTGAAACTGAACTATGGCGTGGACTACCAGGGCGGACGCACGCATCATTTCGACCCGGTTCCGAACACATGGACAAAGATGGTGGACATCCTTCAGTTCTGGGCGGGCAAGGGCATCGACGGTTTCCGTTGCGACATGGCTGAGATGGTGCCTTGTGAGTTCTGGCAGTGGGCCATTCCCCAGGTGAAGGCATCTCATCCCGGCATCACTTTCATAGCCGAGGTTTACAATCCAGACGAATACCGCAACTATATCCACAACGGGCATTTCGACTACCTGTACGACAAAGTAGGTCTGTACGACACGCTCCGCATCGTGAGCAACGGCGCCTCCGCCTCTTCCATTACTTACTGCTGGCAGTCCATCGACGACATTCAGGACCACATGCTCAACTTCCTGGAGAACCACGACGAGCAGCGAATCGCATCGCCTTATTTCTGCAACAACGCCAACCAGGGCCGTCCGGCCATGCTGGTGAGCGCATTGATGCATGCCAATCCCGTGATGATTTATTTCGGCCAGGAACTGGGCGAGAAAGGCATGGACAGCGAAGGCTTCAGCGGCGAGGACGGAAGGACAACGATATTCGACTACTGGACCGTTGAGACCATCCGCCGCTGGCGCAACAACGGCAAGTTCGACGGCAAGCAACTGACCGACGCAGAGCAGTCGCTTCGTCAGTTCTACCAGGCTGTGCTGACGTTGTGCAACAAGGAGCCTGCAATCCGTGAAGGCCAGTTCTACGACATCATGTACGCGAACTACGAAAACCAGGAGATGGACACGAACCGTCAGTATGCCTTCCTTCGCAAATCCGGCAAGAGCCTGATCCTTGTGATTGCCAATTTCGACCATAATGCGGTACATACAAAGGTGAGGATTCCTGCCGCCGCATTCACGCATCTCGGCATTCCCACAGACAAGGGGATGATGAAAGTGAAAGACCTGCTGAGCGGGAAGACAGAGGAGCAGGTGCTTTCTCCCGACGGCATGATAGAGACCGACTTGGAGGGAAGCTATGGCAAGGTTCTGAAATTCAAACTTTAAATACACTCTCCCAGATATAAGAGAATTTAAAAAGACGGACATGCAAGGCATGCCCGTCTTTTTCTATATCATGATTTCCTTATCCAAG
>OCTX011807891.1_pt1 | contig 23731 bp, 10 predicted proteins | sample 1539691 | NCBI WGS metagenome assembly OCTX01 (sample SAMN02144231, study PRJEB22623) | gut metagenome | biome: sheep rumen | host: Ovis aries | place: New Zealand
TTCGGGGCATTTGCTGAGAATCAATATATGATGTATGAGTTTATATATGAGAATGAAAAGGTTCATATGCAATTTGAAAAATGCTATAAGGATAACCTTCATTCGATATGGGCAGGACAGGAATTATACCGCAGGGGCAACACGAAGGATGAGTTCGTTGGGATTCTTAGGAAGAACATGCAACCGGTGTATGATTCGGCGAAAAGACAGGGGTATGAGGTATGGAGGAATATATAGCGTGAACGCAGCAAATGCTATATAAAATATGAGAGGTGAACTGTAAAAAGTTTGCCTCTTTTTTACTGTCGAAGAGTGTAAATTGATGGTTGAAAGTGGTATAATATTTATGTGTCATTTATATTGAAAAATGATGATAATAAATGATTATTAATGTTAAATTATTCAAGTTTTAGTAAGATAAGAGACGTGGTTATAATAAATTAAAGGAAATGATATATTTATGTAGGAGAAGGGTGATGTAGAGTCATCTGAAGGTGAAATAATCAATATGAAAGCAGATATAGAAATAATTATACAAATAATGGAAATTGTAACACCGTATGTTGTTTTGATAGTTACATTGTTAGTACAAGATATAAAAACTAAAAAACGTGAAGTCCCAATAATAAGATGTCTTTTTGAAAAATATCAAGCTGATAATATTAGAGCCGTTATATTAAATATATCAAACTCGAGTAATTTTATTGCGTTTGATGTTAATATTGCACCAGAGCTAGAGTTGTGGGGTGAAGATCATGTTTCAACTAGAACGGATATTTTATTCCCTGGTGATGTGGTGAAGTTTATTTTTTATGAACAAAAAGAGTATACTCCTGTAACCGTAAGTTATAGAGATCAATACAATAAACAACATAGAGTTGAATATTTGATTAAAGCAATAGAATATGGTGATGGCGTTTCAGATTTTAGAGTTGATGTAAAAACAAATATTATAAAGTAGGATGTAAGGTATATGTAATTAATTCTTTTTGGAGGGTATGATGTATGGCAAAAGATATACAATGCGAGAAAAAATTAATAAGAGATATATTTAAGTTATGGTTTAGAATACCGGATTATCAGCGACCATATGTATGGGGTGAAGATCAAGTTAAAGATTTGCTTGATGATACATTGGAAGCTTATCACAGTAATGCAGATTCACAGTATTTCTTAGGATCAATGGTTCTAAAAATAAATAACAAAAAAGAAGATTCACTTGAATACACAGAATATGAATTGTTAGATGGGCAACAACGTTTATCTACAATGCTATTGTTTTTTGCAACTGTTAGAGATTATGCGTTACAAATTGGTAATGCTCCAATAGTTAGCAATTGTAGAAATGCTATTTTTCAGGAAGAAAACTTTTTTGAGGATCAACCAGAAAGAATTCGAATAATCTTTGATATTAGGGATATTGTAAAAGATTTTATAAACAAGTACGTTAAAGTTGATGGTGGGACTGATAGGAAAGAAGAATTGAAAAAGATGTCGGAAGATAAAGAGGAAGATATTTCAATACGAAATATGGCTTCTGCTATTATTGTGATGAAATCTTTTTTGGATGAACATGGAGATGAAATCGAAGGTTTCTTTAAATACTTCTTTGGAAAAGTGTTGATGATATATGTAGCAACAGAGGAACTGGATGATGCTTTTCAGTTGTTTACAGTTCTTAATAATCGTGGAATAAGATTGAATAATAGTGATATTCTAAAAGCACAGAACTTGAAGGAAATATCTCAAGATTATGAGCGCAAGCAATGGGCAAAAAAATGGGAGGAAATGGAAACCTACTTTAGTGAAGATTTTGATAAGTTCTTGTCTCACATAAGAACAATATTAGTGAAAAGAAAAGCAAGCCAGAATTTGCTTAAGGAATTTGATGAGAATATTTATTCTTCAAAAGTATATAATCGAACAACCAAAGAATATGAAGAAAGAACACCATTGTTAAATCGAGGAAAAGATACTTTTGAGTATATAAGTGAATATTTCAAAGTATACACGGACTTATTTGAAAAGAATCATTTTGATGTAAATGGGGATTATGATATTTATAATTATCTTACTCTCATGAATTATGGCTTGGGAGCTGATTATTGGGTAGCACCAGTAATGGAGTATTATAAGTATTATGGAACAAATGGGTTATTAGAATTTCTAAAACAGATAGATAAAAAAGTATCTGCAGATTGGATTGTTTCTTTATCGCCTACTCAAAGAATTGAAAATGTTAATGCGATTTTGCAGCAAATAGAAAAGTCAGGTTCTAAAGAAGAAATATTTGCTTCAGATGTTTTTGATGTAGACATTGAAAGCTTTGAAAGAATTATAAAAGGTAATATTTATGGAAGAAGATTTGCAAGATATTTATTAATGAAACTTGATTTGATATATCAAAGCAATTCTGTCCAGTTGAATCCACCTAGTACAATTAGCATAGAGCATATCTTACCTCAGCATCCTTCAGAAGGAAGCGGATGGAAAAATGATTTTAGTGATGATGCTAGAGATGAATGGACAGATAAGTTAGGTAATCTGATTTTGATATCTAGAAGGAAAAATACAGCACAGGGTAATTTGGATTATGAAATAAAGGTTAAGAAGTATTTTGAAAAGAATATCGAGGTATTTCCAAATTCGATAAGAGTAATGAAGAAGTACAGTCAATGGAAACTTGAAGATTTGGAAGAAAATCATCAAGTTGTGATAGATGCATTAATGAATATGTACAAATAATATTTTTGGATAGGAATAGATTAATGGATAGTGTAAATATTAAGTATGCTCCAGGAATGAGAATTGTTGTTCGTGGTGAAGAATGGATGGTAAAAAAAGTTGAGACTAATAGTTTAGGAAATCAGACCTTATATGTTATAGGTTTATCTCAGCTTGTAAAAGATTATGAATCAATGTTTCTTGTGGACGTTGAAGATGATATAGAGATTGTAGATCCGACTAAGGTTACTCTTGTGCCGGATGATTCTGCGTTCTTTAGAAAATCAAAAGTTTATATAGAAAGCCAGTGGAGAGGGAAGATTCCAACTGATAATAAAATTCATATTGGTAATAAAGCTGCTATGGACTTAATGTCTTATCAGCTTGAACCGGCACAGATGGCTTTGAATAAAACAAGACAAAGAATTCTTATTGCAGATACTGTTGGTCTTGGTAAGACACTTGAAGCAGGAATTCTTATGTCTGAACTTATTGCACGTGGTAAGGGCAAGAGGATTCTCGTTGTTACAGTAAAGAGTATGATGACACAGTTTCAAAAAGAAATGTGGAATCGCTTTACTATTCCATTAGTACGTTTGGATTCAGCAAGAATTCAAAGTGTAAGAGCAAAACTTCCGACAAATTATAATCCATTTTTTTATTATGATAAAACTATTATTTCGGTAGATACACTAAAAAATGATCTTGATTATCGTACTCATCTCGAGAATGCGTGGTGGGATATTATTGTTATTGACGAAGCGCATAATGTTGCCAAAAGAGGTGATAGAAGTTCTCAAAGAAGTAAACTTGCTACGTTGTTAGCTAATCGTTCTGATACATTAATTATGCTTACTGCCACACCGCATGATGGAAAAGGACAGTCAGTAGCTTCACTTATGAATATGTTGGATCCAACAGCGATTGCTGATGAAGAAAACTATACAAAGGATGATATTCAAGGTCTTCTTATAAGACGATTTAAGAAAGATATCCAGGATCAGGTATCAGGTGCATTTAAAGAACGTGTAATTACGATTGAACGATGTGCTGCTTCTGCACGTGAAGAAGCAGCATATGATATTTTTGCAGATATGAAACTTCAAATGGATGAGGCTAGGAGCAGAGGGAAAGGAATTTTGTTTAAGACAAGTCTTGAAAAATCACTTTTCTCTTCTCCGGCAGCTTGTATCAAAAGTATTGATGCAAGAATTAAAAAACTGGAAAAGAAGTATCCAAAGGGTGATATGCCAGATATAGCTTCATTAAAAGGATTAAAAGATGCTCTTGAATTAATCAGCCCTGTTGATTTTTCAAGATATGCTAAGTTATTGAAACTTTTAAATAGTGAAGAATATGGCTGGACTCCATCAAAGAATAATGATCGTTTGGTAATATTTACAGAGCGAATTGAAACTATGAGATACCTTGCTGAGAATCTCAAGAAGGATCTTGGGTTAAAGAATAACCAACTTGAAGTTATGCATGGTGGTATGAGTGATAAAGACCTTCAGAGAATAGTTGATGAATTTGGCAGAGCAGAGTCGCCTATTAGGGTAATTGTTGCTTCTGATGTTGCTTCTGAAGGTATTAATTTACATTATCTTTCACATAGACTTATTCATTTTGATATACCATGGTCACTTATGGTATTTCAGCAGAGGAATGGACGTATTGATAGATATGGCCAGACGGAGCAACCGGATATTAGATATATGCTTATAGATAGTGATAATCCTAGAATTAAGGGCGATGCTCGTATCATGGAAATCCTCGTAAAGAAAGAGGAGCAGGCTCTTAAAAATATTGGAGATCCTGCAATGTTATTTGGTAAATATAATCAGGAGGAAGAGGAAGAAGAAACTGCAAAAGCTATTGAAAGTGGTGTCGGAGCAGAAGCTTTTGAAAAGAATCTCGATACTGGTGAAGAAGAATTTGATCCACTGGAATTATTAATGGGTCTTGGGGATGAGAAAGAAGTTAAGGTTGAATATAGTGATGAAGAAACTCTCTTCTCTGATCTGGATTATGTAAAGAATGCATTAGATATATTTACTGATACAGAGGAAATAAAATATGCAGATTTATCTGGAACACAAGGGGTGGAAATCAAACTTACAGATAATGTAAAAAAACGTATTAAAAAACTAATTCCACCAGAAGCTATGCCATCAGATGATTATTTAAGATTGTCTCCAGATAGAGAGTATTGTTTAAATGATATGAAGCGTTGTATGCAAAATGAATTAGCAGAAACGGCATGGCCTGCCACACAATATTTGTGGAAACTTCATCCGATTTTTAATTGGATAGAAGATAAAGCTGGAGTGTTCTACAAAAGAAGTGAAGTACCAGCGTTAGGCTTGACGAATAGTATAACTGCAGATGAAATGTTGTTTATTGTAGCAGGGCTTATACCAAACAGAAAATCAACGACGGTTGTTGATGAATGGTTTGGTGTGCTTTACAAGAACAATCAGTTTGAAAATATACTTTCAATGAGTGAAGTATTGCAGAAGACTCATTTGAATGTAAAGGTGCCAAATACTCAAAAAGTATCTGATGAACAAATAATGAGAGGACAGAAACTTCTTGAGAATGTGGTGGAACGAGCTAAAAAAATAATGATTGAGAAGTGTAAAGAGTATAAGGAAAAGACAGATCCATATATTTATGAAGAAATGGAAAGATTGGAACAATTGGAGCAAAGACATAAAGATGCCCAACTTACATTATTTGATTTAGAGATTCCTGGAATGGAACGTAAGAAATCAGAAAAAGAACGAGAAATTGAAGCAATCTTTACGAATTTTATGGATTGGGAAAGGGATACTCTGGAAATTGAAGAGAACCCATACATTAGGGTTATTGCTGTTGTAACAGGAGTGGAATAATATGAAAATGATTTTAACAGGCATTGAGAATAAAAATGAATATTATACAAATCATTATTTTTCGTCCATTTTTCAAGAAAATGCTGAAGATACAATAATAAAATGGAAACGAAAAGAGAAGGAAGAAGATATACAACTACCATGGAAAAAACTCCGTGATATAAGGACACAGTACTACAATATTCGAGATAAATATCTTCGTTCAAAAAATGAAGAAGTGAGTAAACCCTTGATTCAAGAACTTGCATCTACATATTTAGAGGCTCTCGGATATGAATCTATAAATAGTGTTAAAGAAGAAGTAGAAGATGGATTAATTGTTCCTATTTTCCACGAGGTTACAAAAACAAATGGAGCACCTTTGTTATGGGCTTTTTTATCAGTAGCAGAGGAGCGTGATGATGATATCCTTAAGGGATACATTTTTGAAAAGAGCGATGATGAGGAAGAAAATTGTGCTTCAATTGATATTGTAAATGATGAGATCCTTTCAAAATTATTTTTTGCAGGAGAAGAGGCTCCAAGGTTTATATTGTTACTTGGAATCAATCAAATTGCTTTAATTGATAGAAATAAATGGAATGAGAAGAGATATCTTCAATTTATGATGGAAGATATTTATAGTAGGCATGAAGAATCAACATTTATGGCGATGACAGTTCTTCTTCACAAAGAGAGTCTTTGCCCTGTAGATGGTACAGTTATACTTGACAGCTTAGATGAAAATTCTCATAAGCATAGTGCAGGCGTATCAGATGCCCTTAAGTATGCGTTGAGAGAAAGCATAGAGATACTTGGAAATGAAGTTATCTATGATATGAGAACAAGACAGGAAATTAATTTTGAAGATAATCCAGTGGATGCGGCAGAACTTACGCTTGAATGTCTTAGATATATGTATCGTTTCCTCTTTATGCTTTTTATAGAGGCTAGACCTGAACTTGGATATGCTCCAATGAAATCTCAGGCATACGTACAGGGGTATTCTCTTGAAGGACTTAGAGATGTATGTGATCAGGTTAAGGAAGATAGTGAATCTTTGTCTGAAGGATATTATATTGATGATACTCTTAAAAAACTTTTTCATATGACATATTTTGGCTATCCAGAAAACTTAGAAGAGTATAAGAAGGCAATTGAAATTGAAAAATCGTCAATGCATGATGTTTTTACTATTGAAGCATTGAAAGCACATATTTTTGATCCTGAGTATACTAAACTAATTACTAAGGCAAGACTTAGAAATAGCGCTATGCTTCAAATTGTTGATTTGATGAGTATATCAAGACCTACTAATTCAAGAGAAAGAAAAGGTAGAATATCGTATTCTGCACTTGGAATTAACCAGATGGGGGCAGTTTATGAAGCGCTTCTAAGTTACAGAGGCTTTATCGCTGAGGAAGATTTATATGAGGTAAAACGAGCTGGTGATAAATTCAATGAATTAGATGTTGGATATTTTGTAAAAGAGAATGAATTAGTAAATTATGATGAGAAAACAGAGCGTGTTCGCTACGAGTCGGGAGAAAAGAAGGGACAACTTCGAATGTATAAGAAGGGAACCTTTATCTATAGACTAGCAGGTAGAGAACGAGAAAAATCAGCGTCGTACTATACACCTGAAGTTCTTACAAAATGCTTAGTTAAGTATGCGTTAAAAGAACTTTTGAAAGATAAAACTGCTGATGAAATATTACATTTGACAGTTTGTGAGCCTGCTATGGGAAGTGCTGCGTTCTTGAATGAGGCAATTAATCAGTTGGCAGAAGCGTATTTGACAAAGAAACAAGAAGAACTCGGAGAGACTATTAGTTACGATAAGCGTTTTGAAGAATTACAGAAAGTAAAAATGTATATTGCTGATAGAAATGTATATGGTTGCGATTTGAATCCGGTAGCTGTAGAGTTGGCGGAGGTTTCGTTATGGCTAAATACAATTTATAAAGGAGCTTACGTACCTTGGTTTGGTACTCAGCTTGTAAATGGAAATTCTCTTATTGGAGCAAGAAGACAGGTATATTCACAGGCTGCTTTAGAAGCTGGTAAATGGTATGACAAAGCTCCTAGAAGAATTACGCCTGGTGAAGAGCGAACAAAGAAGGGACAACATGAACATACGAAAGAAATATATCATTTTCTATTAGGTGATCCAGGCATGGCTAATTATACAGATAAAGTCATAAAAAGCCTTGAAACAGAGAATATTAAAAAGTTAAAAGACTGGAATAAGAAGTTTATAGCTAAGTTCGATGAAGATGAATTAAAGACAGTTCTTAGACTGTCTGATAGCATTGACAAATTATGGAAGCTTACAGCAAACGAGCGAAAAAAGATTGAAAAAGCAACATATGAGCCTTTAAGTGTTTATGGACATGAGGAATTAGTTGAGAGTTCGCATAAGACTATTCGAGAAAAAGATGAGATTTATAAAAAAGAATTTAAATCCGAAAGAGCAAAGAACGCTGGCCCATATGCACGACTAAAAGCAGCTATGGATTATTGGTGTGCACTTTGGTTTTGGCCAATAGATAAAGCTGATTTATTACCATCAAGACAAGAGTTTTTCTTTGATATGTCACTGATTCTTGAAGGAAATATACACGCAGTTAATGTTAATACAAGTACGCAGATGTATTTCGTTGAGGAAGAGGACGGTTCTATAAATTTTTATACGGAAGCTGATCAAATGGCTCTAGATTTTACACATCAGTATAATGATTTGGGAGAAGTTTGTCTCGATGATTTGAGAAATCGAAGTGAAAGACTTGCAATTGCAGATCAAATAGCGAAGGAGCAGAAATTTCAGCATTGGGAGTTGGAGTTTGCGGATGTGTTTGAACAAAATGGTGGATTTGATTTGGTAATAGGTAATCCACCATGGTTGAAGATGGGATGGAACGAAATGGATATTATGTCTGATATTCAACCTATTTTTTCTGTGAAAAAGCTTTCCGTTTCTGCTACAAGAACACATAGAGATGCATTCTTGGATAGTGTTATTAGAAAAAAGTACTATGAAAAAAGTTATATAGATGTTTGTGCGCTTCAAAACTTTTTAAGTGCTACAACAAACTATGCTGAAAATGAAGGGATGATACCTAATCTATTTAAATGCTTTCTACCGATGGCTTGGAAAATAAGTAATAATACAGGTACATTTGCTTTTGTACATCCAGAAAGTGTCTTTGATGATCCACATGGAGCAAGATTAAGGGAGATTTTATACCCTAAACTTAAACAACATTTTCAGTTTATCAATGAAAAAATGTTATTTGCTGAGATTGGACATCCAAATATTTATAGTCTAAATATTTATTCAAATGTTGAATCAGATGGATTTGACGTAATTAACAATCTGTTTGTTCCCGAGACAATTGACGCTTGCTATGCAGGAAATGATGAAGATAATTTGCCTGGAATAAAGGATGAAAACAATGAATGGAATATTAATGGGCACAAAGATAGGATACTTAACATTGGAAGTGAAGAATTGCTCATCTTTTCAAAATTTTTTGATGGTGATGAAAAATATAAAACGGCTAGGCTACCATCATTACATGTAAAACAATTTCTTGATGTAATAAGAATTGTAAATGATTATCCTACTAAGTATTCGGACAAAACAAATACAACATGCTTATCGTATATGTGGCATGAAACTTATGCTCAGGATGATGGAACTATTGTTAGACAAACAGTTTTTCCTTCGCAACCATATGAGATGATTCTATCAGGACCGCATATAGGTGTTGCAAATCCATTATATAAAACACCTCGCAGAATCTGCATAGAAAAAGCAGATTATGATTGTATAGATTTAGAAAATATTGAGGAAGATTATAGAGCGAGGAGTAATTACATAGTTGGATGTGATAAAGATAAATACTATTCTTTGGTAAGCAATACACCATGGGGGGATTTGTTCTTTGATGATTATAGAATAGCTGCAAGGCGAATGGTGAATTTGAAACAGGAAAGATCTTTGATATCTGCTATTGTACCACCATTTTATGGTCAGATTCATGGAGTATGTGGTATTAGATTTAAGAATATCGAGGAATTGGTCATGTTCCAAGGAGGATGCTGCTCCCTAGTATTTGATTTCTTAATAAAGATTATGGGGAAAGTTAATCTTGTTGTCGACAATGTAGGAAATTTGCCATTACTAAACTATGATAGTCGAATTATGTGTAGAACACTTTTACTAAACTGTTTGACAGTTGATTTTGCAGATTTGTGGAAGCGATGTTATTCCGAAAAGTTTAAAGGTGATTTATGGTTGCGGGAAGATGAATTGCTAGATAATATATTATTCCAAAAACTTGGGGAAAACTGGAGTATAGATATACCGGTAAAAAATGCATATCAACGAAGAGAATTGATGCTTGAAATTGATGTGTTAGTGGCGAAGGCCCTTGGCTTGTCATTAGAGCAACTTATTGCCATATATAATATTCAGTTTTCAGTATTGAAATCTTATGAGGGTGATACATGGTACGACCAAAGAGGACGGATAGTTTTTACCAATAACAGAAGTTTAATCGGAGTTGGCTTGGATAGGAAAGAGTGGGAAACTATTCAAAATATGAAAACCGGCGAATATGTAAAAAATGTAGAAGATGATTCAAAAGAAAAAGGGGTAATAGAACTGAAGAAAAGATACAAAGCTCCGTTCTTTAAGTGCGATAGAGAAAAAGATTATAGAGAGATTTGGAGTAAGGTTTAATGGGAGGAACTGTGTTTTATGTTACCATCAATTCTTGCAAGACAATATCAGGAAAGCCTGATTGATTATATAGATACATCATTTCCTATAACAAACCCTATATTTAAAGGGTCTATTAGGAATATGTTAAATACAAAAGATGCGGTTTTTCATGAACCGTACGTTGCGGTGTGCCTTCCTTTTCGTGTATATGAAGGGGAGAGTAATCTTTTTGAATCTATTCATCAACCCTTTAGCCCTTATGTTCATCAGCAAAGAGCCTTTGAGAGATTAACTGGCGAAGATGGAAGATCAACACTGATTGCTACAGGTACTGGATCAGGTAAGACAGAGTGTTTCTTGTATCCAATACTTGAATACTGCTATAAACATCGTGGTGAAAAAGGAATAAAAGCATTGATTATATATCCGATGAATGCTCTTGCGTCCGATCAGGCAAAGCGTATTGCAGAACTTGTTGATGGAAGTCCAGAACTTAAATCTGCAGGTGTCCGTGTTGGGATGTATGTAGGTGGACAGGAAAAATCATCAGCTAAAATGATGTTACCAGATAAGGTTATAACAGACCACGAAACACTTTTGGCTGCGCCACCAGATATTCTTATGACTAACTATAAGATGCTTGATTATCTTTTGGTTAGACCTAAGGATGCTGAATTATGGAAAAATAACCTTCCAGATACATTAAAATACATTGCTGTAGATGAACTTCATACTTTTGACGGAGCTCAAGGGACTGACTTGGCGTGCCTTTTAAGGAGGCTTAAAGCACGCTTGAATGTGTTGCCTGGACAGATTTGTTGCATCGGAACTTCTGCAACAATGGGGGCTAAAGACAGTGCAAAGAGTATCCGTGAATACGCCGCAGATGTTTTTGGTGAAATATTTGATGAAGATGCGGTTGTTACGGAGGATCGTTTGTCTTCTGATGAATTTTTTGAGGGGTATGATGTTTCTGATTATAAGATATCATCCAGAGAGGAAGCGCTTAAAGTAAAAGATTTATCTTCTGGTGAAGATGAGAAAAAATATTTATATGCTGCAATAGAGTGTTGGTTAGAAGATGGTTCAGCATTAGATGATATTATGAGTGACGATGCAAGAGTAGAGCTTGGTAAGAAGCTTATGCATCATAATTTTACCCAAAGTATAATTGCTGAAGCAAAGGGATCATATATGCAAAATTCATTTGCATATGAAAACTTGATTAAGAGATTTCCATTATTGAGTGAACTAGGAGAAGAATTGGCATGTGTTGTTATTGATGCTTTATATGCATTAATTTCGCATGCAAGAACAAGAACTTCTTCAGGTAAATTGCGCCCATTTTTAAATGTTCAAGTTCAAGTATGGATGAGAGAATTAAGAAGACTTGTTGGTGAAGTTGCAGAGAAGGATATTAAATATGCACTTTCAACAGATTTAAATGAACAACAGGCAAAACATTATCTTCCTGTAATCAATTGTCGTGAGTGTGGACAGACCGGTTGGGCATCTGTAGAGGATAATGGAAGTGTAGAAATAAGAGATATTAGAGCATTTTATAATGCCTTCTTTTCCGGTGATTCTAAGGTGAGAATCGTGTTTCCACATAAAGAGGGAGAAGAAGCTTTTAATATAAGCAATCGTATGAGATTATGTCCGGAGTGTATGGAAATAATGTTTGATGAACCAAACAAGACTCTTTGTTCAAACGGACATAAAACAATTCCTATTTGGGTTCCGGATTTAAAGACTGAAGGAAGAAATAATTCTAAGGCTTATAAGTGTCCTTTTTGTAATGGTAAAGGAACAATGTCTCTTATAGGTTTAAGAAGTGCGACTGCTATAAGTGCTGGAATATCCGAATTATACGCATCAAAGTTCAATGATGATAAGAAACTGTTAGCGTTTACAGATAATGTTCAAGATGCTGCTCATCATGCAGGATTCTACAATTCAAGAACATGGAAATTTGGACTTAGAACTGCAATAACTCAGTTTATTAACATTGATTCAGAAGAATATTCATTAGATGAGTTTATTCAGAGAGTTGTCGCTTACTGGAAAAATTATCTTGGTGATGAGTATTTTGTTGCAAATTTTATACCTGCTAATCTTACCTGGATGCGTGCATATGAGAGAATGTGTAATGAAGGTGCATTACGTAAAGATGAAGATGCAGCTACACTGTTGAGTTTTGTAGAACAGAGATTTAAATATGAAATTCTCATGGAGTATGGAATTCTTTCAAGAATTGGAAGAACTCTTGAAAAAGCTGGTTGTTCAGTGCTTTCTTTTGAGTATGAAAAAGCAATTCCAAGAATAATGGAAAGAGTAGCAAATGAAGTTGGTAGATTGCAGAGTGTAGATGTAGATACATTTACAAGAATGGTAATAGGTGTTTTGCATCATATGAAATCTAATGGTGCATTTACTTATTACGCTTTTGAACAATTTATAAGTAATGGAGCCAATTATTATCATCTTTCAAACGATCGTAAAAAATGGCTTCCAGGTGTAAATAGAGGACTTAATGTACCAAAGTTTGTTGCTATAAATCGAGGTGCTAAGAGAAACAAAAATTTTGATAGCATAGATGCAAAATCATGGTATGCTAAGTGGATTAATAAATATCTTCCAATGTTCTCATTAGAATCAGATGCTACTGATATTATGAGGATTATTTTAGAGGAACTTACTAAATCAGAAATTTTGAATAAGGTAGAGACCACAGATTGTGTTGAGATATGGTCAATTAATCCAGAAAAGTGTAAAGTTACAAGTAAGGTAAAGCAACTTATATGTGATGAGTGTGGTACACAAATATCTATGTCAGAATCTGATGCAAAATTATTTGAAGGTGCTTGTTGTACAAGACATGATTGTAATGGCCATATGCATATTGCAGAAGATAAAGGATTAGATTTTTACGGTAAACTGTATAGTCAAGGAGAGCTTGTACGTATTGTAGCGAAGGAACATACAGGGTTACTTGAACGAGATGATAGAGAAAGTTTAGAACGTGAATTCAAAAAATCTAAGGATAAACATAAGCCATGGGATCCAAATCTTTTATCTTGTACACCAACTTTGGAAATGGGTATTGATATAGGAGATTTATCTACAGTAATACTTAGTTCTATACCTCCAGCACAGGCAAACTATGCCCAAAGAGCAGGACGTGGTGGACGTAAAGATGGTAATGCATTGACAGTTGCAATTGCAAATTCAAAACCTCATGATCTTTATTTTTACCAAGACCCTATGGAGATGATAGCAGGGGCTGTTGAACCACCAAAGGTATTCCTTAAGGCTTCGGCAGTGCTAGCAAGACAATTTACAGCATATTGCATGGATTGTTGGGTTAAATCTGGAACTGCGGTAGTTCCAGATAAAGTTAGTCAATGTTTAGCAAAATTAGATGAAAATTCAAAGGATAGATTTCCAAACAATTTCCTTTATTTTGTTCAGAATAATATGGCAAAACTTGTAAGAATGTTTATTCAGACATTTTCCGTTAATCCGGGAAATGGTGAAGGACTTGATGAAAACTCAATTAGGGATATAAAGAAATTTGCTATGGGCGAAGGTACAACTAATAGTCCTATGCACATAAAAATATATAATGAGTTCTATGATTTGAAGAAGCAACGAGATGGTATTCAGAGTAGTATTAAAGAACTTACAAAGATGATTAAGGCTCTTGAAAATAAGCCTAAAGATTCGTCTTATGATGAACAGATTAAAGAATTAAAAGCAGAACGTGCGGCATGGACAAGTGTTGTTACAAAGATTAATGATAAGAATGTTTTTAACTTTTTATCAGATGCAGGATTACTGCCAAATTATGCATTTCCTGAAGCTGGTATTGTATTAAAGGCGGTTCTTACGAGAGTTGAAAAAGACGAGTATGATAGAGAAAAAAATAAGTATGAGAGTACGACCTATGAATACAATAGGTCTGCTTCGTCTGCAATTAGTGAATTTGCACCTTTAAATAGTTTTTATGCTGGTGGACATAAGCATACAATTGATCAGGTAGATATTAATACAGCTAAATCTGAGCCATGGAGACTTTGTCCTAATTGCTCGCATGCTTCGATTGAAGATTCAAGTACACCTGTACATGTATGTCCAAAATGTGGTAGCCCGGGGTGGGCAGATGCCGGACAAGTTCGTCCTATGTTTAAAGTACAAATGGTTTACTCTAATATGAAAGTAGAGGATAGCCAGATTGGTGATGATAGTGAAGATAGAGCATCTATGTTCTATGACAAAGAACTACTAGTAGAAGTGGATGAAGATAAGGATGTTATTCAAGCATTTGAAATGGATAATAAAGAGTTTAAGTGGGGTTATGAATTTCTTCAGAAAGCAACCATGCGTGAAATTAATTTCGGTGAACAATCTATTACTGGAGATAAGTTGCTTGTTGCTGGTCATGAAGGTGTAAGAAAAGGTTTTACTATCTGTAAGTATTGTGGAAAGATTCAGGTGCAGGGAGAAAAACCAAAACATTCTAGATTCTGTAAGATGGTAAAGGATAATGCTTTGATTATGGATCCATTTGAAGAGTGTCTTTTCTTATACAGAGAATTTGAAACAGAAGCATTACGTCTTTTGATTCCAGCTACAACAATGGATTCTTCAAATGTAAGAGTAGAATCATTTGTGGCGGCATTTATGCTTGGAATGAAGAAGAAATTTGGAAATGTTGATCATTTAAGAGCAACTGTAAGTGAAGTTCCGGTTCCTGAGGCTGATTATAGGAAGCAATACTTAGTTATTTATGATTCTGTACCTGGAGGAACAGGATATCTAAAGCAGCTTATGAATGAAGAAAATGGTATTATAGATGTTTTTGAAGGTGCATTGGAGATGATGGAGCATTGTAGCTGTAATGATGATCCTCAAAAAGATGGATGCTATAAGTGTTTGTATGCATATAGACAGAGTCAACATATTGGTGAGATTTCAAGAAATTCAGCAATACATATATTAAAGACCATTTTAAGTGGTAAAGATAATAAAACAGAAATAAAAAAGCTTTCACAGGTAGATACAAATCATTTATTTGATAGTGAATTAGAAAGAGAATTTGTCGGTGCTTTTGAAAAGATGGGTACGTCAGAAAGACCAATAAAAGTAACTAAGGCATTGGTAAATGATAAAGAAGGTTATTCTTTACAGGTTGGTAATAATTTATGGACAATTGAACCGCAAGTTGATTTCGATGCCGCTATGGGAATATCTGTAAAATCTCGTCCGGATTTTGTGATAAGACCAAAGAGAACAACAGGAAATCAAAAACCGATAGTTATATTTACAGATGGTTACTACTATCATAAGGATATAGTTGAGGATGATACATTAAAACGTATGGCTATTATGCTTTCTGGAATATATAGAGTATGGTCGCTTACATATAAAGACGTACACAATGTATTTAAAAGTCAAGGTGATTATAGAACAGAAACTTTGAAATCAGTGAAGATGCCGTCTGGAAAAGTATATAAACCTGCTATAAAGAGTGCAAATGCTGAAGCAATTAATCCAGAAAATGAAAATGCGTTTGAATTGTTGATTGATTACTTATCTATTTCAAATGCAGAGGATTTATTTACTTCACATGCTAAAGCATTTGCAATGTCAATAGTAGATGCTACACAGATGAGCAATCAGGTTTTATATGGAGAGTGGAGTAGTAAATGGAAATCAGTAATAAAATCTGTTGGGTCTTTAGATGATGTGGATGATTTTGGTCAGGCTATATTTGGAACTTGGCGTCCGCGTCAAGATATGGGAAATATAGATGTGATGGCTGAGGTTTCTTTGGGCGAAATGACGGGTATGAAGATGGGCGCACCATTGAAAATCGTAGCAATTATTGATGATGATCCAGATTCAAGAACAGATAAATATGAGTCAGATTGGAATGGATTCTGGCATTTTGTAAATGTTATGCAGTTTAATAGTACAGCAATCTTTTTATCTAAGCTTGGAATGAGTAAGGCTATATACAGTAATCTTGGATTGATTATTTCTGAGGATGAGACAACAGATATGACAATGAGTACAAACATTGTTGTTGATAAGAAATGGGATGATATAATGGATGAATTTATTGATGATATCGCTATAACATGTGCAACTGAGATGAGAAACAATGGAGTTCCAGCACCGGATGTGGTTGGTTTTGAATTATCAGATAAATCATCTGGAGCTACTATAGCTGAAGCCGAAATGTCATGGACAGATAAAAGAATAGTTTGGCTTTTACCAGAACAAGAAAGTTATGCTGATGTATTTAAGAACGAAAACTGGACTGTACTGCTAAGCAGTGAAATAATAAATAATGATGTATTTGGAGGACAGATAAATGAATAATAAGCCAACAGTAGCAATTTCATCTGATTTTTTAACTGCATATGCAGCGTTGCCAAGACAGAAACAAGGAAAAGTAACTGAGTTTTTTAATAAATTTAAGAATGACCCGATGCATCCTGGGATTAATTTTGAAAAGATTAATGATGGAATAGATAGAAATATTTATTCTGTAAGAATTGATGATACTTACAGAGGAATTGTTGTTCGTGAACCAAAAAATAATGTTTATATTTTGCTTTGGGTAGATCATCATGACGAGGCTTATGATTGGGCAAAACGAAAAAAATGTTCAATAAATAAGATTACGGGAAGCGTGCAAATTTTTGAAGTACAAGAAGTTATTGAAGAACAAAGTGTAATTGATGAACCTGTTTTGTTTTCAAATATTACAGATGACATATTTGAAAAAATTGGTCTTCCAGAAGAACAATTACCAATGATTAAAGCTATTAAAACTTTAGATGGTCTATATGCATTAAAAGATGCAATTCCAGAGGATGCATTTGAAGGACTTGAGTGGCTTGGAAATGGTTTTACGGTAGAAGAAGTTTTATCTACATTGTATCCAGAGACAGAGCATGTTGAAATTAAAGAGGATGACTTTGTGGCAGCACTTCAAACAGATGTGAGTAGGAAAAGTTTCGTTATAGTTGAAGGAGAAGAAGAACTTCAAGCTATTATGCAAGAACCACTTGAAAAATGGAGAATTTTCCTTCATCCAACACAACGTAAAGTTGTTGGAAAGAATTTTAATGGACCTGCAAGAGTACTAGGAGGAGCAGGAACAGGTAAAACAGTTGTTGCGATGCATAGAGCAAAAATGTTATCAGCTAATCTTGAAGATGATGGAAAGATACTTTTTACTACTTATACAAAAAATTTAGCAGAAGATATAAAGGAAAACCTTAGGAAAATTTGTTCTGTTGAGGAAATGAAAAGAATAGATATTATTAATCTTGACGCGTGGGTTTCTAATTTCTTGCGTAGACAGGGATATGAGTATCAAATTGTGTATGATGAAGAAGTAGATAAAGCTTGGAGAGAGGCTATTGCTATAGCAGGTGGAGATTTGAACTTTGTAGAAAATTTCTATAAGGATGAGTGGATTAAGGTTGTTCAGGCGCAGGAAGTATATGATAAAGTGTCTTATTGTAAAGCATCTAGAATTGGTAGAGGTGTACGTCTTGACAGAAAAGTTCGTATGCAAATATGGGATGTATTTGATGAATATCAATATATTATGAATGAAAAAATGCAACGAGATGTTGAGACTGCAATGTATGAATGTCGAAAGATTCTTGAAAGTAAGAATCTTACAGGTCAATATACATCTATTATTGTTGATGAAGGTCAGGATCTTAGTCCAAGTGCATTCAGATTGCTTAGAGCATTAGCAGGTGATGAACATCAAAATGATATTTTTATTGTAGGTGATTCACATCAGAGAATATATAGAAATAAAGCAGTTCTTTCCAAATGTGGAATTAATATACGCGGAAGAAGTAGTTATTTAAGAATTAATTATAGAACAACTGAGGAAATTCGTAAATTTGCATTTGGATTACTTAATGGTGTTTCATTTGATGATTTGGATGAAGACTATGATAATGGTAAGGGGTGTCAATCTCTTACACATGGAGATAAGCCTGAAATAAAAGAATTTTCAACACCGGAAGAAGAATTGGATTATTTGGTTAATAGAATTCATGAACTTGAAAATGCTGGAGTAGAACAGAAGAATATTTGTATTGTCGCAAGAACACATAAATTGCTTGATAATTATATTGCTGGATTACAGAGAGCTGGTATCAAGTCTTTTGAAATTAAAGCTAATAAGACAGATGATCGTTCTTTTGAAGGAGTGAGAATAGCGACTATGCATAGGGTTAAAGGACTTGAATTCGATCATGTTTTCGCAGTAGCAGTTAATAAAAAAGTTCTTCCGTTTGGAACGAGAGCTGATTTTGAAGATGATATTTCTCTTGAAGAGTTCAGAACAGGAGAAAAATGTTTACTTTATGTTGCTCTTACAAGAGCAAGGAAGAGCGCATGTGTTTCTTGCTATGGAGGATTGAGTGAATTGATTGTGTAGGATATGCGCATAAGAAGATATTTAACCTAAATACAATGACGAATTGAGGGATGATAATGGACAGTTTATATATATCTAGAGTGGTCATAAAAAATTATAGAAATTTTAAGGACTTAGATGTTAATTTGCAGCACAAGTCAGTAATCGTTGGTGAGAATAATATTGGTAAAACTAATTTTATCAGAGCTTTGCAGCTGATTTTAGATCCTTCACTTTCAGATGTAGATAGAATGCTGTCTGAAAGTGATTTTAATGATTCTCTTGAAAATCCTATGGAGAACAACCAGGAGATTTTAATTCAGATTTATATTAGTAATTACAGAAGAAATGTTGCAGTAATGACAATGTTATCTGATGCAACTGTTTTGGATGACGAAGGAAATGAGGTTCTGTTATTAAGCTATAAGTTCTTTCCGCATATTGATGATTTTGGAAATAAAGAATACCAATATGAAGTATATATGCGTGATGATATGTCGAGGAAATTTGGTTCGAGAGAAAGAAAGTATCTTAATATAAAAGTTATTAAGGCACTAAGAGATGTAGAAGCAGATTTACGAAATAGCAAAAAATCTCCTGTAAAAAAGATGCTTGATGATTATAAAATCAGTAAGGAAGTTCTTGAAAATATAGCAAGTGAATATAAAGAATGTGGCGATCGTGTTTTAAACTTAGATGAAATCAATGATATGACAATGCATATCAATGAACGATTTTCGGAAATTCTTGGAAATCATGACTATGATATTTCGTTACAGGCTATGGAGGTGGACACAACAAGGGTATTAGGCTCCCTGAAAATGTTGATAGCAAATCGTTCTGTATCAGATTCTAGTTTGGGACTAGATAATATTTTATATATTTCGCTGGTTCTTCAGATGCTGAAGGACAAAACGGTGCCAACTTTTGTTTCTGGTATAGAATATTCGGAACTGTTAACAAAGGAGAATAGTGAAATATTAGGTGAATGCTATATTCCAAATGCAGGCGAAAATTATGTGTTAAGAACTGACATAAGCGAAGAGAATTATGCTACATTGTATACATTTATGACAGACAATGGACATGGAAATAATGCAGTTACTCTGTTAGCCATCGAGGAGCCTGAAGCACATCTTCATCCAGTTTATCAGCGGTTAATATATAAAGATGTTATTAATCGAAACGGATTTCCTATTCTCTTGACTACACATTCAACGCATATTACTTCGGTAGCTCCAATTAAGTCATTGGTACATTTGCATCAAGAGTCAGGGAGCACAGTTGCTCATTCTACAGCAGGTATGCCTATGATAGACGGAGAATTTTTAGACGTTGAGCGTTATCTCGACGTTAAACGCGGTGAAATATTTTTAGGAAAAGGTGTGATACTTGTCGAAGGTATTGCGGAAGAATACATTATTCCTAAATTTGCTGAATTAATAGGAAAACCGCTGGATGAGAAGGGAATAGTAGTTTGTAATATTAATTGTACAAATTTCAAACCGTATATGAAGATGCTAAAGTCTCTTAGTATACCGTATTCTGTTATAACGGATGGTGATTTCTATATTGAAAATACTGAAGATGGAGAGTCGACTAGAAACTATCATGTGATGGAGAAAGATGTAAAAGATAATGATACATGTGGATCACTCGGAATGGAAAATGCCATTAAAACGTTTGAAGCTTTGAATGACAGTGTGCCGGAAAATACTGATTTAGCTTTACATTTTTCAGAACGTGGATATTTTATTGGTAAATATACGTTTGAGGTTGACATGATGGAATGCACGTCCACAGAAGATGGTGAAAGTGCTTTTGCCGACACTTTTAATCAGTTAGTTGAAAGCAGTCGAAAGCAGAATAACTTTAAAAATAGATTGAGGAATCAAGATTATGAGTTCTGCTTAAGACGAATCGAAGACCAGAGTGTTGGGAAGGGAAGATTTGCTCAGATTTTCTCAGGAAAATGTGTTGCTGATAACTGTCCGGATTATGTAAAGAATGCCATTGAATATATTTATACGAAAGTAGATGAATGAGTACGATGACCTATATTGAAAAATTAAGTAGAATTGAAAAAGATGAATACCAGAAGGCTGCTTTTGAAAGTCAAAGTAATACAGTTGTATTAGCAGGTCCGGGAAGTGGAAAAACAACTGTATTGACTTTAAAAGCCATGCATTTGTTAAATGGTGTAATTGCTGAACCTCGTGGTTTAGCATGTTTAACATATAGTAGAGAGGCTGCAAGAGAATTTACAGAGAGACTAAAAGAATTAGGCTTAGTAAAGGGAAATAACATATTTCTTGGTACAGTACATTCATTTTGTCTCACGGAGATACTTGGCAAATTTAGTGATGTATATTCATTAAATATCCCAACGCCGATAAGAATTGCTTCTGAAAAACAAAAAGCACAATTATTTGAGACAGCAAAGAAAAATGTTGGGTGTGATAACAAATATTTAAAAATTGAGAGAATGAATTGTACAAGAATGCTAAGTATTTCTGGAGTAAGTAATATTAGTGTTGACAGAGATGAAACCGCAGAGATAATAGCTGACGAATATGAAAAACTTTTAAATCAGGCCGGTGTCATTGATTATGAAACAATTATTATAGAGTCTACAAAGTTACTGCAGGAAAAACCTTATGTAAGAGAGTGTATAGCAGCGAAATATCCGTGGTTGTTAATTGATGAATATCAGGATTTGGGGCGACCACTTCATGAAATGGTTCTCGCGCTTATAGATAAAACAAAAATTAAATTCTTTGCTGTTGGTGATCCGGATCAATCTATATATGGATTTCAGGGAGCAGTTCCTGATTATTTAATTGAATTAGCTGATAGACCTGATGTTCAGAAAATAACTTTATTAAATAACTATAGAAGTAACCAAGACATTATTGACGGATCAGAACTTGTGTTAAATCAACAGCGTGGTTATGTTGCAAAAACAAGAGAAAATGAAAATGCAGTTTACAAATTTATAGAAGTAAGCGAAGAGTTGGATGACCAAATAGAATATTTTGTTAAAAAAATTGTTCCGGGACTTGTAGAAAACCACATTCCATATGAAGAGATAGCAGTACTAGTTGGGAATAATTCGGAATGCAATAGTATTGCATTGAGATGTCAGAAAGAGAGTATTCCATACTATATTGTAAAACATCAATTTAATCGAAGTGATTTTGTTAAGTGGGTTGAGAACTGTGCTTCGTGGATTGAAGGGGATAGAGATATCGTGTTTTCTGATCTAGGAGATTTTTGGATTTCTTTGATAACAGTAAATGGCGCAACATATTTGACAGATGAAGAAAAATTGATTATCAGGGAACGCCTGTATAAGATTCTTGTGGGAAGCAAAGTCTATGAAAAATCATTGACACAGTGGTTTGATTATGTAAGGAAAGCGCTATGCTTTGACAAGTATCTTGAACAAAATACGTATTTTCAGGATGAAAAAGATAATATTGATAATTTGGTGAAAGAAATGTCTGGTAGTGAATATCAAGCATATGGAATAGATAAGTTCTCTAAAATTGGAAAGCCAGAAAATCAAATTGTTATTTCAACACGGCACAGTTCAAAAGGACTGGAGTTTGAAGCTATAGTCATGATGGGAATGGAATAAGACCATTTTCCAAACTATTATGCAAAAAAAGATTCTAGACTATTAGCAGAGGCTAATCGTTTATGTTTTGTCTGTGTGAGCCGAGCAAAACGTGTTTGTGTATTAATGCGTTCAAATTATTATACTATTGATACAAAAAATGGTTCTTGGAGAAAAATGTTTTATCCGTCAAGGTACTGGAAACAACTTTATTCAAAATATGGTAAGGATAGAGAGAAGGTGACTTTATGAATGATAAAGAAAATGCAGTATTAGAAAAAGATATTGAAATGACGGATTTGCAGATAAAGTTTATCATATTCATCTAAGGTATGCAGGAGATAATGACGAACTATATTTTAAAGATTATTTGAATGAGTATTACTGGATTGCTGAGCAATATGAAAAGCTAAAACTTGCCTTTGCTGAGAAATACAGAAATAACAGAGATGCATATACTGATGCAAAATCACTGTTCATTAATATGTGTACAACTGAAGCTAAGCAGGTTTATGGGAATAAGTATTGAGCGAGAAAGTGGTGTTCAAATAAATGAGTTAATCAAAGTTGGAGGCAAGCAGCAAGTGCCTTGTCTTTTCATTGATAGTGTGCCTATGTATGAGAGTGACGAAATTGTAGCATGGTTAAAGGAAAATCCTGAGAAATGATTATAAATTGTTATGGTAACAAAAACTCAACAAACATCCTAATCCAAATGGTTGATGATCATGACCTTGAAGTAATCGAAAGTGAAGTAGCAACGATAGAATCAGTAACTACAGATTTTTACTTGATTACGGTTAAAGTAAATAATTGGAACCATGATTTGTCACCGTGGAAGGCTGATGCTGTATTTGGAAATGAAGACTTCACTGGAGGCGCTTCTGAAACTTTGCAGAAGATTTTGGAATTATGCTCTGATAAGTCAAAGCACTATTATATCGGTGGATATTCGCTTTCTGGATTATTTGCTCTGTGGGTGGCGTATCAAACTGATATTTTTGAAGGTGTGGCGGCTGCATCACCGTCAGTATGGTTCCCAGAATTTATAAAGTATATGAGAGATACTCATATAAAGTGCAATAAGTTATATTTGAGTCTTGGTGATAAGGAAAGCAAGACAAGGAATCCTATTATGGCTACAGTGGCTGATAAGATTCGTGAAGCCTACAATATTTTAAAAGCTTCTGGAGTGGATTCTATTCTAGAATGGAATCAAGGCAATCATTTCAAAGAACCTGGAATTAGAACAGGAAAAGCATTTGCTTGGTTGTTAAGAAATATTTTTATGGAGGACATATGATAGCATTTTCTTTTGGTAACGAAGC
>OCTX012133784.1_pt1 | contig 23731 bp, 20 predicted proteins | sample 1539691 | NCBI WGS metagenome assembly OCTX01 (sample SAMN02144231, study PRJEB22623) | gut metagenome | biome: sheep rumen | host: Ovis aries | place: New Zealand
GGTCGATCTCGTCAGCCTTCAAATCGCATTCGTTCTGGCAGTTGCCCTCCGTAATCACGGCTGGGCATACGCCACGCCTTTGTATCGGACTCTTGGCTTTGTGCTTTTCCTGGCGGATGCTGTAGTGCTTGTCCTCCGCAATTCCATGCACGGGGTTGTCTCTCGCGGATACTTCATCGAGGCGAAGGAGACCTTCAAAAGCTGCTTTTATGTCTTTGCGATTGCCCTGGCTTTCATGTTCAGCACGCAGTCCGGCGAAGCCTATTCCCGCATTATTCTCTATCTTGTTTTCGGCCTCCATTTCGTAATCAGCTACTCGTTCAGATTGCTGTGGAAATGGTTTATCAAAAAACGCGGCGCAGGGAAAGAGAACAAGAGAAGCATGCTTGTGGTCGCATCCCCGGAAAATGCTGAGACGATCCTGCAAAGGTTGGGCAGCGATCACCTTGCAGACTTTCGAATCACAGGCCTTGTTCTCACCGAAAAGAGCGATCAAGAAAGCGTCTGCGGCATTCCAATCGTTGCCGAGATGGACTCCGCAGCCGATTTCATTGTTCGTGAATGGGTCGATTCCGTCTATATCGACGCTCCGCTTACCAATGAAAAAGTCATCAAGCTGATGGATGATTGCGCACAGATGGCGGTTCCAACCCATTATCATGTGCCGTATATGAGCCGGACCGGGATAAAGCGCTTTGCAGAGAAGCTTGCGGGCACTACGGTTCTCACGACTTCCATCAACTATGCAACGCCCATTCAGGCCTTGATGAAGCGCTGCTTTGATATTGTGGCCGGTCTTGTCGGCAGCCTTGTCGCTTTGCTTGTTATTGCCATTGTCGGGCCGATCATCAAGAAGCAGTCTCCCGGGCCGATCCTCTTTGCCCAGGAGCGAATCGGCAAGAACGGTAAACGCTTCAAAATGCTGAAGATCCGCTCCATGTATATGGACGCTGAAGAGCGCAAAAAGGATCTGATGTCCCAGAACCGGGTAAAGGACGGCATGATGTTCAAGCTGGACTTTGATCCCCGTATTATCGGCAATGAGATCCTGCCGGACGGTACGAAAAAAACAGGGATCGGCGAATTCATCCGAAAGACATCCCTGGACGAGTTTCCGCAGTTCTTCCTTGTTCTCGCAGGAGTTATGTCAACCGTCGGCACCCGCCCACCCACGGTAGACGAGTGGGAAAAATATGAATATCATCACCGCGCAAGACTGGCGATAAAGCCTGGCGTGACTGGCATGTGGCAGACCAGCGGCCGCAGCGAGATCACGGATTTTGAAGAGGTCGTGCGGCTGGACACCGAGTACATCACCAACTGGAGCCTTGGACTGGACATGAAGATACTGTTCAAAACATTCGGTGTATTGTTCTCACATAAAGGCGCTATGTAAATCTCTCCTGACAAGTTAATTGTTACTTCTAATGTGCAATTTGCATGACTGAAACCATATATATGGTGCCTATAACGCCAGAAACCACAATATATAGTGATTAAATCGCTAAAAGCCACCCCATATTGCGCCGAAAAGGGCTACTGCGAACATGAGCAAGAGAAAAGAAAACTATTACTTCTAATGTGCAAAAAGCGCAGAAGGCGCGAGTGAGGTTTTAAAGGAAAAGAGATGTGAGAAAGAAAGCAGAAGCAATCTTCATGATACTCGCTCTACTCGTGGTCCTGTTCTTCACTTTCCAAACAGCCGAAGGAACAACTTCTCTTAGTGAGACTGTGAGGATGTGGCTGGAGAATCAGGGCCTGAGGATTGAATCGCATGCATTAAGAAGCAATATCCACATATTGGAATACTTCATTCTCGGTCTTGCTGTCCTAGCGTTTGGAGTGAGCCGTGGATGGAAGCTGAGCATATGTGTAATTATCGGTTGCCTGATTGGATTGATAGATGAAGGAATTAAGATTCTGATTCCTACCCGAGAATTCGATGTGATTGATTTGGTCAAGGATTGGGCTGGAATTGGTTTAGCAACAGCTTTTAAGAGTTTTTTGAATATCAAAGCGAAGGAAAGATAAACAGATGAAAAAAGTGATGTTGGTCTTTGGAACAAGGCCGGAAGCAATCAAGATATGTCCGCTTGTGTTGGAACTTAAGAACAGACCGTCTATTCAGACAGTCGTGTGCGTAACTGCGCAACATCGGCAGATGTTGGATCAGGTTCTGGAAACCTTCGGCGTTGTTCCGGATTATGACCTCAATATAATGAAAGACCGGCAGACACTTTTCGATATTACAACGAGTATTCTGAACGGAATCAAAGAAATACTTGAAAAGGAAAAACCGGATGTGGTTCTCGTTCATGGAGATACCAGTACAACCTTCGTAACAGCATTAGCTTGTTTTTACCTCCAGATCCCTGTAGGACACGTGGAAGCCGGTCTGAGAACATATAACATCTTCTCCCCGTATCCAGAAGAGTTTAACAGACAAGCGGTTGGTATTGTTTCACAGTTTAATTTCGCTCCGACACAGCTTGCTGCGGATCACCTGATCAAGGAAGGCAAAGATCCCAAAACGGTCTATATCACCGGCAATACTGTCATCGATGCGATGCAGCACACGGTGAAGGAAGATTACACGCATCCGGAACTCGACTGGGTTGGAGATGGAAAGTTGATCTTCATAACAGCGCATCGCCGGGAGAACCTTGGTGAGCCAATGCACCATATGTTCCGGGCTATAAGGCGTGTTCTTGATGAACATCCAGAGTGCAAGGCAGTCTACCCCATCCATATGAATCCAGTTGTGAGACAGGCTGCGGAGGAAGAATTGGGAGGATGCGAATCCATCCACATCATCGAGCCGATAGAGGTTTTCGACTGTCACAACTTTGAGGCACGGTCTTTCCTCTGCCTGACAGACTCTGGTGGAATCCAGGAAGAGTGCCCGTCTTATGGAGTACCTGTCCTTGTGATGCGTGATACGACCGAGCGCCCGGAAGGCGTGGATGCCGGGACGTTGAGACTGGTTGGCACAGATGAGGAGACAATCTACTCCACGTTCAAGCTCTTACTAGAAAACCAAGATGAATACGACAAGATGTCTCATGCGTGCAATCCGTATGGTGATGGTCATGCCTGTGAGCGCATAGCGGACATCCTTGAAGGTAAAGAATATAGCCCCTGGGTGGCGAAATAATCCATAGGGAGGAAGACAAATGCCAGATAAAAGGTATCCGATATTGAATACCTACGTGAACGCCATTTCTATGGAAGAAACGATCGCTGAGGTAGAGAAAATCATTAAGGCTGGAAAGCCTACACAGCATGTGGTTATCAACGCTTTGAAAGTTAACCTCATGAATGAGAACGCAGAGTTGCAGAAGATAGTAAATGCTTGCCCGCTGATCAATGCCGATGGCGCTTCTATCGTTTGGGCAGCAAAGAAACTGGGCGTCCCGCTAACAGAGCGTGTAGCGGGAATAGACCTTTTTGAAAATCTTGTCAAATTGGCTGCAGAAAAGGGATACAAAATCTACCTCTTCGGCGCAAAGGAAGAGGTTGTACAGAAGGTCAAGAAGATCTTTGAAGAAAAGTACCCCACCCTCCAGATTGTTGGTGTGAGGAACGGTTACTTCACGGAGGCTGATGAACCGGAGATTGTAAAGAATATGGCGGAAAGCGGCGCCGATATGATGTTCGTTGCTTTTTCAAGCCCGAAGAAGGAATTCTGGGTAAATAAGTATCTGAACGATCTGAATATTCCATTTGTTATGGGCGTTGGAGGAAGTTTCGATGTTGTTGCCGGTGTGACAGACCGTGCGCCGAAATGGATGCAGGATCATGGCCTTGAATGGTTCTACCGGTTCATTCAGGAGCCACGACGATTGTGGAACCGTTATGTGGTCGGCAACTGGAAGTTCGTAGCTTATACATACAAGGTCAAAAGAGAACAGAAAGTGGCAAAGGCATAAGTAACAGTCGGCTATTGGGGCTGGCGAAAGCAATACAGTCACACTGGGTACGATGGATACCACAGAAGGACATTTAGATGTGAGCCGTATACCGGCAGAAGGAGAAAAAGTAAATGGTCTTGGATACATTGGTCTTCCGACAGCTTTGATGATGGCGTCTCATGGCGTTGAGGTTATCGGTACTGACTATAACAAAGAGCTGGTAGCCACACTGAATGCTGGCAAGACGACATTTAAGGAAGATGGACTGGATGAGCTGTTCAATGACGCTGTAAAGGGGGGCATCAAGTTCACCACAGAGTATCAGGTTACGGATACCTATATCGTTTCGGTTCCTACACCCTATGACAAGTTCAGCAAAAAAGTCGATGCGGTTTATGTTATCGCCGCTGTGAAGGATGTTATGAAGGTTGCGCCGGAGGGAGCGACTGTGGTTATCGAATCCACGATCAGCCCCGGCACGATCGACAAGAGCGTGCGCCCTGTGATTGAAGCGGCAGGAAGAACCGATCTCCAGCTTGTTCATGCTCCAGAGCGAATTATCCCCGGCAACATGGTTTATGAGCTTCTTCACAATAACCGCACCATCGGCGCTGACGATAGAGCTGTCGGTGAGAAGGTCAAGGAATTGTATGCCTCCTTCTGTGGTGGCGAGATCGTTGTAACGGATATCCGCACGGCAGAGATGACGAAGGTCGTGGAGAATACATTCCGTGCCGTGAATATTGCCTTTGCCAATGAACTGGCCAAGATCTGCCGCCATGACAACATGGATGTGTATGAGATCATTGAGATATGCAACATGCACCCCCGTGTAAATATCCTGCAGCCGGGTCCTGGCGTTGGCGGGCATTGCATCTCCATTGACCCGTGGTTCCTGGTTGGTGACTACCCGTCCCTTGCAAAGGTAATTGACGAGTCCATGAAAACGAATGACGGCACGCCGGACTTCGTGTTGAACCGTATTTATCAGATAATGAAGGAAAATGGACTTACTGATATGAGTAGGGTTGGTCCGTACGGCCTTACCTATAAAGAAAACGTGGATGACATGAGAGAGTCGCCGACTCTTCAGCTTCTTGCTTCTCAGCGTCATCATCTGGCAGCTCCGCTTAAGAGCTATGACCCCTTCACTACAAAGAATGTAGTTCCCAACCAGATGCATGACTTGGATGAGTTCATCGACAGCTGTGATCTGGTAGTCATCATGGTCAAGCATAATGAGATCAAAGAGAATGTGGACAAACTGAAGGGCAAGGTGATCCTTGACTGCCACAACATCATTGATCTTCCCGGTGTGTACCATATTTAAGAGATTCTAATCTACCCAGCTTCTGCATCATCACATTCCGCTTCCATTGAGAAGTGGAAAACTGCTTCCGCCAGAAAGTAGAGAAAGAGGATGTGGAAAGCCGGGCAGGCTTGAATAAACAGCACTACCCCAACAATACTCAGCATCGACTCTGGCTGGCGGGTCAAACAATTTCAGCCCAGCCAAGAGAGCGGGCAGAGAATTTGAAGGAGTAGAGCAAATGGTAAACGTTATTGGAATGGGTTATATTGGCCTGCCCACGGCTCTGATGATGGCTTCACATGGTATTGAAGTTGTCGGAACGAACCACAGCCAGGGAAAGGTCGATAAGCTGAATAGTGGAAAGACGACTTTCAAAGAAGAAGGACTGGACGAACTTTTCCAGGCTGCACTAAAGAGCGGTATCAAGTTCACTACGGAATATCAGGTTTCCGATGTGTATATCGTATCGGTGCAGACACCCTACGATAAGTTTACAAAGAAAGTGGATATGCAGTATGTGAACGCAGCTATCGGAGACGTGCTGAAGGTAGCGCCTAAGGGAGCAATTGTTGTTGTCGAATCCACGGTCAGTCCAGGAAGTATTGATCGCTATGTGAGACCGTATGTTACGGAAAAGGGTTTTAAGATTGGCGAGGATATTCATCTTGTCCATGCCCCGGAGCGAATCATTCCAGGCAACATGATCCATGAATTGCTGTATAACAACCGGACGATTGGTGCGGATGATCCTGAAATCGGAGAGAAGATTAAAGGACTGTATGCTTCCTTCTGCCAGGGTGAAATCGTTGTTACAGATATCAAGACCGCTGAAATGACAAAGGTGGTAGAGAATACTTTCCGCGCCGTGAATATTGCTTTTGCTAACGAGCTGGCTAAGATCTGCCGTCACGACAATATGGATGTCTATGAAGTTATTAAGATTTGCAATATGCATCCAAGGGTAAACATCCTTCAGCCCGGCCCGGGTGTCGGTGGCCACTGCATCTCGGTAGATCCCTGGTTTCTGGTGGGCGATTATCCGAGCCTTGCCAAGGTTATCGATGAGTCAATGAGAACCAATGACAGCATGCCCGATTTCGTTCTGAATCGAGTCTACGAGATCATGCGGGAGAAGAGAATGACGGATATCTCGAGAGTTGGTCTGTATGGCTTAACCTATAAGGAAAATGTCGATGATATGCGAGAGAGTCCCACGCTCCAACTTCTGGAAAGTCAGGAACGGCATCTGGCAACAGGTCTGAAAGTGTACGACCCGTTTATTAAGGATGATGTGGTTCCGAATCAGTATCACGATCTTGAAGAATTCCTCGCTGCTGTAGATCTTGTGGTCATCATGGTCAAACACGATGAGATCAAAGAGAATATGGAGAAGCTGATTGGGAAAGTGATTCTCGATTGCCACAACATCTGCAATCTGCCGGGAGCGTATAAGATTTAAGTGTGGGGAGCTGTAGTAAGTGCTTGTTATTGCTACAGAACTTGTTTTGAAAAAGAGGGTATCGGAAGCTAATGAAGAATATCAAATGGTTTGTAAATAGATTACGGGCTATGAAACCGAAGGAAATGATCTGGCGTGTGGAACAGAAGCGGCTACAGAAGAAAGAACAGACCAACGTGTATTCCCTTCAGATGCCCGTAGTTGAAATACCGTTACCCTCAGAATTAGCAGACCTTCACATTGATATCGATAAGCTCTCTGTAAACTGGGGTAACGCGACTTGGGAGCCATTTACCAAGTTGGATCTGTTTGGCGTATTCAACTATGACGAGTATAAGAGCAAATGGAACGCAGGATTCCAGACTGAGAACACCTGGCCTGAAGAACCGTTCTCACCGACGATCAATATCAGTCAGAGAGTGGACATCGGTGATATCCGTACAAACTGGGAACTGAACAGGCACTTCCAATTTACAGCACTGGCCAAGAGCTATTACTGCACGAAGGATCAGAAATACTTATCTGAACTGAAAGAACTGTTTTCTGACTGGAATAAGCATAACATCTTCTTGCACGGAGTTGAATGGACAAGCGCGATGGAGCTTGCTATTCGTGTGAATTCCTGGGTATATACGCTTGCCTTCCTTAAGAAGGCTGGTTGCAAGGAAGACATAATCGGAGAACTGGAGCACGGCATACTGGTCATGACGGACTATATCATGAAACACCGTGCCCGGTTCTCATCCGCAAATAATCATCTGATTGTTGAAATGTATGCGGTCGCCGTAGTGGGGATTCTGACTGACTATGCACCATGGAAGGTTGATGCGTTAAAGATCCTCACAGAAGAACTTCCAAGGCAAAACTATGCAGACGGCGTAAATAAGGAAATGTCGCTTCATTATCAGAGCTTTGTGATGGAAGCATACGGGCTCCTTTGGCTGTTGATGATGAAGAATCACATAGAGGTTCCGGCTGTGTGGAAATCATACCTCACAGCTATGACTGAATTTGTCGCTGATTCTACTGATGACTTTGGTACAACCATGGAATTCGGGGACAGCGATGAAGGAAAAATACTGGATCTTAACGGGGCAGTAGAAAACCATTATCAGTACGTGCTGAACCTGATGAGCTGCCTGCTCGATAAGAGATATACAGATTCGGAGTGGCATGAAAACCTGGAGTGGATCGTGCCGCCGACAATTAGAACGGAGAAGGAGAGATATACTCCTGGTCTGGTATGCAGCCGGAAAGAAGGCGGCTATACATTCCTGCGCAGCAAGGATAGACGAGTTCTGATCGGCATGGATCACGCCGACCTTGGTTACGGCAGCATTGCGGCGCATGGTCACGCGGATGCTCTCAGTTTTCAGTTGTTTATTGACGGAAAGCCGATCTTTGTGGATTCTGGAACATACAACTATCATGTTACACCGGAAGACAGAAATACTTTTAGAAAAACTGCTGCCCACAACACGGTCATGATCGATGACCGGGAACAGTCCGTAATGTTAGGGCCATTTATATGGGGAACGAGAGCAAAGGCTGAACTGGTTGACCTGACAGAGGAAAAAGGATGGGTGACCGTTCAGATGCGTTGCTCGGGTCCCGCAGGAGTTCATAACAGGACAATCGCTTTTGATCAAGTGAGCTCTGTTGAAATTCGAGACGATGTTGGAGAACATCAGGGGAATGCTTTTTTTCATTTCCCATCGGAAAGCCAGATAGAGCTTGAAGAGAACCGAGCGGTTGTTTGTTCATCCGGGAAAAGAATAGTCCTGAATAGCAATGGGGAAAAAATAAAAAGCACTGCTTATGGGGTCTCTTCTACCTATGGAACGAAAACACTCGCTGTAAGATTGAATACTGACTTTATCGGTACAGAAAGAATCATGATTCAAACTGAAAGCAACGGTCATTTATAACGGTATTGTGTATATGACTCATGGACATCCGTGAGAGGATGGAGACGGTTATGGGAAGAGTTTCTTTTTTTTGTGAGTTACCACCGCCATATGGAGGAGTAACTGTAAAGAATCAGCTTTTGATCAATGAGGTATTCTCAAGGCTGGATGATTTTAATCCGATAGATTTTTGCAAGATCAAAAGGAACCCTTTTCAATTGATACCGGTTTCCTTCAAAATGCTGATGGCTTTTTTGCAAAATGATTTCATTGTTTATGGATTCGGTAGTTATAAAAGACTGTATATTGCTTTAATGATTCAGCGAATGATTGGCGGAAAAAGCAGTTTGGCAAAGAGTATCAATATTGTTATGGGAGGGAAGATTGCCGACGCCGTGGATGCGTATCCCGGGTTTTCCGAGCTGCTGAGAAGCATCAATATTAATCTTGTCGAAACAGAAGGTCTAAAACAATCTCTGATAAGGGCTGCCATCGAAAATGTAGATGTGTTCCCCAATCCAAAACTGTCTAAAGGTGCCAGACAGCCTGTCAAGAATACAGGTCCGTTACGGTGTGTCTTTTTCTCGAAGATCTGCGCAGAAAAAGGCTGTGAATACATTATGGATGAACTCGGAGATGTGGCCGGCGATCTGATTTCGGTCGATTTTTATGGACATATCGACGAGAGTATCAAAGAGCGATTTGAGCGCTTTGTTGATGCACACAGCAACGTCAGTTATCATGGAGTGTTTGACTCAGCCAGAGACGATGTATACGCAGAACTAAACCGGTATGATGTTCTGCTGTTCCCCTCAACTTGGAGTGGCGAGGGAGTACCGGGGATCCTAATAGAGGCAAAGATGGCCGGAATCCTTCCGGTGGTATCTGACTGGAAATTCAACCGTGAAATCGTGCAAGATAACAAAGAAGGAATCGTCCTCGATACTTTAGACCCGGGTACAATGAGGGCTGTGATTCTTTCTCTTGCAACGGATAGAGAGCGCGTTGATGCCCTGAAAGCAGGCTCTTATCAGTCGAGAGACCGATATTCGCTAGAAAATTACAGAAACAAACTGCTCCAAATGCTCAGGAAGAAGAAAAACACTGACTAAACCAGGAGAAGAGTGCTATGTCAATCAAAAATGCAATTATTGTCTGGCTCAAAGATCATCAAGACAGCATTCCTCAGCCGATTATTAAATCAATTGGGATTGTTGGGAATTCTTTCGGATACAAAACTCGATATGGAAAGGAATTCTATCAGACATATCAGTCGCTTAAAGAAACAGAATTCTTATCAAAGGCTGAACTGGACGCAATGACCTTTGACAAGATCATTAATCAGATTAGGTATGCGTATGAGCATGTTCCGTTTTATAAAGAGCTTTACCGGGGAATTGCTCTGGATGATATTCGCTGTTTTGAGGATTTATCGAATCTCCCGATTATTGATAAAGCAATGGTGCGTGAGGCCGGAGACAGAATAATCAGTGATGAGTACAAAAAGGAATCGCTGACTTTGAAGAAAACGTCCGGTTCTACCGGCATGCCCCTGGCATTATATATGACACCCGATACTACGCTAAAAGAATGGGCATTCGTAGTGCACATTTGGGAACGACTTGGATACAGGCCGAACAGCTCCCGCTTGATCATGAGTGAGGTGTCTGACAAAAGCAAAGGTGCATATTCTTATGACTTCCTTAAGAATGGGCTGCATATAGACATTTCTTCGATGTCCGATGTGAACATGAAGAAGTATTGTCAGGCAATTGAAAAGTATAAACCGGATTTTGTCCATGGCTATCCTTCTTCTATTCTGCAGCTTTGTCACTATATCGAAAAAAACCCGATAAAACACCAGTTTAGAGGAGTATTGACTTCAAGCGAAGGCATTAGCGAGGAAGAATCTCGTTATATTTGCCGAGTGCTGCATTGCAGGATGCTCTCTTTTTACGGGCATACGGAAAGACTTGTCATTGCGGGGCAGTGTGAATGCTCCCAATACTATCATGTGGAGCCGCTCTATGGTTTCTGTGAGCTTGTCGACAGTAATGGCAATATTATCACAGACGAGGGGATTACCGGAGAGATAGTTGCTACCGGCTTTTGCAACAAGGCAATGCCATTGATCCGATACAGGACAGGCGATTTGGCACAGTGGAGCAAGGCAAAATGCGAGTGTGGAAGAAACTACAGAATACTCAAAAAACTCGATGGAAGAACAGCTGAGTATCTGGTGGATGCAAACGGAACCAAGATATCGGTCACATCATATCGGTTTTCCTTTATAAAGAATCATGTAAAGGCGTTCCAGTTCTACCAGGATACACCCGGAAAGGTGATATTCAGAATCATTCCTGATAGTGATTTTTCCGACAGTGATGATACGCAGTACATCTGCAAGACACTATCAGAAGACTCAAATGGTAGGATTGAATTCATTGTCGAAAAAGTCAATGCGCTTTCTCAGAAGAAGAACGGAAAAAGGGAAATCGTAGTTCAAAAACTATGATTCTTTGTATGCTAAAAGGAGAGATTTAATGGAAACACATAATGGGTTGTATGGCAATGTTTCAATAGAGAATTGGAATGATTGGCATTGGCAAGTTACACATAGAGCAAAAAACATTGAAGATCTGGAAACTTGTGGGATTCAGCTGACTGAGGACGAAAAGAAAGGATTAGAAGCCACCTTAGGCCGCCTGAGAATGGCTGTTACGCCGTACTACCTTTCTTTAATCGACTTAGATGATCCGTATGACCCAATTCGCAGACAGGCGATTCCTACGGAGAAAGAACTCTATTTCGCACCATATGAAGATGCCGATCCTCTCGCTGAGGATGAATACAGTCCTGTGCCAGGATTGACCCATAGGTATCCAGATCGCGTCCTTCTTTTAGTAACGGATCAATGTGCTATGTATTGCCGTCATTGCACTCGTAGGAGATTTTCTGGACAACATGATGCAAAGGTATCAAAAGAGCAACTTGATAGAGGAATTGATTATATAAAAAGACACTCGGAAGTGCGAGATGTACTCGTGTCTGGTGGAGATCCGTTAATGCTGAGCGATGAGAGCCTTGAATATGTTTTTTCAAAGCTCAGAACAATAGAGCATGTTGAAATCATACGGTTTGGTTCTCGCACGCCAATAGTGTGTCCACAACGGATTACTCCTGAGCTCTGCAACATGATAAAGAAGTATCATCCTATCTGGTGTAATGTGCAGTTTAATCATCCTAATGAGCTGACAGAAGAAGCTGTGAAGGCCTGCGGTATGCTCGTAGATGCAGGAATCCCTCTTGGCAATCAAAGTGTTCTGCTTGCGGGGGTGAATGATTGTGTGTACGTTATGAAGGATCTCGTCAATGCCCTTGTGAGAGCTAGAGTTCGACCATACTATATTTACAATTGCGATCCGAGTCTTGGCCTTAGTCATTTCCGTACACCGGTTTCAAAAGGTATCGAAATCATGGAAGCACTCCGTGGGCATACGACAGGATTCTGTGTCCCGACGTTTGTCGTGGATGCTCCTGGTGGTGGTGGAAAGACGCCTGTAATGCCTAATTATTTGATTTCTCAGACTCCAAGAAAAGTTGTATTACGGAACTTTGAAGGGGTACTTACCACATATACAGAGCCGGAACACTATGAAAATGTATGTCATTGTCCTGTATGCTCCGGTAAAGTGAAGCCAGTCAATCCGTTGAATGGGGTTGCAGAGTTAGCTTCCGGAATTGAACAGAAACATATGGAACCTGATAGACTTTTGAGACGCGAGAGAAAAGAACAGTGGAGCAAGAAAAATGGGAATAACCAATGATTGATGTTATTCTAATGTAGCTGTTGAGTTTTGTAATATCAATATTATAGTACTTCCAGAAAATGTTTTGTACCTTTTTTGGCTACATAGATTTTAGTCACAGATGTGTGAGGTTACGAGGAATGAAAAAATGAATGTGTATAAATGGTATAAAGCATCAAGGGTCCTTTACCTGCATCATATTCCTCTTTTGCCAGGTCTTATAAAGGGTCTTATTCGTGTCCTTTGGGCAGCTGTAATCCCTTACCAGGCAGATATCGGTGAAGGGACTATTATTGGATATCAGGGGTTAGGTGTTGTGATTCATAAACGATGTGTAATTGGAAAGAACTGTCATATTTCTCAGAACGTCACCTTTGGTGGCACATCTGATATATATGAAGTTCCGGTGGTTGGTGATAATGTCACCATTGGCGCAGGAGCAAATGTTATAGGCCCAATAAAGATCGGAGATAACGCTGTGATAGGAGCAGGAGCAGTAGTTGTTACTGATATTCCAGCCAACAGTGTTGCGGTCGGGGTTCCGGCTAAAGTGGTGAAAACTCTCGATGTTTCACCCGTAACTGAAGGAAAGGGAAACTGAAAATCTTATGAGGATTATTGCTTTATACCTCCCACAGTTTCATTCGATACCGGAAAATGATGAGTGGTGGGGCAAAGATTTCACCGAATGGGTGAATGTTAAGAAAGCGAAACCGGTTTACGAAGGCCATATTCAACCTCGCTTGCCGCTGGACAATAACTATTATGATTTATTAGACGATTCCGTGAAAATCTGGCAGGCGAAGATAGCCAAAGAGCACGGAATCTATGGCTTCTGCTACTATCATTATTGGTTTAACGGCAAAATGCTTCTGGAAAAGCCAATGGAGCAAATGCTGGCCAATAAGGACGTGGATATACCGTTCTGCATCTCCTGGGCAAACGAGCCGTGGACGAAGGCATGGGTAGGGGACATGACGAAGGTTCTTATTCCGCAGTATTACGGCGGAGAAGAGGAGTGGCGTGAGCACTTTATTTATCTTCTGCAATTCTTCCGAGATGAGCGCTACATAAAGGAAGACGGAAAGCCTGTATTCGTTTTATATAGACCTACGGCGATTCCCTGCCTGGACAAGATGATGGCATTTTGGAATACACTTGCCGTTGAAGCCGGCTTCCCGGGGATCTGTTTTATCTCGCAAACAGATAACTTTGGCGAGATTCAGCGCAGAAAAGATGATCCATTTGATTATCATGTGGAGTTTCAGCCAATCTTTGCACACCACTTGATGTTTGCTGAGCAGTTTAAAACACTAAAAGCAATACGAAGAACAGTATCCAAGTGGGTTGAGTACTTTACTGGTATTGATTTGAAAAGGTATGGACAGAAAGTCATCAGCAAAGTAACAAATGCCACACGTATCGATTATCAGAAGATGTGGGATATTATCCTTGCGCAGAAGCCGTTAGACAAGAAATCTATTCCCGGCGCATTTGTACGTTGGGACAATACTCCTCGTCATGGGGAGCGGGGGTGGGTTTGCGTCCCGAACAGTCCTGCAGAGTTCGAGGAGAATATGAGGAAACAAATCCTTCATGCGAAGAAGGATTACAGCACAGACATAATGTTCATATATGCCTGGAACGAATGGGCTGAAGGCGGTTACTTAGAACCGGATCAAATAGACGGATATGGATATTTGGAGGCTTTGAAGAACGCGCTTTCAGAGTGATATAAAGGACAGGAACACATTATGAAGGTAAAAGGCACAACCTTATTCTATATTGCCCTTGCTGGCTGGGTCATAGCTACGGTGGTATTTGGAGAGTCAAACCTTGTAAATGTGATAGGAAACTCATACATTTACAGCATTGTTTGGCTTGCGTGCCGCGCCCTGTTACTGGTCAAAATCGTATCTGATCTGTTGCGCCACAAGGACGCCACAGCAACTGTTCTTATCATTGCCATTATAGGGATGCTGTCATCCTATTTTTCAAAAAGCATTTTTCTGACTCCGTTATTCTGGTTCCTGTGCGCCGGTCGAGAGATTAAAATAGAAAAGGTTGTGAAAATCCTTTTTTTCACGTACTTGATATCGGTTCTTGCGGTTGTTTCGTTATCCATTATCCATGTAATCGATATTGGACAATCACATAAAGCTGGCTCAAGAGCGATTGTTTATTCATTAGGATTCGGACATCCTAATACTCTGGGAGCCAGAGCTGCAGAACTGCTTTTGCTGTATTTCTGCTATAAGCAGGAACGCATCAGGATGAGATCCTATGCGATAATTGTGATTTTGCTGGGAGCTTTGGATTACATTACAAAGTCCAGAACAAGCGTGTACACAGCAGCTGCGATGACAATCCTTATGGTGATGTATACCCGTCCATTATCTAAAAATAAGGATTTTCATGATACGGAAACGGGGAGACGGTTGTTTAGGCTGTCCAGAGTTTTTGTGCTGCTTGTCGCTGCTTTCTTGGTATTAGTTTCTGTCGACCCGAGCTTAATTGATAATAATGAGATGGCTTTCACCGGACGTTTTGCAATGTCAGCCCGTTACTTTGCGGCTTATCCTATGTCTCTGTTTGGACAACCATTAGCGTATAATTCTGGTAACTACCTATTGACTTCACAGACCGGTCTTACAACGTTAGACATTGGGTACATCTATTTGTTATTGGGATTTGGCATCGTCATTTTTGCTTTGTTCCTATACTCGGAGTCAAGACTGTTTTATCTGTACTATCGCCAAAAGAAGTATGTCTATATTATCGCTTTACTTGGATATGCCATTATGGGAATCGCAGAGACATCAATGATTCGAGTTAGCTACAACTTCACATTGTTCTTTATCATTGATCTGCTCTGGAATAAACAAAGGAACAGTGAAGAACTGGAAAGATCAGGGGAAATCTCCTATGACTAAAGTACTGTTTATTGCGCACTCTACTTTTCCGGGCGGTGCAACTATTGCATTACAACGTCTTGTTGCTGGACTCATTGAAAAAGGCTTTCAGGCTCAAATCGTCTATCCTGCCTTTGGAAACCCCAGCTATGAGCAGACATTTGTTGAAAGCTTTAATAAAATGGGCTGTTCATGTGTCAAGTGTTTTATGAGCCCGCTGTACATTAAGCAATCTGAACTTACCGGCATAAAGTGTTACTTAACAAAACTCAAAGTATTCTTAACGCAATTCATCAGTTATAGAAATCTTCTGACGATTGCTAGGAAGTACAGACCAGATATTATTCATACAAATTCTGGAGTAGTTCAGGAAGGGAACAAGGTCGCGAAAGCTCTTGGCGTACCACATGTTTGGCATATTCGAGAGTATCAGACCTTAGATTTTCATTGGGAGTTGTATCCATCTGAAAGTATAGTGAAAAAGCTATATAGCAGTTCAAATACAATATGTATTACAGAAGGCATTCAGCAATATTTCGGACTAAACAATTCATCTCGTTCAAAGGTTATTTACGATCCATTGTTTTCCATAAGCAACTTACACCCGGGAATACATGAGAAAGAGGGGTATTTCCTGATTGCGAATAGGATTTCAGCCGAAAAAGGTATAGAGGACCTAATCAATGCTTTTTCCAGGTTTGCAAAAGAAAATACGGGTTTTAAATTGATTGTTGCGGGCGCCGGATCAGAGGAGTATGTAGACAGCTTAATACGACTGTGTAAATCCCGGAGTGTTTCTGAGAGAGTTGTTTTCAAAGGGCACGTTGATGATGTTTCGTCATTGATGAAAAGTGCGCGTGCGTTATTAGTGGGCTCATATAATGAGGGGTTCGGAATGATGACGGCAGAAGCGAATATGCAGGGCTGTGTCGTGATTGGGCGAAACACAGCTGGAACGAAGGAAATAATTGAGAAAACAAATGGCGGCTTTCTATTTGATGATGAGAACGAACTTGTTTCAATAATGAAGACAGTTGCAAATATGAGCCAGGAAGAAATGGAGCAATTCATGCTTGATCCTATGAAGATTGCAAGGTCAAGTTTCAGCCAAGAGGCTTCAACCAAACAGGTATGCGAGTATTATCACAGTATAATAAACGGGAAGTAAACGAATGAAAAGACTCCAAGGACTACCAAAAAAAGCTTTAAGCAGAATTGTATGTTTATTTGCAAAGCATCAACTGAAGTCCTGCGGTAAACACTTCAGGGCTAATTACGATTTTTCCATTGTCGGAGGTCAGTTTATTACAATTGGGGACTTCTTTTCTGCTGGCAAGGATGTTGCAATTCATGCATTTGAGATGACCGCGAATAAGAAACCTGAGATCATGATTGGCAATAATGTGGTAATCACAGCGCATTCATATATTTCTTGTATTGACAAAGTTTCAATTGGGAATGGTGTTCTGTTTGGGGTCAATGCATTTGTTACAGATAATTTCCATGGAAGAGGGGAACCTCACGAACTGCTGATTCCACCTAATGATAGAGAGCTTTTTAGCAAAGGCCCTGTAATCATTGAAGACAATGTATGGATAGGCAGGAACGCATGCATCATGCCTGGCGTTCATGTGGGAAAAGGCGCCATCATTGGATCGAATTCAGTTGTAACGCATGATGTAGAAGCCTTTTCCGTTGTCGGCGGTGTCCCTGCGAGGACAATCAGAAAAACAGACATTGAGAAACATCAATAACTTATTAAAGAATGTTGGAGAGATGTCAGATGGATGTTGATATTCGGAAGACACAGCTAGTTGAACTTCAGATTTTGAAAGAATTCAAGCGTATTTGTGCGGAGAACAATTTGAGATATTTTGCAATAGGCGGGACCTGCATCGGCGCAATCAGACATCAGGGGTTTATCCCATGGGATGATGACATTGATGTTGCTATGCCTTATGAAGACTATAGGAAGTTCTTAAGTATTGCAAATAACGAGTTGAGGTCTCCCTATGAATTATATGATCCTAGAATAAGTGAACACTGGCGCTTTAATTTTATTAAAGTACACGACACATCGACTACATTTGTAGAAGATAATTGCAAACTATATAAAGATCGATATGCTGGTGTTTATATAGATATTATGCCCATTTGCGGTTTGCCTAAAGGGCGAATAGGGCAATGGCTTTCCAAACATGATGTGGATTGGAAGCTGTTTTTGAATGAAAATGCACATACTGATGCATCGGATCATCCTAAGATTACTGGTAAGCTATTATTTGCTTTCATAAGGCGACACCAAGATAGTGGTGAGTTCGATTATTACGCAAAACTGATTGAAAAGAAATATGGCAAATATAAATTTGATCATTCAGACAGAGTGATTTTCGCATGGAGAAGATGCCGTAGCATCATCAATAGGCATTGGAACTATGAAAGTGTCTTTTACTATGAGGATTTTTCAGATTCAGTCGAAGTTCCTTTCGAAGATACCACTATCTCTGTTCCAAAGGGATACGATCGATATTTACGAATGGATTTTGGAGATTATATGACTCTCCCTCCGGAAGCAAAACAAGTGCCACATCATAAAATAGATATATATGATTTGGAAAAACCATGTGTGTATTATTTGAATGCGAATTTCAAGGAGGATAAGAAATGATTATTGGTTATACAACAGGGGTATATGATCTGTTTCATATTGGACATTTGAACCTTTTGAAAAATGCAAAGGGCATGTGTGACAAGTTAGTTGTTGGCGTTACGGTTGATGAACTTGTCCAGTACAAAGGAAAGAATGCTATGATCCCGTTCGAGGATCGGATCGAGATAGTCCGCTCCTGCAAATACGTTGATGCGGCAGTACCCCAATATGACATGGATAAGCTCAAGGCTTGCAAGGAACTTGGAGCAACGATGCTATTTGTGGGTGATGACTGGTACGGAACCGAGAAGTGGCAGAATTACGAGAAGGAATTTGCTAAAGAAGGAATCAAAATTGTGTATTTCCCATATACGAAGGGTGTTTCTAGTACCAAGATTACGGAAGCCCTTAAACAGGTTCGCGGTTGGACTAGTGAGGCAAGCGAAGCTGCAGCAAAGTCTCACATAAACGGAGGTAACGAGTAATGGCTAATGACAAGAAATATTGCATGAGCTCCTATATGGCTTTCCGTTATATCGAGAAAGATGATATGGATTTCTATCCCGGAATGCACCATAGCAACATTACTCCTGTGCCTGACGATCAGCGTATTCTTGTCCACACAAATGATGATATCGATCGCGAAATCGGCAAGCAGATGGAACAGTTCGAAGATAAGAAGAAAGGTATTCTTCTGTCCGGTGGTATGGACTCTGCTATTGTGGCTTCTTACCTTCGAGGCTCTGACGCCTACACTTTCCGTTTCCTCGGAGGTGAATATCAAAAGGATGAATTGGAGCGGGCGGAGTACTATGCAAAGTATTATGGACTGACGCTCCATTATGTTGATATCACCTGGGATACAGTGATCTCTCATTTGGAACCTGTGATGAAAGCAAAGGCTGCTCCAGTTCATTCCATCGAGCCTCAGATCCTCCAGGCTGCTTTGCAGGCAAAGGCTGACGGCATTGAGATGATGTTTGTGGGAGAGAGCAGCGACCTGATTTTTGGCGGAATGGATGGGCTTCTTGCAAAAGACTGGACATTTGATGAGTTTATGAATCGCTATATCTTCACCAAGCCTGAGGATGTGCTGGTAGAGCCGGAATCTATGAAGTACTTATTTGAGAGATATAGAGTTGATGGAGATAAGATTGATTTCCTGAGCTTTATGGACGATGTGTTCTCTATTGAGTCCTCAAGCTCTTATCTAAATGCATTTGCCGTTGCAGGTATGCCTTATTATGATCCATATGCACGTTTGAAGATGGCAGACAAATTGGATCTCTATCGTGTCCGTCATGGGGAGCCAAAGTATCTGATCAGAGAACTAATGCATAAGAAATATCCTGAAATCCCCGTGCCGAACAAGGTTCCTATGCCTAGGCCGGTCGATGCATATTTCAAGACTTGGGAAGGACCAACTAGGCCGGAGTTCCGTAAGGATCTCGACATGAGCAAGTTCACCGGAAACCAAAAATGGCAGATGTACTGCCTGGAGAAATTCCTGGAGATGAATGAGTAAATACATTACCACAGGAGTTGAATCTTGAAAGGATGGGTACTGTTTTGAAGCGAATATTGGATAAATACAATAAATTACCTGTCCAGGTCAGGGCTGCCTTGTGGTTTTTGATTTGTTCGTTTCTTCAAAAAGGGATATCAATGATTACCACGCCCATTTTCACTAGGATTATGTCCACCGAAGAATATGGTCAATTTGGCGTGTTCAACTCGTGGTATGGTATTGCAACAATAATTGTTGGTTTGGGTTTATATCAGGGAGTTCATGCACAAGGTCTTATCAAATATGATCAGGAGAGGAGTGTATTTACCTCTTCGCTGCAAGGGTTGTTGACAACTCTTGTGACAGCATGGACTATTATATATCTTATTTTTCATGACTTTTGGAATAATCTGTTTACGCTGACAACCGTTCAAGTATTATGCATGCTCATAATGATTTGGACAACGGCGGTGTTCTCTTTTTGGGCGAATGAACAAAGAGTAACATACTCATATCGCACGTTAGTTACTGTTACACTCATCGCCTCGCTTTCAGCACCACTCTTGGGCATCTTCCTGATCCTTCATTCTAATGATAAAGTTACAGCCAGGATTCTCGGTATCGTTCTAGTTGAAGTAATTGCATATGGCTGGATGTTTTTCTTCTCCATGAAGCGGGGAAAAACATTCTTCTCGAAGAGATTCTGGGTGTATGCTCTCGGATTTAATCTACCATTGGTTCCGCATTATCTCTCACAGACGGTATTGAATAGTGCAGATAGAATCATGATACAAAGAATGGTCGGACAGAGTGAAGCAGGTATCTACAATTTGGCCTATTCACTCTCTCTCATTATGACTATTTTTAACACGGCGTTGATGCAGACGATTAATCCGTGGATGTATCAAAAGATAAAGGACAAAAAAGGAAAGGATATTGCCCCAATAGCTTATGGAACGCTAATTCTTATAGCAGCTGTGAATCTGATGTTAATCCTATTAGCTCCGGAAGCAGTGGCGATTTTTGCACCAGCTTCTTACTATGATGCAATATGGGTTATTCCTCCTGTCGCAATGAGTGTTTTCTTCATGTACAGCTACGATTTGTTTGCTAAATTTGCCTTCTATTACGAAAAAACGAAGTTCGTTATGATGGCAAGTGTAGCGGGTGCGGCGTTAAACATCGGCCTCAATTATATATGTATAAAAGCATTTGGATATGTCGCTGCCGGATATACTACACTTACATGCTATATCGTTTACTGCATAGCGCATTACTTGTTTATGAAAAAGGTATGTGATCAGTTTTGTGACGGAGAGTACCCATACGAGACAAAGAGAATATTGAAAATTGCAATTCCGTTCTTGGCGATTGGATTTGGGTTGCTATTTACATATAGGTTTCCACTTATTAGATATGGCATTGTTGCTGTCGCTATTGTGCTTGCCGTGATTATGAGGAACAAGATCATCGCGGTAATTAATGAACTCATGCGTATTAGAAAAAGAATATCCAACTAACAACCCTCTCTGTGGGTCTTCCACAGAAACGTCATACAACCCACAGAAAGGACAAACGGGATTATGAAAGGCATCGTCTTAGCCGGTGGATCTGGTACCCGGCTCTACCCACTGACGAAAGTCACTTCAAAACAGCTTGTATGAGATAAATGGGTTTTGAGAGCGGCAACAAGGCTACTTGAATGGTCGGGGGAGTATCCCCCCCCCCACAACCCTAAATAACTTTACCCACGGTTTCGGTGGGGAGAGACAATACATAATCCTGTTAATGATGGGTAAGATAGAAAGAGAGGAAGGGAGCCACAATGATTAATGCTTTAAATGCAGCAAAAATATATGGCATCGTTATACCAAAAAACATTTGGAGAAGCCATTACAGAAATGAAGCTCCATAAGCTTCTATACTTTGCCCAGAGAGAAGCTCTGATTGCCAATAATTCGCCCTTATTTCCAGAGACGTTTGAAGGGTGGAGGTTTGGTCCGGTAATTCCTTCTATTCGATATTCTTTTGCAGAAATCTGTTCATCAAGAGCGCCTTATCTTGATGATTTTTCGAAAGATATTCTTGATGAAACTTTTCGACGCTATGGGGGCAAAGATCCGTGGAGTTTGAGTCGTTTATCGCATGGGGAATATTCTTGGCAGAAATCGAGAGAAGGGATTTCCGAATATCAGAATAGTGATAATGATATGAAACTTGATGATATCAGGGTCGATGCACAACGAGTAAAAGAAAGAAGGCAGATGTTATCTGGCCTTGGTATCTGAGGTGGTCATATATGGAAATCACAAAGGAACAACGAGAATTACTTGACTCTTTTGTGTGTGAGGAAAGTGTTTTTGCAAATCAATGTGCTGGGCAGATTGAAAGTGAACGAGGTTCTCAACTGGTCGGATATTTACAACATAGAGGTAATGAAGAAGATTCATCCGGTATTACTGCCTTTTATACGATACGGAATAAAGACAATTTGCCTCTGGCATTCTTTTCGCTGAAATGTGGTTTGCTGTTTTCTCCGAGCATGATTGAGTCAGCAGAAAACGACGTTGCATTACAGCAGAGGCTGATTGATGCACTTGATAAGGGGAAAGATGAGACAAATCCGGATAGTGTCGCATTCTTCAAAGTTGTTGAAGATCTCGCAATTAAGCGTAACTGCACAATTGAAGAGATGGTCCGTAGCCTGAAGTTACAGGCTGTTGCAAGAAAAAGTCAGGCTATCGTTTATAAAACTCAGTATCATGATGATGAAAAAACAGAAGCTGATAAACCTATTTATCGAGTACACATTACATATCCGGGAATAGAAATTGTACACTTTTGTACAAATGACAAAGCAAAAGAATACTGGAAAGCTTTGGGGTTAGATCATCCCATGGGGGAAGTGTTATTCTGGTGGTTCATTATGCCAAAGCTCCAAAAAGTACAGCAAATTGCGGGATGCCAGTATGCCTACCTCTTTGCAGCTGATTCATCTGAAGATAGGACACTAATCAATTATTACAATGTTTCACTTAAATTTGTGAAGCCAGAAGGGATTGGAACAAGCAAACCAAGATATGATTTTTGCTGTGAGTTCTTGATACAAGAGATAAATAAGCTTATTGCTTTCCGATCTGAGTACTTTATGAATTTCAATTTGGATGCAGATACAGAAATAATCTAGCACCCCTCTCTGTGGCTATTCCACCACAGAAGAAAAACCACAGAAAGGAAACACCATAATGACCACCTACTTAGTCACCGGTTGCGCCGGGTTTATCGGAACTACCTTTGTCCACTATATGCTGAAAAAGTACACGGACATTCGCATCATCAATCTGGACGCCCTGACCTATGCCGGCAATTTGGAGAATCTGAAGGATATCGAGGACGACGCCCGGCACCTCTTTGTCCACGGCAATATCTGCGACAAGGAGCTTGTGGCGTCTCTCATCCGGCAGTATGACCCGGATTTCATCATCAACTTCGCGGCGGAGTCCCATGTGGACCGCTCCATCGCAAACCCCGAGATCTTTGTGACCACCAATGTGATGGGCACGGTGAATCTGCTGCAGCGGGCGAAGGACGCCTGGTACGACGCCGGGCAGAAAACCTGGAAACAGGGCAAGAAGTTCATCCAGGTCAGCACCGACGAGGTCTACGGTGCCCTGGGCCCCACCGGCTTCTTCACCGAGACCACGCCCATCAATCCCCACTCTCCTTATTCCTCCTCCAAGGCCTCTGCCGACCACTTTGTGAAAGCCTTCCACGATACCTACGGCATGCCGGTGAACATCACCCGCTGCAGCAACAACTACGGCATGTGGCAGTTCCCGGAGAAGCTGATCCCCCTGATGATCAACAATGCCAAGAACCACAAGCAGCTTCCCGTCTACGGCGACGGCATGCAGATCCGGGACTGGCTCTTTGTGGAGGATCACTGCAAGGCCATCGACATGGTGGCGCAGGGCGGCAAGACCGGCGAAGTGTACAACGTGGGCGGGCACAACGAGCGGCCCAACATCTTCATCGTGAAGACCATTATCGCCCAGCTCTCCCAGCGCTTGCAGGACCCGGAGATCAACGAGTGCCTCATCAAGCATGTGGAGGACCGCCTGGGCCACGACCGGCGCTACGGCATCGATCCCAGCAAGATCAAGGCGGATCTGGGCTGGTACCCGGAGACCAGCTTTGAGGTGGGCATCGTGAAGACCATCGACTGGTATCTGGACAACCAGAAGTGGATGGAGCACGTCACCAG
>OCTX011999225.1_pt1 | contig 23718 bp, 22 predicted proteins | sample 1539691 | NCBI WGS metagenome assembly OCTX01 (sample SAMN02144231, study PRJEB22623) | gut metagenome | biome: sheep rumen | host: Ovis aries | place: New Zealand
GGATAATGACGAGGTGAACGTTAGTGCCTACATTGACACAGAGTGTCGTGTGTTAGTGAAGTTCCAGGATATGGAAGGGAAGTCGTTATTCAATGAGGCTTTGAAGAGGTTGGAAGAACTAACAAGAGGAGTCAGAAACCTCTAACTTTACTTTTCAAGAAAGGCTCCTGTATTCGATTTGTTATTTATAAAGCTATAATTAATATATTATGTGGTAAAGATTTACGAAAATATCACGTTATTTATTTAAAACATGTGCATATTTTGGAAAAATGTGCTATCTTTGCACCATTAAACATAAAATGCTGAAAATATGTGTATGTATAGCTTATCTGTGAACGGCGATTTTGCCATTAAGGCTCTGATAACAGTATGCCTAGTAATCATTGTAGTAATTGGTTTTATGGCCTGTTCAACTAAACGCAATTTGACAGTAGACTCCAATTTGCAGACCATCAGCGACCAACTTGCTGCCGTTCGTGATTATGTGCCACTATATGCTGTAATAGCACATCGCGGATCAACCTACTGGACGCCAGAAGAAACGGAAAGCGCATGGCGTTGGGCACGTGAAATGGGCGTTGACTATTTGGAATCTGACTTACAGTGTAGTAAGGATGGTATCATCATTGCGAACCACGACGATAATCTGAAGCGTACTACAAACATAGATAAATTGTTCGGATCAGGTGTTCCAGCCACACGCATACAGTTCTATGAGAGTCTGGGGTTCTCACACGACGATGCACAGGAGCAGTATCAACGCGACCAAGCCTCATTCAAACCTTATTATATGCAGTCATACTATTATGCCGAGCTATTAATGCTTGACGCGGGAAGTTGGTTCAATACTGCTAGGCCAGCTTTGGCGCGCGATTCTTATACCGCTTCTCGTAATGGAAGTTTTGCCGATGGACATCTTCATTACAGCACAGGGCAATACGTTTCAACATTGCAAGATCAGATAGCATATGCTAGCGGCAGAATGCTCCATCGTTCAGATGATGGTGAACGTATTCTGCCTTATCGCATCAAGACAGAATATCAAGGGAAGACATTGCACCAGATATGGCAATCTATTGCAGCTAAAGGTGAATACAAGGATGTTTATATGGATTTCCTCGAATACGATTTTACCAATGCATACGTCACTGATCCTCAGGATACAGGAAATCGTCCAGGAGTTTATATTGAATTCAAAGAGCCTGACCTTAATCCTGACAATATGGAGCATCGTGTTTATGATATCCTTGACCATGAGGGGTGGAACATCATTACATGTCCCGCTTCAGAAAGTGCATTCTATATTGAAGGTAAAGTGAATGTAGGCCGCACTAACGGTAAGGTTATTCTTCAAACATTCTCCAATGCAGCCTTAAAACGCGCTTTTGCCATTTTTAAAGGACGTGTACCCATGTGCTATCTGATATGGCTTAACACACCGCCAAAGCCTGGTGACTTTGCAATTACCACGACAGATGGCTTTACTCAAGCCATCAAGTGGGCGCAGGACAATGGCGCTCACATCATGGGCCCGTCTATAGCAGGAGAGCCCAACAACTATTCCGAGCTGAATGCTCCTTGGCAGGCACAGTTAACACGCCGAAGTGGCATGCTCAATCACCCATATTCCTTTGATACCAATGAGCAAATGAAAAAGTACGTAGGCACTGCTGATGGTGACATTGCAGCCGATGGATGTTTTACCAATCGCTCGGAACTTTCCCTGCAATATCTGATTGATCATGGATTTAGATGCCGTGCAGACATTCCAGACCCCTTCCATAATGGTCGTACCTATGACAACTCGCAAGCATCTCGAAATGTACCAAATGCAGTTCAAACATTGCAACGACTAGGATACTGATAATTGTAGATTCATTGCCGTTAATCCATCCCCATTCATCTGTTATTCCAAGTAAAATTACTGTTTATTTGGGATAAAAACTATACACCCATTATAAAGAAATATATATGTAATAGAAGAGTAGATATTTAATAGGGATTAAAACTGTCAAATATTAATATATTAAAAAAGTGATCTTTGGCTAATTCCATCTCTTTTTGGTTTTTTATTGTCCATGCAACCATTTCGGGAGAGAATACCTTTCGACAAATTGCAAGTGACCAATTACTATAATATTTATGATTATATGCAATAAAATCTGGTCGTCCCAGCATATTATACATTAAGTTAGTTAAGAGGAATTTATTAATTTTAGTTTGTTCCAATTCATCCTTCCAATAATCAGTTGATAATTGTCCCCTAATTATTAACGGACGGTTCTGTTTGAACCATCTAAGCGAACGAGGGTCAAATGATTCCATACACCATACACCTTTATAGCCGTCCATCATTTGGGCCATTGCTTTTGTTGTTGCGATAACATTTCCTTCGTATTTTACTTCTACAATCAACGGTACTTTCCCATCAATAACTTTTAGAACATCGGAGAAAAGAGGTATTCTTTCGTTTGTGTCTACAAGAGGATAACCTTGAATATCGGCATAATCCATTTCTCGTAACTTCTTATCAACTCCACACATACGTTCCATCGAATCATCATGGAAGACTAATAAAAAACCATCCTTTGACAATTGTACATCCAATTCTATGCCGAATCCCATTTCGACAGCTCTACGGAATGCAGGTAAAGAGTTCTCTGGTATACCACTTCGATTATTAAAAAAACCTCTATGTGCAATATATACATTTTCAAATGGTTGCATTTTTCTCTTTCTGTCCTTGGAAAGATTCGGGCAAATCATAAACAAGAAAACGAAAATGAATAGTGCAAATAATAAGCAAAAAACAAATAGTAGCATAACTCCTAATTATTACATCAATATTAATTCGCGTAGGATAGAAATGAAACCATTTTCCGGCTTAAGTATAGAAGCTGGAGGATATTCTTTGAAATCTCCAGGATTGAGCCATATGCATTGTCCCTTCCCGTATTCTCGCGAGAAAACTAATGGATGACCGTCGTCGCTTGTAAAAAACACATTTGTGTCTGGGGCTAATTTTTCTCCCCAACATAATTCATCGTCATGAAGAATTAGATCTTCCTTTATGTCCTTAAAAAGAGATAACTCATCACATAGAGCAGTCTTTCTATAATTAATTGCATTTTGTTTTATAAAATGTGTGGTTTTATATCCATACATTTCTTGTAATTTGAAATTACGTGCTCGTCGATATATAATGTCATGGGTTGCAATAAGCTTTCCACCATTCCCCACATAATTAACAAGTTCTTCGTTAATCCTTTCTAATGCCTTGTTGTTGTTTGATAACTTTGTAACATCGGTATCAATAAGGATTATAGATGATATTCTTGATAGGTTTTTTGTTAGAATTTCTATCGGTTCTGTGAGAATCTCGACATAATAAGAATCATCCAACTTCAATTTCCCGATTATTTTTTCCAAGATTTTACTTTCGAAGTCACTCCATACTAAAACATGTTTTATGGACGAACTGATTTCATCAGCAGATTTCGTTACTTCTTGTTGGTTATTCAACAATTTTTCAATTTTATCAATAACTCCGTCAAAGAATAGATAATTAATCTCCACCCCATTGTAACTTTTGAGAGGCTCTAATTCTTTAACCATTGTGTCTGGCCATTCAAAGTACCGATCCATTACTGGTATAATATTCTTACCGCATTTCATGGCCTGAATTGACTCTCGCCTTATCCAGTCATTTACATCAATACATCTGTCAAAAACGTGAGGAGTTAATAATACTATGAAATTTGGACAATGCTCAATAACGGCCAGCAATTTTTCGTCAAACTTTCCACTAGATAAAGATTCGATGTCATAGAAAACCGAATGTCCAAGATTAGTTAATCCTTGATTGAGCAAATATGCTAATGCAGCCCCACCTTCTCTTCGATAGCTTATGAAAATCTGATAATCCATAATTGTCAATTTTGAATATTGGTCACAAAAATACAAAAAAAACCTCATTCTCCATTATTTTTTTTGTTTTTTTGTGAATAATGAACATATTTGATTATAATTTCTCTTCATTATTATTTCTAACAGTCCTAGCTGATTATATCATCAATTGTGGTATATTCTTGTTTTTGATGAGTTATGATAACATCACTTCACAATTCTGTCTACAAGAATTGCAACATACTAATGAGATGATACCTAATAAAGACATATTCATCTTGTTTAGAGACAAGAACGTTAAAGAAAAACACTGTGAGTCATTAATGGGTAAAGAAACATAGAGAAGGAATAAGTCTGGACATTTTGCATTTGGGTTGGTCTGATAATAAATTCAGTTTGGATTTGTATAATTACCGGTTTACATATAACAGGCTTATCATCTTATGTTTCTAATAAAGATCATTCCAAAGATAAATATCTTAATAGTTACTATGTTCTACTTCTGCTGTATTTGTCGACAGCTTGTGATGTCTTTTGTTTGCCTATGGTTATGAGTTTTTCTGATTTGTCGAAGTCAAAAGTGCCATAGCGGTTCATCTGGATGTCTACCAGAATATCCGGGGGCATCAGTTGAGCCATCAGGATGGAGTTTTGTCGAATCATCAGGGAACTAGATCGCGAAAGGACTGTGTAGTAGTTGAACTCGATGTTGTCAGGAATCAGCATGTCAAGGATTTTCGTCTTCAGCGATGTGTTACTTTTCTGCATAGCGGTCAGTCTATGCAACTCATCCCACTGTGCCTTGTAATCATGGCCGCTTACATCAACACCAACAAGAATATCTCCAGACTGCCGTTTAACACGATTCAACGGGAGTGGATTGATGATGCCGCCGTCAATTAATATCATGTCATTGAGCGTCACAGGCTCATAGAATGAAGGTAGTGAGATACTGGCACGAATAGCTTTGAACAGGCTTCCTTTCTTAAACATTACTTCACGACCAGCTTTCAAGTCTGTTGCAACGGCACAATATGGGATTGGTAAATCCTCAATGTTCACGTCTGGCACGAATTCCATGATAGCCTCGATGATACGTGTACCTTTGACGAAATGGTTGAGTGATAGCGAGAAATCTATTAGCCCTAGCATTTTCTTCCTGTCGATGGTTTTCATCCATTCGCGAAATTCGTTCAACTTGCCAGCTGCATAGACTCCACCGATAAGTGCTCCCATTGAACAACCGGCAATGGAGCTGATATGGTAGCCCTGCGCTTCGAGTTCTTCTATGGCACCGATATGTGCAAGTCCTCTTGCACCACCACTTGACAATGCCAATGCCACATTTTTTTTCTTAACCAGTTCTGCCATCGCCTATAAACGTTTAATCATTTGCAAATATAGTGATAATTGCTGAATTAGAGTTATTATTGCCTCCAAATTTACATTACTTTAATGGGAAAAAGAAGAAATGACTGCATTCTACAGCCACTCCTTCTTAAAAGTGAGCCACGAGAAATCCTCTATATGAGGGCCATCGTGCCAATAGTCGAAGAAGTCTTGTGAGCATGGAGGGAGGTTATCGCCTTGGGCATCCCGGAACATCTGTTCAGTTTCCTGTTCTGCCTTGAACTCCATCATTTTCTCCTCCCATTCACCAATCAACTCTTCGTAGTAGCCATCAAACTTATCTGCATACAAATAATAGTAACATGTGCCAAAATAACGACTTGTTAGATACTCAATCCGCTCGTCCCACCAATCATATTCTGGAAATCCCAGTGCTCTCCAAAGTTGACTACAACGACGTTCAAGTTGTTCACACTCTGTTTCTGAAATTACATCTCGGAGACTTACCCGATTGTTGTCAAACCAGACATAGCGGCAATCGTCAAAATCATTTTCCTCAATAAGACCTGCAGTAAACAGCCAAACCTTTCGTGCCCACCAGAAATGCCCAGTCTCGGCGCATAGATCACCGATACGCATCCCTTTCATGTACTTCTGCTTGCAACTGGAGGCACAGCGTATGGGATGAATCTCACGGTTGACAATATCCTTCAGCAGTCGGGCTTCAAGATGGGTAACAACACCATTGGGCGTGCAACTGCACACCCGATAGGGAATTCTTCTTCTCATGTAAGTAGTTGATTAAAAACCTATTTTTGTTTTCGGACGAGGAACCTCAATGGAAACAATGTCCTCTGTTGTAAGAGAAAGTAACTCAGATTTCCCACTTGACCGTTGCTTCACACATCGACCAGCATGCTGGATATAGATACGCTCTAGTTGGTTGCCTATGAAGCGGGCATTTCCCCACGTTTGAGGATCGCGAGTCTGATAGGCTGACGATAATATGTGAACATACTTTTCCCATGCCTCGGTTGTAAATGTGTAACTATACTCCTTGATGCGAAGTTTTGTGATTTCCAAAAGTTCGTCAATAGTAAAGTCTGGGAACTCGAACTTATTGGGAAAGCGCGACTGCAATCCAGGATTGAGATCGATAAGTTTCTGCATCGGCTCTTTGTAACCACATAGTACAACGGCAATATCACGCTGTGATTCATCTGCAAGGATATTCATCAGCAATGGAATTACCATTTTTCCTGGGTCATGTGGGTTTGAACTGTTCAACAGATAAGCTTCGTCTATCATCAGTACACCGCCTTTTGCCATATCAATGACCTGACGTGTGGAGCGTTCTTCGTCCCCCCACAGTGTACCTATGAACGTACTACGGTCGCATACCACCACATGTCCTTTCGACAAAGCCCCAGCTTGTCGGAGCAAGGAACCATAAATCTTACAGATGGTTGTCTTTCCCGTACCAGGGCGGCCTAGGAACAAGCTATGTAATGACACTTTATGTTGTTTGACTGTAGGACATAATTCACGCATCATCTTATTGTAGCTTGTCAGTTTAACCAGTTCATCCATGCGTTGCTTAATCTCACTACAGCCCACGAGTTTATCGAGCTCTTCGCGAGGATTTTCAATCGGGTGCAAAATTTCGACCTTAATGCTGAGATTCTGATTCTGCACAATCTCACCACTAGGGAAATATGTGTCATCATTAGAAGTCGTGTCATCTTCTGTTGTTTCCGAATTGTTCTCTTCACAACTGTATTCAGGATCGGTTCCTTGATCTTCTTCTAAATCCTTTTCAGAAGAGTCCTTGCTTTCGTTATTGACAAATTCGTTGAGCAATCTCTCGAATTCGTCATCATCCGATTCTGACTCCTCCGTCGAATCCTCTTCTTCCGTGAGCGATATAGGGGTGACGGGACTTTCAGTTTCCAATGCATGCAATGGTGTATCGTTCAAATTGTACACGTAGGACTTACAGTCCAGATTTTCATCCTCATTCACCCGTATCTTACGATACTTCAGTCTCTTCATATAATCTATGACCGTGACATTGTTGGAATCCCACATCTCATAAAGATCGTATGCATTGGTAATGTCAGCTTCTGTTATTAACACACCATACACGGGTATCATGAACTGGTTCCCGATTGAATGAACTGTCTGTACCAGTTTCCAGACTTTGCTGACACGTGGTTCGTGACCATCACTTAGAATAAGGGGACTGAGTGCTTCTGATTCTTCGTATGTCTGTTCTTCGCAATGGCCGCAGCAGTCAAGACATACCACGACCATACATGAATTGTCGCAATACAGATAAACGTCGAAGTCCGTCAAATATGGGGCTAAGCCCTTCAGGTGAGAGGAAAAGACGGCATAATTCACCGCCATAGCATCTAAGTGTTTCCAGATAGTTGTTTGTGTCTGTTTCTTGAAATCGTTAATGAGTCTATATTCTTTTCGCATAATCTACAAAATTCTAATCACTATAAAATAAAAAAGGTGTAAACCCCTTGATATGGGGCACAAGAGTTAAACCCGACTATTGTAGCAATATGTCAAAGAACGCGCAAGCCGAATGCAAAGTGAAAGCTCGCTTTCATACTTTGCTGAGGCGAAGCCGTTTTTCGAGACGAAGTCTCAAAGAACGCACAAAACGACAAGGTACAATCCTCCTGTCGATTCTCAGATTCAGTTCCTTACTTCATCATTGAACCGCTCGACACTTGAATGTTTCCTTTGTCATCATGTTCATTCTTGCTACAATTTTTAATATGATTAGTGATAGAATTATGTAATTCGGGCACAAAAGTAGCTAAAAATCTCGTTCCCGCCAAATTTTTTTGAGAAAATTTTGAGGTCTCTACAAATATATTTTTTCAGGTGATAGAAAGTAAGAGCATGAAGGCTCTCTTTATTACAATGGGCATAGTTCCCAACTACAATTATGATTGACAAGTTCTTTATACAGACAAATAAGACCATCCTTCATTTTCTATCCGAGATAGGAATAAGCAAGGAAGTGTTCTCTACATATTCATGTATGGAAATGGATGAATTTAGAGTGTTCTTTTATGCTATTCCTACAGAGATTGTACTGGTATGCATGGATTATGTGGATGAAGAAACTGTCGAAAATGCGGATAAGGGACTATTCTTCAATGTGAAGGACGAAAAGACGTATAAATACTTCCGTAAAGTTCTTCCTGATGGCAAAACAAGTAAAAAAACTAATGACTGGAGACTAAGTCCCGCATGGGAAATATATGAGCATGCAAAGATGATGCGTAGATTCTTGGCATTATCATGTCAGTTTAGTTTAGTGCCCGCTATTCATTTGATGTATCTGACAAGTTCTCGAATAGTCAACTACCCCAAGGTCGTCAGATCTTGGCAACAGAATCTCTTTGGTTTTTCTGTCCTGCACAATTTACCTGGTTTAAGAGATTTGGAATATCGTGATATCCCTGTTAATAGTGATATAGGGTTAGATAGTTCAGAGTACTGGACAAAATGGCAAACGTATCTCAAGAACAGAGGTCATTTTGATTGGGCTGATGACATGTGGGCAGATTGGCCACAACCCTCCGACAAGAGGTATAGTTGGAAAGGGGGAATGGGGCATCTGATTTCTGATGAGTTTAAAGAAGGTGATAAATAATGACGAGACATAGCAGTAGTTGTATATGGCATTAGTTCAAAACATAGCATACGGAATTCCTTCGGATGAATTGAAAGAGTATGGTGTTCCTACTTTAATCAGGAAGAATGGCTATAGTAAGACCTATCGCATAACAGCTCCTGATGGTAGTTTTTACTTCCTGAGGGTGAATATTTTAAGTCAAATACCTCAGGGAATGCTAGACGAGCAAGGTGATGTCATCAGTTTTAAGATGGCACAAGATCTTTGCAATGAGAATATTGCTCAGGTATTCCATGGGAGATACTATAATGAGGCCATAGGTCTATATCAGTATGTCAAGACCGAATGTTTCGATGGGGAATTACTGTCAGACAAACTGAAAAGAGAAGGCAAACTGTCTCTTGATGAAGCAGTACGAATCTTTCGTGGAATACTGGAAGGTCTGCATTACCTCCAAACTCAAAAGAAGCCCTTGCTATTCAACAACATCACGCCACAGAATATCATTATCAACAAGGATGGCACGGTGAAACTCATGAATCTTGGTCATCTCTCTATCATAAAGATACCTTTTATAAAATTGCCATTTGACAACATGGAACTCGACGATCATTATCTTGCTCCAGAGAGCTACCATAAAATATATACCGCACAGACGGACATTTATTCTGCTTCTGCCGTGTTTTATCAGATGCTGTTTGGACATACTCCCTGGCCTACTATAAGCCTGGCAGAACGTAACTGGCACTCGCTGGGAGAATGTTCACGTACAATTGAGCCAGACTTCACAGGAATCGAACTCCCAGGGGCATATCGAAAGATATTGAGTCAGGGACTGCGGTGGCACATGTTTTTCCGCTATCCGTATGCAGAAACGATCATCTCTGACATTGATAAGGCATGTGAAGCTATTTTGCCTCCACCATTACAAAAGAAGGCAGAGATTATTCCAGTTGATAAGCTGTCAAAAGAGAAGATGGGTTCTATTATTCCAAGAGGAATGAACTGTATTTTCAAAAACTTCTTCAAGTTGATAAACAATCATCATGCAAAAATATATAAATTATGAAAGACGTGTATATTTCACCAATATTGAATATTAGGATAAAACTGTCTAATGACAGTAGAATTAAAGAACGACGGACCAACTTGCAAATCCCAATAGACCTCGTTCATGTCGCATTGGAAGACTATCTGCCAATTAAGATTAGAGAGAGGATTTACGGTTTACTGCAACGGTATGGTGTTTTTTTTTCAATAGATGAAAGAGGAGATTCTGCATGTGTTGGGGACAAAAGGAACAACCGCATAGAGGTTCGTGTGTATCAATGGTTTTTAGATACTCCTATTGGATTTTTCCAGGTTTTTCTCCATGAGATGTCGCACGCCATCGAGTTCAAGTCAAGTTCTGACTTCAGGTCCAATCACGGGAAACGGTTTCAGGAGATATATCATCAGTTGTTGAAGGAGAACATTGATATTTATCCAGAAGAACTCAGGCCTGTTGTGCAGAAGATGATAGACATACCTGTTACAACCCGCAAGTCAACGTTATATGAGGAATTAGAGGATGTAATACTTGATTGGCCTAATAAACCTGAGAAATATCTCACATTGGATGAAATCCCCATTGGTTCTGAATTTAATATAAGGTATAATGGATGGGGGACAGGTAATTACTATATAAAGAAAAAGAAAAGTAAATCCACATGGCTGTGTATCAATGATTTTACAGGGAAGAAAAGATATATAAAAAGTGATACTAAAGTGTACAACGTAAATGGAAGAACATGATATTTTTATTGAATTGATGGAAGAACATCCTGAGCTATTTTACGACACTAGCGAGTTAGAAGGTCTGGAAGATAACAAAGTGACACAGAAACCTCTAAATGAATGGATAGAAGAGCTTGTGGAGAAGAATTGTTCAGAGAAGTGAATGATATGAAAGATGGTATTATTGGTAATATCGTTACGGTAACAGTTGATAGGCCAAAAGGAAGCCGCCATCCCGTTTACAAAGATTTGTGCTATCCTATAAACTATGGATATATAGAAGGGGTAATGGCTCCAGATGGGGAAGAACAAGATGCCTACATTATTGGAATAGATGAACCTGTCAAGAAGTTTACGGGAAAGGTTGTAGCCATCATTCACAGAAAGGATGACATAGAAGACAAATGGGTAGTATGTCCTGAAAATATTACATATACAAAGTCAGAAATCGGCAGTTTGGTATATTTCCAAGAACAGTATTTTGATTATGAGGTAATTGTGGCATCAAAAACACATCACAAGTGATATATTTGAGGCGTTTTTCACCTCTATAATATTAAAAAGAGTGAGTAAATGCCATTTTTATGGTCAAAAAGTAACTTTTTTGCAAGAAAATTGCTATCTTTGCACAAACATATATGCCTAAGATGATTTTTGTTACTTACCTATTAGTAATAATAGCGGCAATTTTGGCCTTGCTTTTGGTGTTTCTGTTCATCCAGTTATACCAAATCAGTAAGATGCGTGATGGTATTAAAGATCTGAAAGAGACCATCAAGAAAATAAAAGCAGGATCTCTGACACCATCAAATCAGCAGGAATCGCCCAAGGCAAATGTGACAGTTGTTCAGGGACCTTCTACTTCCAAACATGGTAATCATGCCACATCACAGCATGAAAATGAGCCAGCCAAACAACAAAAGCGTGATTCTCCCAAGAAACAGGATGTACTAAATGCTATCATGAAAAGAAGGGAAGTGGAGGAAGGTGATTTGCCAATGGTCATGAAAGAACTCTCTTCTCACTTTTCACATTATCCTTCCGGGCATTGGGCTGAGGACCTGAGTGATCACAGCTACTATCGACTTCTTGACCTGCGCAAGGAACCGTCAACCCGTGTTGTTGTCATTGGTGATATCCATTGTGACTACTATTCTCTTTCTGCAATCCTTCTGAAATTATCTATTGCACAATACGATTATTTCGGAAAGGCTTATTTCGTATTTCTTGGTGACTACCTTGACAGAGGGGCATGCTTGTTTGAACCGTTGTTACTGTTGAAAGATCTTAAGGAAATTCTGGGTGATCGAATGATTATGCTGAAAGGTAATCACGAATCCATCTCATATGATGCCGAGAAACAAACCCTGAAAGCATTCGTCAGGCCAAATGACAGTTGTGAATGCCTAAAGCAATATTGCAGCGATTCCCCGGAATTCCTGAAAGCGTTTGCCGAATATTATCGGAAACTGCCAACCTATGTCTATCTGAAGACGCTGGGGAAGAATGTACTGCTGACTCATGCTAGCATACCAAGAGACATCTTCCTCAACACCTTCAAATTCGCTGAAGAGGATGGACGTATCCAATTTGAAACCACCATTCCTGATGGAGAACGCCTTCTGAAGAGAAAGTCAATTCTAAAGGACATGATATGGGGCGACCCAAAGGATTATGACGAGAAGATGCAAGTAGAAGGACGCTTCGAATTCGGACGTAAGCAGTTTGAAAGATTCTATGTCCGCAACCACATTGACCTGATTATGCGTAGCCATGAAGAAGCCTCTTTAGGCTACAAGTCATTTTTCAACAATCGGGTATTCACCATCTTTTCGACAGGAGGAGATAAGAATCCACAGACGGGGTATCCTGAGGCTGAACCGGCCTTCGCCATCATCAGCGGAAGTGATTTAACGATAGAAAACAGTTTCCTGTATCAATGCCTCGAAGGTGGAAACCGGTGGGCAGTCAATCTGTTCTCCCATCAAAAGTATTATGGTAGGGAAGCAGCAGGCTTTCAGCTTTCAGAAGAATTTGTCTGCAACGCAGAGGAAAGGGAAAAGCAGAAGAAAGCCTTCAAGGCAATTAGAGGAGCATTCCCATCTGACATGCCAGAAACTACAGTTTAAGTACTAAGACAATATGCATATGAGATTATCAGAATTCATACAATACATCAAATCAGCCCTTGTCGAGGAGGCATCTCCTTCGAAACTAGTTAAGCAGGAAAGTGCCGAAGAAGCCACAACTGGGGAAATCTCGAAAAAGGAGATGGCGTTAAAGGCTGTCATCAACCGGGGTGTTGAAATACAACCAGAGGATTTACCACGTGTAGAAGAAGAAATGCTCCCTTACTTTGAGGAGTGTAAAAACGAGGATTATTTTATAGATATCAATTCGGCCCGTTATTACCAGTTGCTTGATTTGAGAGAACAAGCCGATGCCAGAGTCGTCATTATTGGTGATGTGCATTGCGACTACAAATCACTTGCAGCTATCTTGCTGAAGTTGTCTGTTTCAGAATATGACTATTTCGAAAAAGCCTATTTTGTCTTCCTCGGTGATTATCTGGATCGAGGTTGTGCCCTATTTGAGCCTCTCCTGTTGCTCATGGATTTAAAGAAAATTTTGGGCGACAGACTTATCATGCTACGAGGGAACCACGAGATGATTGATTATGATGAGGAGAAGCAGGAACTGGCAGGAAAAGTACTTCCACTCGATAGCGTTCCTTGTCTTAACGAGTACTGTAAAGATAATAAGGTTTTCCTAAAGTCATTTGCCTATTTCTATCGAACATTGCCAACATACGTATATCTGAAAATGGCAGATCAGAATATCCTGTTGACTCATGGAGCTATTCCCAGACAAGTCTTCCTTGATGTTTTCTGCTTCGATGAAGAAACTGGTTCTATCATTTTCGCAGACGAAGAATTGACAAAGCTGAATATAAACCAACTCTATGCTCGTAACCAGATACTGAATGACATGATTTGGGGTGACCCGAGCAATGACCTAGAGAAATATCAGGTGAATGGTCGTTTTGAATTTGGGAGCAAGCAATACGAGGCCTACGCCCAAAAGAACAAGTTGAGCAGGGTTTATCGAAGTCACGAACCTGTTGATGACGGCTTTAAATCATTCTTTAATGGTTGTGTCTGCACGATATTCTCCACAGGAGGAGCCATGAATGAACAAGCTGGCTATCCTGAGGTGGAGCCTGCTTTTGCCATTATCGGCACTAATGATTATCGTTGTATAGAAAATAGTTTCCTCTATCACATATCCATTGAAGACGAAGTTGATGTCACCTATAATCTTTATAGTGGGCAATCACTAAAGCATAAAGAGGCGAATCGCTATTCACTTCATCCTGAATTCAATTGCACAGATGAAAAAGCTATGCAGATTGAATCTCTCTTCAAGATAATTAATGACGGTTTCCCGTTTGAAGAAGAATAATTAACACATTTAATATTACGACTATGGGTATACAGAAAAGACCAGCTCAGATGAAAGTTAAAGGTGTAGCAGACATCGTTTTCTGCTTTGACTGCACCGGTTCAATGACAGAGATTATCACTTCCGTCAAGGAAAATGTGGAGAAACTGATTAATGGGTTCAAGGAGAATCAGGTTGTACTCGACTGGCGAGCCAGATGCCTTGGCTATCGTGATTTTGAGTTTGACGAGGAATATCTTATCAACGACCGCCCTTTCGTTTCGACAGAGGAAGAGTTAAAGGCTCAGATTGATGGCATGGAAGCGAAGGAATACACTGGCGAGGATGACCCCGAGTCAACTCTTGATGCCATCTGGTATGCAGCAAAGAAATCAGAATGGCGCGACAACTGCCACAAAATCATTGTAGTCTTCACTGATGCTGCTGCCAAACCGGTCAATGAAAAGACGCTTGCAGATGTCAGCGGTTCTGATGGAGATGTTGAGGTCCTTGCTCAGGAATTGATTGTCCAGCACATTAAGTTGTTCCTTTGGGGAAAGACAGACAAGCTCTATGATGCACTGATGACGATTCCTCGTGCAGATATCGTTCAGTTGGTCAATCCTGAAGAAGATTACAAGACGATTGACTTCAAGAACCTGATGGAACAGATTGGCAAGACCGTTTCAGACCTGATAAGTGGTGGCGCCATGACCGTATAATAAGTTATACATAGAATTCAAGAACTAATTTCCTATTCATATGGAATCAAATATCAAAGGCTACGAAGTTATAGAGGAAATTAACAAAGGCGCGTTTTGTGACTCCTATAAGGTCAGGAAAGGCGGCACGAACTATTTCCTTAAGGCCTATAAAGACCCGACAAGTATGTCGGAAGACTACGAACAGTTCAAACAGAATCAGCGCACAATGATTCCTCTCCTGAAATCTATTGGAGGTCAGGTCGAGACTATTGTGGAGGATTTTGAGGTAAAGGGTTTATACTACCAAGTAAAAGAGTTTATCACAGGAGCCACTAATCTCAGGGACTGGCTGAATGACAACGACAACTATGATGAGCGACTTGATGTTGCTATTCAGTTCTGTGAAATACTGAAAGCCATACATGGAAAGAATATTGTCCATCAAGACTTGAAGCCAGAACAGGTAATGGTTGTCAAGGACTCTTCAAAGAAAGCTGGAGTTAAAATCATACTGACTGACTTTGACTGGTCTGTACCAAATGGGAATGTTGTCCGTATCGTTGGGACTCCGGGCTATGGTAATATTGATGGGACGAATCTGTCCTACAAGTCTGACATTTTTACGTTTGGCATCATTCTGTGTGAACTGCTCGCCGGAGTCAATCCATTCGTTATTACAGAGAAGGAGGAGGATCGTATCTTCGAACCAGAGAAATGGAAGGAATGGGTTAATGAGAAAGACTATGTCCTTCCTATTAAGATCAACGACGATTTACCAAAGAGTGTCAATGACATTATTGTAGCTTGTCTCGAACCCGAGCAAAGTAAGAGACCTACGCTTGATGAGATTATAGGCGTCCTTCAGGGTAAACCTGCGCCTGACAGACTTTATCCTCGTAAGAAAGCTAAGTTGCGCGCGCCAAGTGGTGACATCATGATTATGGTTCCCGGTACGGGCTATGGCCGCAAGCATTTCAAGGAGTTGTTTGGCAGAACTACTGACACCGAATCCAATCCTGTTTACAAGTATCTTGATAAGAACTATGCTGTTCTGTCGGTTGTACAAGAGGGTGAGGACATCCTACTTGGCTGTCCTGCTAACGGCTTTGCCAAGAACAAAATCAAACTCAACGGTATAGAGATGTCCAGCAAGCCTACTATGGTGAAGAACGGGGATAAGATCTCCATCTTCAGCACAGGCAAAGGAACTGACATCGTGAGTTTTACAATAGAAGTATTATAAGTTTAACATCTTAAAATAGAAGATTATGGGTTTACAAAAAAGACCAGGCGCATCCGTCATGAAAACCAAAGCTGTGGCAGATGTCGTATTTTGTTTTGACTGCACTGGTTCCATGAAGCCAGTTATTGACAACGTTAAGGCTTATGTCAACAAATTCGTTGAAGGTCTTAATGCAGACCAGAGTACTATTATCGACTGGCGTATGCGAGCCATGGGCTATGGTGACCTTGAAAAAGGTGAAGAGCCACAGAACAAGAATGAGTTTGTTTCTGATGTCGCATCGTTCCAGTCACAGGTAGCAGGTATCCGTATGTGTGATGGTGGTGATGCCCCAGAGTCAACGCTTGATGCAATCATCGTGGCTGCCAAGAGTTCACAGTGGCGCAGGGCTCACAAGATTGTCGTGGTATTCACAGATGCTCCAGCCAAGGATCTACACTCGTCCACAAAGTCAACTTTCGCCATCAACAACCTCGATGAATTGAAGCAGGATTTGGCTGAAAACCATATCAAACTATTTTTGTGGGGAGCAGTCGATGAAAAGTACGCAGCTTTGAAACAAGTTCCCAAGTCAGAGATTACTGAGATGAGCCATCCTCATGAGGAACTTTCATCTGGAGCCAGTATGGCTAAGCTGTTAGAACTGATGGGAAAGACAGTTACTGCAACTATCGGTTCCGAGGTTCTTTAATACGACGCAATATGCCTGTACGGATATGCACTAAGTGTCATAAGGTTATTGCCGGTGATGGAATTCCTGTCGCGGGGAAATACTACCACAAGAAGTGCCTTGAATGTGCTTATTGTGGGCAGAAACTAGCGGGATTCTTTGTCACCTATAAGGGCTTGCCTTATCACACTGAGTGCAATCCGGCATCAGGGAAGAAAGTTTGTGCATATTGTCACAAACCAATTACTACATCTTCTTATTCTTTAGAAAACAAATATTATCATAAAGAATGCTACCACCAGCATATTGAGAAACAATGTTGTGTTTGTGGTAAGCCTATTCGTAGCAAGTATTATGAAGATGAATGGGGAAACTTCTCGCACACAGAACACGATGACGTGAAACCGCGCTTCTGTTTTTGTTGTGGACGTATTATCTCTGGTAAGCCTGTTATGTTGGGTAAAGACACTGCAATCTGTAGTACCTGTTCTTCATCATCTGTAACCACTGATGCGCAAGTTGAGCAATGTCGGCAGAAGGTAATCAGAGTGTTCGATGAACTTGGCATTACTGGCATCCCATTAACCATCCCCATCAGCATGAAACCTACCGATGAGATGGAGGGAACTCTTGGGCATATCCGCTATTATAAGACGAGAACGCCTAACTTGGCAGATTTTCGGATTTACATGACTTACGGATTGCCAAGGTTGTACTTCCAAGGAGTGTTGGCTCATGAAATGCTTCATTCGTGGTTGGCGCTTTACGGCAGAGAAGTTACCAATGATGAGAGTGAAGGTTTCTGTAATCTTGGCAATGCTTTTATCTACGTTAAGGATGATTCCGATTTCGCCCATTATTTAATGAAACGGATGTATAAGAATGCTGATCTTGTCTATGGCGATGGCTATCGACTCCAAAAGCAGCGGTATGAGAAACTGGGATGGGCAGGATTACTTGAATCGCTCAGACACAAATAGGAATGTGCATATGGAACGCTCTATAGACAACATATACAAAAACCTTGCCTCACCAAAGGATGATGCCACTTTTTTCAAAGCATTAGGAAAAGAGTGTAGGACCATCGGCCGTGAGTCAAAGAATGAGAACCTGACAGAAACAGCATTCTATCAGGTGGAGTCTACATTGACAACCCTCTATAGAGACAAGAAAATATCGTTGTCCACCTACCATGCCATCACGTCTGTCTATTATGAATGGAGCCATTTCCGACTGGACATCGGAAATGCCGATGGATGGAAGGAGATGACCGACAAAGGTCTTAACCTGACGCTTAAGTACCTCGAGGATTCTGAGGAGTGGAAAAACTCCTATCTATCCTTCTTATACGACATATTCGAGCACACATCCAATATCGAAGAACAGTGGCAATTGCTTTCTTCCTCTTTTCTTCCATTTGAGAGTATTGGCAAATTCAGTGAATGCCGTAAGAGTCTTTGTCGTGGGATATTGCTTATGGAAACAGCATTCCTCATGGAGAAAAGAGGAATTGGCAGTGATGTGAAAAGCAATATCTCCTTGGTTTTGAAGGCTGCAGAGACATTACGATACTGCTACGATAATCACATTGGTTTAGAAGCGCCATCAAGTATAACTGCAACATCAGCCATAAAGATGTTGTCCGACTATTATTACAAAAACCAAGCCCGCTATCGTCGGTTTGACGAGAGTATGGCGACTCGCATTGAGACACTTTTGAAATTAGAAGCAAAAACGTCAACCAAACCAAGTCTTTCTTCTCCCAAAGGAGCGAAAGGCACTAATGCGGGTGTATTTATTATTGTTATTGCTGTCATTCTAATCCTATGTCTTTTCATGATCTTCAGAAATCTATTCTCAGATACTAAAGAAGGAAATACAATAAAAGAACAAACGGAATATAGGCAGGCTGTTCAAGAAGGATTAGCATCCGAAAGTATTCAGAACAAGCAGTTGGTTGAAGAGAATAGTCACGTCTCATTGCCTGCTGAGTTGGCGGGGCTATATTTTGTTCCGAAAGCCGACGGAATATCTTCGAAAGGTATAACAGCCAGGATTTCGGAACTCGGAGACTGCAAATACGATATGGCCGTTTATAGTGATATGCCCATCAAACACTATAGTTTGACTCTTGACCGAGGGAAAGGTCTGTTCCGTAGTGAAGAACTCGGAGATGGGTATATAACATACGACGAACAAACAAGATCAACGACAATTAATTTCTCAGATATATGGATATTAACAAACTAAGTCTTTATACTTGTATCATAGGAGTATGGTTGCTACTTTCATGTGGTTCCAAGCAGAACGAAGCCCCTACGGTTCCGCAGGAAACTTACGATGCGCTTCAGCAAAAGTATGACATGTTAAAAGAGCAGGTTGACGGAACAATTTCAAAAAATGAAGAGGCGAGAATTGAACTTGACGGTATTATGGTTGAGTTAAATGCAATCACTGGCAGAACTATTTCCCTGCACCGAAATGTAGAAAATGGAGCTGACTTGGATACGCGTACCACAGCAGAAAGAATATCCGAATCCATTAGAGAAATCAAAAAACGGCTTAATGCCGTATCCGAGAAAAAAGTAGATAAGCAACAACTCGCTTTGATAGAGAATCTCCGCCAAACTATTGAGTTAAACGAACAAGAAATAAGCAGGCTCAACAGTGTTATCGAAGACAAGAACCAGCAAATATCAACTCTAGACAACGAACTTGCCGATGCAAATGAACAACTGAGGCAGACGTTTGAGGAGATGAAAAGAGCTGAGATGCGGAGTTGGATGTCTATGGGAGACGAGCTTATCAGTACAGCAGACCTACTCCCAGACGTAAAAGGACATGGTAATATGAAGCCTATTAAGAGTGCTAAACTGACTATTCTCCTTCGAGCAAGATCTGCTTACAATCAAGCATATCAATTAGGTTGTGCAGAGGCTCTGACTAAAATTAGAGTAGCAGAGGAAAGATATCGTGACGCAGCAAACCGGTAGGTAAACATTACAAACAAATAGATAAAATGGCAATATTAAATAGTAATCTGCGAGTTGGCAAATATGAAGTCATGCGTCTCATAAAGGAGAATAACTATTGTGAGACGTATCGTGTAGAGGATGAAAAGGAAGAACCGTTCTTCCTGAAGCTATTCATCCTTAAAAATACGCCAGAGAAAATGCTTGACGAGAATCATAAGGTCGCATGCATTGATTATATGTCCAAGTTACGCCACAAGAATATTGTATCATACGTAGACAGTGGGACATATTGTGATGAACAAGTTGGCGAATGCGAGTACGTGATTACCAACTATTTCAGTGGAGAATTGCTTGCAGACAAACTGATGCGTGAAGGAAGCATGTCTGTAGAGGATGCTGTTAAGGTGATGAATGATATTCTTGACGGTTTGAAATATATGCACGAACGCAATCTCTTTCATAATGATATTACCCCACGGAATATCATGTTGTCTGAAAGAACCGGGGGTACGGCAGAGCTGATAGACATGAGTCATGTCTCTAAATACGTAGGTGGATCACCATCATTTGACACTTCAGATTTGGATGAACGTTATCAGTCCAATACGACGTTTGTTGGAATGTATAACAATGCCACAGACCTTTTCTCTGTGGTAGCGTTGTTTTATACCATGCTGACAAATCGTGTGCCTTGGGATGTTGAAATCCCTGAAGGTGCGGATAGGAAAGAACGCATCAAGATTGTCAAAGAAGCCCGAAAGACTCCTCTAAATCTTGATAATCTTAATATAGACGAGGGCTATATGCGTATCATACAGAAAGGTCTGAACAATAATGGCACATGCAAATATGCCGATGCAGAATTGCTTATAGGCGATTTGCAGAATCCCAACAGAGTTAATGAATTGGATCAACCCAAAGATCCTGAGCAGCCGAGACGGCAATCCGGCTCTAACAATAACGTGGTTGACGAAGAAAAGCAGGCAACTGAGGCCAAGGTTGATATTCAAAAGGGGAAAGGCAACGGTTTTAAGGATATTGCAGGAATGGATCAGTTGAAGCAGATGCTGAATCAGAAGGTGATATTCATCCTAAAGGACAAAGAAAAAGCCGCGAAATACAAGTTGCTTCCCCCCAATGGTATGCTGTTCTATGGTCCTCCAGGATGCGGAAAGAGTTTCTTTGCAGAGAAATTTGCCGAAGAGACTGGCTTCAATTTCATGTTGGTAAAAGCCAGTGATTTGGGAAGTATCTATGTACATGGCTCACAAGGGAAGATTGCCGACCTTTTCAAGAAAGCAGAGGAAAGCAAACCTACCATCATCTGCTTTGATGAGTTTGATGCCTTTGTCCCGAATCGTTCGAACAAGGGTGCCGAACATCAGGCTGGTGAGGTAAACGAGTTTCTTAGCCAGCTAAATAACTGTGCCCAACGTGGTATATTTGTCATTGCCACTAGCAATCGACCAGACATGATAGATCCTGCTGTCCTCAGGACTGGTCGTATAGATAAAATGGTATACATCCCCATGCCAGACAAGGAGGCACGAAGTGAAATGTTCAAATTGCATCTTAATGGTAGGCCTTGCGATGATATCGATTCAGATCGTCTGGCAGACCTCACCGATGGATATATAGCAAGTGACATCGCTTATATTGTCAACGACGCTGCTATGAGTGCAGCCTTTAATGATCAGCCCATCACTCAACAGTTGCTCGAAGAGATTATTAGTAGTGTCCATCCTTCTATCAGCAAGGATGTTGTGAATAGTTACGAAAATCTTCACCAGAAGATGGAGGACGTCGACAATAGGAATAAGCGCCCCAAGATAGGATTTATACAATAATTTTATTTCAAATAACTAAAAGCAAGTGAGTATGAACTTAAAAGAATTAATGTTGAATTACCTCCGTGAAGAGGGATTCTGTCCAAAGGAAGTCGAGTATGGTCTTGCATTCAAATGCGAAGGCCTTAATTTCATTTTCTTCTACGATGAAGATGATGACCAGTATTTCCGTTTGATGATGCCAGGCATCTATGATGTAACAGAGGAAAATTTCCCTGCTGTCTTGCTTGCAATGAACAAAGTGAATTCAGGAATGAAGGTGGTGAAAGCTTATACTCCTGTACCCGATGCCGTATGGATTGGTTTCGAGGTAATAGTGGACACCACCCCTGTTTTGGCCGACTTTGTTCCTCGTGGTATTGCAATGCTCCGTGCTGCTCAAAGAAAATTCTACGAAGCAATTCAGCAAGGATAAGCACTTAAAGTATCAATGTCATTTGCCCTATTTCTTCTCCGAGATAGGGCTTTTTTAATGATGGTGATAGAATTGCCATCGCTATAGACTCACTATATCAGATGTAATAACTGGTATATAAGTCGATGGCAAGCAGAATTGTTGAAGAATTTAAGAAACAGACCAAGAATACAATTCTTGAACATATGGATAGGCTGGCTGTGAACACCGCAGTCTATTCTGCTCATTTGAAGGGCTACGAACCATATTTGAAAGATAAAAATCTTGTCATCTATCTCCATGACATTAGTATGGTAGTAGTATGCTTTGACCTTTGTGGAAGGATTGAAGAAATAGCAGATGAAGGAGATCGTTATGATGTTGACGCACCAGAATACTATTCTCATAAGGGCTCTCGAACGAGTCCTGTATGGCAATTATCAGAGACCATCAAACAGATGGAAGACTTGACAATCAATTTTTTTCCACCTATAGATATCTATGGTGTACTGCTTTCAGAAAGCAATATCCTTAATGCAAGAGACATGAAAGATAAATGGGAATCTATGAATATCCATGTTGTCGATAATCTCACGAATCTTCGACACAGAGAGATCGCCACTAATGAAAACTATAATCTGAAAGCAAGGGAGATAATAGATAGCATTGCTATAAGAGGTTTTAGATTTAAAACTCCTGATTACTCGCAAAATAGCGGAACGAATGGAAAGGAAGGGGATGATAGTGATTCCGAAGAGTTCGAAAAGCTACTCAATCATTTTCTAAATGACGGATTTGAAGTGGTTGATGAAGATAATCTCCCATTTGAGAATCCAAGATACTCTGGTATTGGAAAGCCAGAGGAAACGACAGAAATCGTTAGCAAAGAATCATCTGAAGAAAGTGTTCATGTCATTGAAGATATTTCCATCCCAGATGGTTATATAGAGCAAAATCAAAATGTCACTGTTTGTGTTGAGATATTACGTCCAATTAGTAATCCACAAGAAGAATTGGACAAGTTGGTCGGTTGTACTGATATTAAGAAACGTATGGCAGAGCTAATCGCATTGACTAAGTACAATAAGCTCACAAAAGAATTGTTCCCCAACGGTAAGCTACATGAAGTATCTCTGCATAGTGTCTTTTACGGAAAGCCAGGCACAGGCAAGACCACAGTATGTAAGATTTATGGCTCGCTGTTACGACAAGCTGGGGCTTTGTCAAAAGGACATGTCGTTATTTGTGATCGTGGTACTTTCATCGGCACACATTGGGGAGATGAAGAACGCTCGATGCGTCAGGTACTTGAAAAAGCGCAAGGTGGTGTACTGATGATAGACGAAGCTTATACCCTCAATGGTAAACACGAGAGTGATCCGGGAAAGATAGTCATCCAGCTATTACTGAACATCCTTGCCGACGAGTCAAAGCGTGACATTGCCATTGTGCTCTGTGGTTATAAAGAGCCTATGGAGGCATTGCTCAATTCCAACCCTGGACTACAATCTCGTTTCCCGAACAAGTTCGTCTTTTCTGACTTTACCATTGATGAATTATTAGACATTACACTTCGCAGGGTAAGAGAATATGAATACGAATTCACTCCACAAGCTTGGATTCAATATAAAAAGGTTGTTACAAAGGCTTATAACCAGAGAGATGCTGAGTCATGGGGGAATGCCCGATTCGTTGCAAACGAGTTGGAACGGATATACATTCAACACGCGACCCGCTGTGTTCAAATG